>Ga0126342_10012167_pt1 | contig 15361 bp, 17 predicted proteins | sample Cyp1metagenome_FD_92528 | JGI IMG/M metagenome (GOLD analysis project Ga0126342, IMG submission 92528) | Coral microbial communities from Lord Howe Island, Old Settlement Bay, Australia - Cyphastrea 1 metagenome | ecosystem: Host-associated > Invertebrates > Cnidaria > Coral ...
TCGCGGTTGAGCAGGAGGAGGAGGAGAGGAGAGGAGGAGAGGAGAGGAGGAGAGGAGAGGAGGAGAGGAGCAGGCAACTGACATAAAATCTAACAACCCTCACCTGGCAGGTGGGGAAAAATGCATGCAAAACATCCAGCAAATGTGGGCGCGCTGTGTAATTCTTGCACACACACATATACACCAACGGTTTGATGTTGGGGCATCCGCATTTCATCGTATTTCCATGGTTCATTGAAATCCTGTTGCCATTTTCAAAAAACACCAGCATGTCAGTTCTTCGCTAGAACAGTAAAAAGAAGGTTTTACACTGCGAAAAGGCGGCGAGCGAATGTCTATGCCACATGGCCTCATTGTACGTTCTCGTTTTGCGCCTACAATTCACGTTGGTCCTTGCATGGGTTTACACATCAAGGGTTTGCTACCGCAAGATCCTCACTGCCTTTCCTTCAACTAAACATGAAACAACCGGGTTTTACCATGGCCCAAATACACATCATAATTATATACAAGTCTCATGGAAACTTTCATTACAAATAGTCAACGAATAAAGTGCCCCCAACTGCAGCACCAATGTCTTGGAAAAGCAAGCTGAGGTCAAGAATTTTGTGCATCCACTTAGATTTTCCCAAAAGTTCCTGGGAAGGGTTCCTTCCAAAGAACGGTTGCCAACATACATGTTCAACATCATCACCATCACCATCACCATCGCCATCACCACCACCACCACCACCACCAGCATCATCATCATCATCATCATCATCATCATCATCAATCATCCATCATCATCAACCATCCATCATCATCACCATACTCATCATCACCATCATCAAAAGCAAAAAACATCCTAATATTATTGTTCCTTCATGATCAACATGAACGCCATCATCTACACCTACACCTTTTCATCTTTACATATCTTCACAGTATTTATACAACTTGTTCCGCATATATATATACTGATACAAGTGTATAGATCTAGGCGGACACATTTACAATTCTAAATACGCAGGTGTACAGATGCAGGTGCAAGAACTAGGTGAAAACACCGACACATCTACAGCTGTTAGATTAGGCGAAAGTACCTACACATTTCGAATCTTTTTAATAATTTGAATATTCTATAAGCGGCGGGATGGGGCAGGTCGACGCTCATGAAACGGCCTCTTCTCGTACGAAACGCTTTTTTTTTTCCGATATCTTCCAAATCAGATTCTAAGCGGGTTATTTTTCATTTATACATGGGCGAAGTAACTATGGTTACTTTCACCAAATACGAGGACTGGATGATCCTCCAAGTATACCATTGAATAATCCATTTAGGACCATTATTAGCAATGATTACCCATTGTTAAGCATCATAACCTCTGTGGTTCGGTCAAACCGCTGAGCCAAATCTGCACCTCCATAGCACCCAGGATGGTCACATCTACCTTGGACCTGGGCGAAGGGTGAAGCCCCCCCGGTTTACGATAGCCAGGTTGGTGAACCTAACTCCAATAACTCATATGGTTATATAGGGTTAGATATGCTTAAACATGGTTAATAACTTAAGTATGGTTATGTATTAGGTGATACTTAATGCTTAACTTATGGAATATTGGAGTATAACCAACTCTAATGTTAACTTATGACTTATGATACTTATAAGATCTTGTAAGTATAACATAGTATAACTATGGTTATTAGGGTTTATGAAAATTAATGTTCACCAACTAACAATTGGGGTCCACATTTGTATGACGATGTTGTGAAAACATTTCTTTACACGTGAGTCGTGGAGTACTACTTGATTTTGGATGATGTTTTCTCGTACAAGTGGCCAATCGATGTCTATATCAGATTTTGACTCTATATAATTCATTGTTTAACTCTAAATACATTATTTAATTCTATATAAATAAATTCATTATATAATTCTGCAATATTCATGAATCTTCATGAATATATTCTATAACGGCCCCAACATGCCCCAACGATATTTTTCTGATCATATCCCCACCTGACTTGGCTGCCGGACCCGCGGATCATGCCGAAGGACTCGGAGGAGGAAAACAGACTGCTGCCGGGGATCATAGTGATCGTCTCCTTCGAGGGATGCACCAGTTGGGGGTTTCCATAGTCATGGGGGTACCCCTTTATCGCTGGATGGTTTTTGTTGGGGAAAATCCTAACATGGGGGTATCCCCATTGATGGACACCCCCATTTATGCACCTTCTGGGGGTTTTTGTAACCAACAGAATATGGGAAGATCATAGAAGATCAGACAGTTGATGATCAACTTTTCTGGAGGTATAGAAACCGACAGAATAGATTGGAATGTTACTTCATGATGGGAGTGTAATATATTGTATTATAATGGGATATCTGAAGATGACACCTCCAATGATATATGTGCTTTATTACTGTCAGATAGGATTTAAGATATTTAAGATGGAGATTCAACCCGCCAAAATCGGGCTTTTCAATCCTATCATCATGACTAAATCGAAGGGAATATGGGGATTAGCGGAGAATGATCTGGAGAATGCTTGGAATATGTTGGAATTATGAGGCTTATCAACTACCAACATCCAACAACCACGGGTGAATCGCATGGATTCCCAAAAGCTTTCCGATTGGCTTCAGCGTACCGAAAATCATCGATGAATATTGTAGCTTACCGAGGCTTCGAGCACCTGAGGAAAATCACATCAGTCTAGTGCAAATGTATATAGTTACTAATAATATCTACTATACGTCTTGATCCAAAACCATCCCAAGTACATCCCAAGTACATACTACCCCAACTATCCCCAACTTAGCAGGTTTTCGGGATGGTCCATGAGAATTTCAACCTCTCATCATTGATATCTTTGGTTCAACGAATGAGACAATCTATGGCATTTTTCCGACTTTTAGACAAACAGCAGTCACACTCGACAATACACAGAGTCGCCTCTCAGAATCTCTTGGAGAAACTCCGGGGCACCCTGTGCCAAATCTGCTGCTGTCACCTGCCTGTCGTTGCGAAGATCCAGCCGAGCTCCTTCACGAAGGAGAATCGTGGCTGTCTCGTAGTTCCCTGACAGAAGGGCTAACATCAGTGGCGTTGAACCAGGCAATGTATAGAACTGTCGTGTCGCAGCAGTGTCTCTTCCACATACATAGCGAAGAGATAGGAAGGCGATTAAACCTCCCAAAGGTGTTAGCCATTGAACCTGCCATTGCTCATCTATGTCGGCCCTTAGCTCAATGAGCCGGCGGGTGATTTGGGCACCTCCTTCCCTGGATATCGCAGAAAAGTGGAGGAGCGTTGAGAGGTGGATACCCCGGCACAAGAGTTCATCGAAAGCTGCCAGCGAGCTTGTAAAACATGCATTGGAAGCTGCTGAAAAACCAAAGAAATGCTTCTCCCTTGTGGGATCGCAGCGGGCTTCTGTAAGAAGACGCATTCCTTCAACGTTGTTTGGAACAGCCATCAGCAAAGCAGGTGCTAGCGTACCATGCTCCTGAACTTGCGCCTTCGCCTCGATCAGCAGCCGGGCAACATCATTGTGCCCACACCCCAGTGCCAGCCCAAGCGCTGACACCCGCGGCGTTCCGAGCATGGGCTGTCCTTTGCGTGTGGTGCTTGTGGGATCTGCACGTTCTTCCAACATGGCTTTGATCAACTGTGCTTCTCCTCCCAAAGCAGCATAGTGGAGAGGCATGAAACCAGCAATGTCAACTTCATGGATGCTCCGGAAGCCGTTTTGGTACAGAAAGTGCTCCACGATTGAAGCTGTATGGTCAGCACTGGAAATGAACCCGGGCACCAGATCTAGCTCCAACTGAGCAGGAAGGCCTTTCAAATAAACACTCTGCAGGTTTCGCACTACTCGGTATGTTACCAAATCAGATTTTCTCAGAGCTTGCCGCATTTTACCCTTGAGGGCAGCCTCGAGGATTGGGCCAAGTTTCACTTTGTCAGTGGCCACGGCAAACTCTCCCTTGCCTGTTGGGAAGTTCAAGGCTCGAGATCCCACAACCAGCTCAAGACGTTCTGCGCTTTTGATCAAAATCCAAGAGCCCTCGGAAAGCTCCCGCATGGTCCTTTCTAATCGGCACCAGCCCCTTGCCCCCCAGCTAGCCGGACTGAGCACTGTGACAGAGTCCTCGAGGAACGGGCAAAGTGCAAAAAAGAAAGAACACCGGGTCACATACCTTGGAGTTGCTTAAGGAACTCAAAAAAAAAACAGATATTCCCTATAGATCCCCATCGATGCCCCAGTCCGGGTGGATGTTCCGTTGGGAAAATGCAAACAAAAATCACGGACGAAACAAACCAGAACAAACCCAGGATACCCGTGGATGCTTGCGATCGCTTTCGCAAGGTTGCTCTCTGGGCCGTGTGAGTGCTCCAGCTGTGGGCATGAAAAGTAATCGTACCAAATAAATAGCTTTGCCAATCGGAATTCTTGTGTCGATAGGGGCTTGGCTTCTGGAACTACAGTCTCAGTGGCAACATCCAACTGTATGTGGTGAAAATGATCCGATAAAATATTCCTCATGGCATCCTGGAACACACTGAATTGCGCGAAAGTAGGATCTGGATGATTCTTGCCGGCCCACTGGTGTGACAGGAACACTGCCTTCCCTAAGGTCTTCTCGAACTCAACCAGCAAAGCCTTTTCCTTCAGCATTTCATGTGGCTCCACAGCAGTCATCTTCAGAGCGTCTTCCAGGGCTACGGTGTACATTGGGAAAGGCATGGACGATGCCATCTGTGACTCAGCCTCCAAGTTTGCTGCATAACGCGCCAGAGGCGTCACGCCTCTAGTGCGTGATCTACAAAACGGCATGGAGGAGAATTTCGGCCGGCCAATCTTTGATACCCTTGTCATCAACTATTCATCTTGATATATCTTGATATTCTGCTGCAAATAAATATCCCATAATATCCCTATTTCTAAAGATCGGTCGATCTTGATCAATCTTTAAATTCCGCAGCATTACTTATGATCTTCGTGTACATATTTATAAGATATTTTAAGATCCATCTATAGCAAACATATGAATGGTTGAATAATGGTAGGTATATTAATAATGGTAGGTATATTTCAACCAACCATCATAACCATCAACCAACCATATCAAAGCATTTCTTGTGATACACCCATCGAGCCATCGAGTTAGTTGACCCAGAAACTTGTTCCACTTGTCTCGAGCCAAAACAATCCGTTGATCCACTCCATCCATGATTCGTTGGTTAAATCACTTATATAAATCCCCAATTTCTGATCGTCAGATCCACAATTCTTCCTTTCAAAGAATCCATTGATTCGTCGCGCCTTCCCGGCATTGATGAGGTCCGGATCCACCTGATTTACACAAGATAGGGAAACTTCGATGATGACCCAGTGGATTGAGTTCTATGTGTTGTCTCCTAAAAAAATAGGACACACCAACCAGTTCAAGTTTGGAATGGGTTGACGGATAGACATTTACAGCACAAAGTACAGCAAAGCATAAGTTGGACAATTAGAACAACATCTGCTATTGCTCTGCAAAATGTTGGAGTATCCTCATTCACAGCCTGGTTAAAGCTTTCCACATGTTTCAAGGTATCTCCAAAACATTGGTAAAACTTGAGGTTGCAAAGGCAACTAGGGTAACTAGGGTCTGCGGTTCCAGATACTTAGTTGATATAATCAAGCATGGTTATAGGCAAGGAGGTATCCCCATCTATACGCTGTGACAACATGTCGCAACCGTCACAACCATGTTTATACCCATTTGAAGCAATCAAAACACAAACATCTCACGAGCATCTAATCCTCCGAGTGCCCAAAAAGCGCCTCACTCTCTGGTGGGTAAGGGCCAATACCCAGCAGCCCGTTCTCACTCTGCAATTCAATCCTGACCTCAGCTCGAGGACGTCGACGAGTCAGGAGACGCTGGTGGAAGCAGCTGAGCTCCTGACACCAGGCTCCAAATAGTTGCTAACAAGCCTGAGTTGGGTTTGTCTCATGGAAACCCCCCAAACCCCCATCCTATGGTCGATGTTGTTTGTTTCCCCTGAATCAAACATGCAAAAAAATGAATCATGCTATGTCATGCTATGTCGGTATCTCCATTTGAAGACACACTACCAGCATCCTTTGGGATGTTCCAAGTAAGATGTTGTCCGAGCAGCGTCGGCATGCCAATGCCCAAGTTCACATACATGCCGTTCTTCAGATCCTTTGCTGCCCGCCTGTGGTACTTAAAGCTGAAGTGGAACTCACCCCGTGGAGGCTTCCTCTGTACAATCCATCTCATCAAACACATCCGCTTTTTTGCTTTGGGCTGCTTTTCGAAGGCGTTGCCTTTCCACATGCAATATTGCTCCCTTGGGATTACAGTAGTATCTTCCTGCTGGCTTCCTGGGATCTTGCCGCTGCTTGAACTTACAAAAAAGAGGTCATCCCTTTTACCACCAAATTGCTGGTGGTGTCAACCCCTGAAGAGTCTTGTTGTCGATGGCCACCAAGCCAAGTCACTAGTTGGCAAAGCGGCACAACCACTAGTTTCACTCAATATCACGAAAAATATCATTCAAGAAAATCAACACCTTTCAATATATCATCCGGTTTCAAGCCCCTGAAAGATATCAACTAGTCATTGGGGATCAACATCCCATTTCTATGGTTTTTACCTAAGAAAGCCACATTTTGACACCACCAGCCAGGAAAAAAACCTTCATGATTCATGGGTTAGAAAGGTTAGATCCCTACAATGTGGGGCCCCCTAGATAGCTAAGTTGGTGAACATAACTCCAAAAACAATGGTTTATTCATGTTTATCATACTTATAACTATAGTATTCATGGCGGGGTGAATCTAACCCAACGTTCACATCACTGGGGGGCCCACACGGCCCCACATTGTTTGTTGCTTCAAACCACTGGCTCCAACCCTCAGCTCCCGGGGCCTCACAATGAGTTCCCGTCGCTTGTCCACCTGCGGATCATTCGGTGGTCCGTTGGTGACGGAATTCTTCGGACTTCCACATGTGAAAAACTTGTCTGGTTGGTGGTTGAGCCCCACCCCTCTGAAAAATATGAGTTCGTCAGTTGGGGTTGTGAAAATTTCAATATATGGAAAAATAAAAAATGTTCCAAACCACCAACCAGGTGTAGTAGGATAAATTGTAAAGTCTGCAAGTGGATAAGCTTGTTTTCTTTACCCACAGCAAACATACACAAACAACCAGGCTCAGCCAGTGAACATGGCCCACGGGGCCCACGTACTTCGATAATCTACCTGTTTATTCTTGGGTGACTTTTCATAGCAAAGTGTGTTTAATTCCCAAAGGGTACCCTCTGGTTATGACTGACCTAGCTATGGAACATCTACATTTTTTATATATTTTTTTGGGGTAAATCATCGAGCTGTTCATCTATAAATACGCGATTTTCACAGCGAACTGTTAAATACCCTCTGGTAAACATACAAAAAACTATGGAAAATCACAATTTTCAATGGGAAAATCCACTATTTCTATGGCCATTTTCAATAGCAAACTGTTAACATAACCAGAGGGTAACCCAAGTGCAAACCCAAGGCCATCAGGCATCACTCTGCGACTCTGCGACCCATTCCCGATGGTCCCGATGCGATTCACCTTGATGTCGCCGCCTGTGGAGACAGTTCGCTTCTCTATTCTCTTCTCGTAGCCCTGCGAAATGGCCCGTAGGGCCCAGTGAATGGCTGGGTCAGTGATTAATCCCGTGTACTACCCATATAATATCATATACCATCTGGTTATTAAACATAGCCATGGGAAATGGTCCATTTATAGATGGTTCACCTGGGTTTACCTATTAAAAATGGTGATTTTCCATGGCTATGTTAAATAACCAGAGGGTAATATCACATAATATCATAAAATATCATGAAAAAAAATATCAGATCACATCATATAACTAGCTAGCATAAAAGAAAAACCTGTGCCACAGTCAAAATATGGTCTGTGGTCGTTCATCCCATACTAAGAATCCTGGAAACATGTGTATATATATATATACGTATACGTATGTATAAAGAGATATATAAATTCCTGTGAACATGGACTGATGACCATCCCCCAATAAGGGAAACCAACCCATGTAAAAAAAAACTCAACTTGGTCACCTCTTCCAGCGAACTACTTGTCCACATAGTCACATATTTATTTCTATTACAACTAGAATCACATACATGGATATTCCGTTTTTTTTTAAAATAAATGTAATGATATACACTATCCTGTTATCCTATGTATATAATATTCCATGATTTCTATGATTTTTGTATCCTATGTAATTATGGATTAATTCAGATGTTCATCATCCCGTTGAGGGAGGCTTCGGGAGACTCAAATTTACCAACTCAGGGGGATGGGATTACTATAAAATTTAAAGTGATTTATTCATTATTAGCAACTACTAACACCTATTATTCACCACATTTTCACCATTATTAACCATTATTAACCATTATTAACCATTATTAATCACAATAAAAACCACTATTAAGCAATATAAATCACTATTAACTCAGTACAAACTAATCATGTCGGTCCCTGGTTGGCATCGAAAAAGCAGAAAGCCGGTGATGTTTCAGCCTTGCCCTGCACCACTCTGTGCACGTAGATCCCAGGAAGGTGGATCTCCTTCCAAAAAAGCAGCCGAATGTGGAATGTGTGGGGAATATGTGGCTGAACTATGGCTGAATGTGGAATGTCAACTGGAATGATATGAACTGGTTGGTGGTTTTATATAACCATCTTGAAAAATTGATGGAGTTCGTCAATGGGAAGGATGACATCCCATATCTGAAATGGAAAAAAACAAGTTCCAAACCACCAACCAGTATTTCTCTATATTTCTCTAATCTCCCCATAGTTCAGCCATTGAATTTCGGATAGTCGACTGTTTCTCAATGCATTTCCACAGGTTGGACAATCGACAACCAGAAATGATCCATTTCATGCAGAAATGTCAAATTCTCCAAACGTTTGCAACATTGAGGACTTATCGGAAAGAAAGTACACTGTCGCTTAGCCAGCTTCGTCGGCCCAGTGGGGTCTAGTGTAGGCAACCTTTTTTGTTCCTTGAGGGGTTGGTAAACAGCATGTTGTAACGGTTGGAACAAAGCCACATCTTCTCAATGCAACGGGCTAGTAACTATTCACTTATCTCACTTATCTCACAATCAGTTCTTGGAGTCTTCAAACATGTTTCCATTCAGTGTCAATCAATGTTTGACTAGCTACCTCTGGTATCCTCTGGTAATTCGACAGGTTTGCTATGGACAGTAACCATTTTGAATAGATAAATCATCAGGTTAAATCCTCATTTTAGATATTAAACCCACCATTCTTGTTGATTAAAATTCATTCGTATCCATCATATTCCCAACAAGTTGATGGTTAAATCAGCTTAAACTCCATGAACATTCCCAACAAGTTGATGGTCAAATCATGTTAAATCCTCATTTTAGATGGTAAACCATGGTAAACCGCTAAAAACCCACCATCTTTGCTGCGTCTCGGGTCCGAAGCAGATTTTTTTGCCGCTCCTCCGGACTCAAGGAACCCACGGGGACGATCTCTTCGACCTCTGCGATGCAAACCTGGCGGGCTTTGACAGAGACATATTCACTAGAAAAAAATATATAGTTTTTTTTTGGATAAATGTATATATGTATATGATATTACACATATGTAATGATACATAATTCTATGTATATAATATATATATGTAGATGTAGAAACGGTGTTATTAATCATTGTTATTATTAGATATGATTACTGTTATTGTCATTATATATTCTTATACAGTGTATCATGTGAGCTGCCAACACATGTGTAGATCGAATATTTGCACATAGTATATAACATATCAGTCCTTTGGGTTCAGTGTATTACTGCTTATTTAGATTTATGTAGAGAGTAAAGCGGCAACACATGGAAACACACAGTGCGTGGAGTAGGATATACTTTAAGCATTTTGAACTTCAGACATGCGTGCAGCCACAAAGGTTTACTGGTTGGTGGTTTTAAGCATCTTGAAAAATATGAAAGTCAATGGGAAGGATGACATCCCATATATGAAATGGAAAATAAAATTCATGTTTGAAACCACCAACCAGTTTACCATGGTTGCAGAAAGCGTTGCTCCGTTGCAGAAAACCATCGACATCGACCCTGGCGCCTTTCCAGCTCTGGCGCAGTCTGGATTGAAATTCCTCGAATCGAGAGGATCCCTGCAGATCCCCTGGGGTTTCAGCAGGTGTCTCCCAGTGATGATAAAAGATGTCTCTTGATGTCGACATAAAAAATCCCTGAAGCCAAAAAGAAAGTGGCTCCCAAAGATCTCGTTCTTTGGGATTCATGGGATTGACCATGGGTATACTCACCATCTACTCACCATTTGGAACTTTCCTAAGTCATAGGGGGACCCATGTAACATATTTAAGATCCAAGTCATGGCTGATTTTAAGATTGCTTAACCCATGGTGACGACTAGGGAGCCCCCATGACTTAAGAAACCATGATTAACCATCACTTACCATTATGAACCACTTTTAATGATATATCAACCATTAATCATGAGATATCCCATTAACTGGTGAGTTATAATACTTACCCTCTGGTAATTTAACATAGCTATTGAAAATGGCCCATTCATAGTTGATTTACCTATTAAAGATGGTAATTTTTCGATAGCTATGTAGTTTACCAGAGGGTAATATTATTATATATTATTATTATATTTCTTTACCATTAATCATCATAATCCCACGACTTGGGGGTCCCCCATTTTAAGAAACCCATTTTTCGCTTCAGGACATCTTCAGGACATCGCCTGGAGGTCCCTCGCCATACGAGGTTTCCGCGCTCATCGGCCTGGAGCTTTCCCAAGACTCCGTCTAGGAGTCCTAGACTCCAAAAGCCCGCTGGTTTTGGGTATATATTAATCATTTAATTTAATATAATTTAATGAATAGTAATTAAAAACATATATTTATTAGTCAATATCATTTGATATTATTTGATATTAAGAGGAGGGACCTGTACCTTTCCTGACCATATCATTTTTTCTGGGTCATGGCACCCGATCAGTACCCTCTTCACATAAAAAACTAGCGGGAGTTATGGATGTTCGTCCCCCCCAAAAAAACATGGCAGCTTCATGATATTCAAAAAGGTCACCTGTGAAAAAAAGGGGGGTTCCATCGCAAATCTGGCCCAATTCATGGTTGCTTTTCCCATTGATCACCAATAACTTGGATGATTTTGAGGTTCTCAATATGGGGATGGGTCAAAACCCTATCCCCCTGGTGAACATCAAAATAGCTGGTAAATGGATGTTCATCCCCCTAAAAATGGTATGTATAGGTATTGATCCATACCCATATCGCAGGTTCGCGGAGTGCCTTCCACGCTTTGACGATGGAAAAGTCTCCGACAATGGCCTTCTCCATGATGTAGCCTGGGAGAAGATCGCTTGAAAACCCGGCCAACCTGAGATACCCGACAGTGGTTAAGATTTAATAATGGTTAATAGTGGTTCATCATGATTAATAGATGTTCATAGTTTGTAAAGCCATTCCCCCATTCATATTAAACACCCCCTAGATGCCTAAATGGTCCCAAATAGGTTAACAAAACCATGCCTTCTGCGGGCAGTATTTAGTGAACGGGGGGGATGAGATTGCCATAGCAACACAGGATTTAGATTTAGTTCGTATTGGACTACCCTTCATCAAATTTCACCAAGGTTCCTGAAGGTTTTGAGGACACACAGGAAATCTTGCTTTCCTACAATAACTATAGTTTATTATACTTATAACTATAGTTAATGGGGTTTATAAACCAACTTATATCTGGGGGGACACCACATTGTACAACAAATGGGTTTCCTATAAACTTTACCTTCATCTTCCGGGACTGAGCTGGCATAGAGAACACGCCAACTCATTTGGACTATGACGGTCCATGTGAACTACGCCTAGCCGCTAGGATTTTTGATCTTTAGTTTCCTATTCATCTTTAGTTAATGCGATATCTCATGATTAATGGTTGATATATAATGGTTGGTTGATTAATGGTTCCTATTCATCTTATATGGGATAAATCTGATAAGTATTCCCCAAAGATTTCCAAGATATGTCCGAAGCTGGATCCAAATGAAATATCCCATGAAGAACAGGCCGAAGATGGCTGAAGAATGGGATGAGCCTTAAATGCCAACCGAAAAAGGCAGCCAAAAAAAACAATGATGGATGACTCCAAGCACTCAAATTCATCATTCTGCATCATGAGAGATAACGCAGTGATAAATACATGAATACATAGATCAATAAAAATACATACATATATGTATATATGTATACACAGCGTATATGTATGTACATACATGAATAATTATATATATAATATTTACAATACTGATACGACAATGTCATGTATACAAATATATAATATGATGATATATGATGTATGAACACCTTGGTTTTTGGTGGGAAAAAACCTGAGGACCAAGCCTTTGCCATCGAAATCCCGCGACTCCCTTGGCTGACTCATGATGGCCACGTCTCCCGCCTCGCGACGCAATCCGATAAACATGGCGATACCCAAAAAAAAGATGCGCTCTGGCGATCTAATTCAGTTATGATAGTGATAGTTATAATAATAATGATAAATAATAATAATAAATAAATAAAATAATAATAATAAATACTACTACTACTACTGCTACTACTACTACTAATAATGATAATAATAATACTGTAAATAAATATCAGTTAACATAGTTATAAGTTATAATCGTTCTCATGGCAGCTAGACTTGCGTAAATAGTTGTATATAATATATAATGGTTATAGCGGGACACGCATGTGGTTATAAAACTATAATTGAGTGGGTTCATAACCATTGGTCACCATCTGGTACTTCAACATAGATGGCTGGAAAATCAACATGTTCGAACACGGTAAATCATCGAACAAAATGGGCCGTTAAAATTTCCATAGCAAACTGTTAAATTTCTTGGATGGCAATTGTTCTTAATATTATCATTCTTACAATTGGGACTAATGTATTGGAATTATACTTATATTCCATACATGGATACATCTCAAAGTGTGGAGGTGCTCTCCAACATCTCATGTTTGATAACCATAAGCAATGCTTATCCATTTAAGAGATGAGTTTTCTTTTTAACATTGTTCATTTGCTATCAATTTTATCCGTTTAACTTTTGTCCAATTTATACATTGGAGTATCCCCTATGTTCAGACAAATCCACCTTGTATGAGCGGAATATGATGGAACCCCAAAGTGACAATTTTCAAGAAACATCTTCCAAGCTCACTTAGGGAAAGGTGACATATATAGTTCTGTGTCTCACAAGAAGTTTGGTGTACGATGTGTTTCCATCACGAAGTTGAGATGTAGTATTTGTAAACTCTATGTGCTGCTCAAAAACACAAACTGGTCCCCTTCCTTCGCGAAATCCACAAAAGATCTCCCACCTTTGCACCGCCGGGGCCGTATTTAATCACATTCTGCCCTTCATGGACAGCAGTACCATAGGCCTGACAATCAAGACGACTCAACCAATGGAGAGCATGGAGAGCATCCAAGTCATTTCACCAACACATTTGGTAGGTTTTAATTGGATTGTTATTTTCTATATCCCCAAAAAAGATATGGACAAGTTATGTATCTTGATGTATCACTATTTGGTAGGACTTTATATCATTTTATCATATTTCATATCTGTATCAGCTACTTGTGACATTTCCAAACTGGTCCAAACACATTTTAGCGACACACACGCACCATGGCTGTAGATTTCCCCTGAAACCAAGCAATTTTTTGGTGGAATGCCTTGGATCACCATTTTTGGCTTGATCTTGGTGGTATTAAACTTACCATTCCCAAATTAGGCTGGGTTTATTATTATTATTTATTATTATTATTATGATGGATTTTACCCACATTACTTATAATAAGCCACTGTAGTGGCAAACGGTTAAACTGTTTCCAACGAGTTGTGCGTTGTTGTGCCAAGTTGTGCCCGGGAAGCAGTGTCAACGCTGGGCAGTGTGACGGTCCGCGTGTAGAATGCTGGAATGCCCGCACCGCCTGAAGCGAGATGTTGCTCCAACTGGTTGGCTCCCCATTTCTGACCCATTAGGACATGGCCATGGCTAATAACCTTGGCTTTCTCGGAGAAAGTCAGGGAAAACCCACAGAAATCTCATGGTTCTTCATCATCTTCCCATCATTTTCCCTATGAACATTGACCCAATTGCCATAAATTCTGGGTGAACATCCACAATTTTTCCATCATTTTCCCCGAAACAATGGCCGGGCCGGAACTGCCGCCTGCTCGCAGCCTTTCAGCCAAGGTGCCCTACCAGGAAGGTGGTGATTTCAGATTACGCGCCTGTGCTTACCCTCCGCTAATTTAACGTAGCTATTGAAAATTACCATTTATAGTTGATTTACCCATTGATAATGGTGATTTTCTATAGCCAAATGTTAGTTTACCAGAGGGTACCTATGCATAGTGATATGAGTTTCAGATACACATGTCCATTCTCTCGGTGGTGTCTCATGGGATACGCTCGCAAAAAGTGGTTCTGATTGCTGCGCACACGCTCTGAATGGGAGCAGGAAAAATTCCAAGAACCACCTTGCAAATGCAAGTACTCCTCATAAATCCTTGTAGATATCTATTTCATATCTAATCCATTAATTACAGATCTTCAACATATTCATACATATTCTATATATCATGTGGTACCCTCTGGTAATTTAACGCAGCTATTGAACATGGCCATTTATAGTGAGTTTTCCCATTAAACATGGTGATTTTCCATAGCCAAATGTTAGTTTACCAGAGGGTAACCATCATTAACCATCATGTATTTTCCATATTTTCTCTATATTTTCCATATATTTTCCATATGGGATTCACCCAATTTCATACACCATCCCCAACTTTGACCGCCTGTGGGGTCAGTTCCACTTCCAGTTGGCCTGTGAGATACTGCTCCTGCGGAGCACATATCCACTGGGGGAATGGGGATATCCCAAGCTCGCTGGATGGTTTATTTCATGGAAAATCCTATGAACATCATCTATTATCTATGAATTTCTGGATGATTTAGGGGTACCCCTATGACTTAGGACACCTCCAATCAATATCAATTTATATCAATTAATGCTGGTTGGTGGTATACCTACCCCTCTGAAAATATGAAAGTAAGTTGGAATTATGAAATTCCCAATATATGGAAAGTCATAAAATTAATGTTCCAAACCACCAACCAGTTACTATTAATTCACCAGTATTAACCA
>Ga0126342_10012168_pt1 | contig 15361 bp, 10 predicted proteins | sample Cyp1metagenome_FD_92528 | JGI IMG/M metagenome (GOLD analysis project Ga0126342, IMG submission 92528) | Coral microbial communities from Lord Howe Island, Old Settlement Bay, Australia - Cyphastrea 1 metagenome | ecosystem: Host-associated > Invertebrates > Cnidaria > Coral ...
AGAAAAAAAATTGGGTGAAGAGTCTCTTTGTGAAAAGTATATGGGTGAAAAGTCTGTGCAAGAAGAGTTTCTGGGTGAAAAATCTCTGGGTGAAAAGTATATGGGTGAAATGTATTGAAGAGTGTCTGGGTGAAAAGTTTGGTGGAAAATAGGGGTAGATGGGATGCTGGCTTTCGTTCCCCCCTTCTCAGGTCAATCTCTCTACCAATCTATTTGTATCATCTATAGACTATACATATGAATACATATGATATCATATAATATGTATATATATATACCCTCTGGTTATTTAACATAGCCATGGAAAATGGCCAATTTATAGATGGTTTACCTGGGTTTACCTATTAATAGCATGGTGATTTTCCATGGCAAACTGTTAGTCATAACCAGATGGTATATATATTTGACATGATACACTCCACACGATTTATACATGAAATGACTAGCTGCTGCTGCAGCTCGCCGCGCCGCTTGCCATCGGCACGCAGGCAATGTCCGAGGTCAGTCAGCTGGACAACGAGAAGCGCAATGCTATGCAGCAGCTCTGTCCGGGAGATCCAGTGGATGACTTGGACGACGATGGGCCATGGGTTTTTAGCAACTAATCCATGTGGTAAATTAACATAGACCCTGGCAGATGGGGGTTGGAAGACTAGTTTCAAATAGAAATTCATTGTTTTCAGGGTCTATGTTTATTTACCAGAGGGTAATCCATGTCTACAATATATGTAGGAGATATTAAGAAGTGAATTTTCTAAAGATCAATATATAGTAAAGTATACTAATTAGTTCCGAACATTGGAACTGATCAGTTGGAAGATTTTCTGATCAGATCTACTGGTATATCAGGTGATTCAGGTGATTTTACAATATCCATTCCCACATTCTTTGCTACAACCATTTTCCAATTGCAGGGGGATGTTTCGTTTTTCGATATTTCTGTTTTGTTATATAAATGTTTGAAATATAGAACATATATAGAAATTACATTTCTATATATTTCTGGGATGTTTATTTTTTCGATATTTCTGTTTGGTTTCTATATTCTATGAACTGAAGTGAATGTACGCTTGCCTGGGTTCCCAGAGGAGACGACGCTGTCAGACTAATCCTCGTCGGCCTTGCTGTGAATCATTCCACCAACGACTACCTTCCGGTAAACATACAGCTTGCTATGGAGAATGGTCCATTTATAGATGGTGATTTTCCAAAGATGGCCATCTGTAGAGATAAACCATGGATACCCTTTGGTAAATTAAACATAGCTATTGAACATGGCCATAGAAATAGTTGATTTACCCTTGAATAGCATGGTGATTTTCCATACTTATGTGGCTGTTTACCAGAGGGTAAATCACGCTTAAATCCCCATTAAATCCCCATTAAATCACCATTAAATCCACATTAAATCCCATTCAATCACCATTTATAGTGGTTAAATCACCCTTTTCCAACGTCTTAAAGACAGAGAATCACCGACCCGCAGGGGTCCCATGATTTTTTCCGACTTGGCCGAGATGACCAGATCCCAACGAGTTCGCCAATCATTTTTTTTTTCGATTTTTGAATGACACCCTCTGGTTATGTCAAAATAGCTATTGAACATGGCCATTAATAGTGGATTTTCCCATTAAAAATGGTGGATCTTTCCATAGTTATGTTAATTTACCAGAGGGTACTATTACTATCAATGGATTGGTTTAAGGGAAAATCTTAACCGGAAACCATGGTTTTTACGATAAAATATAGGGGTTTCCGGTGTAAATTTTCCCATGATCCAATTCTATGATACTACCAGCAATGACTAATAATCATGCTGATAGTATCAATCATATCAGTATAAATATTGTATAAATTACGTATCCCACTTATAAACATAAAAACAATCACTAAGCATATCCCACGAAGCAAGAATCATATCAGCAATCATACCCCCCAAATGATAGTATCAAGAGATTGGTATAATCGATATGCCACTGACATACATTGATAACAATTGGTATATATCCCATCTGGTTGGTGGTTTGGAAAAAAAACTATTTTCCATATATGGGAACGATCATCCCATTTGACGAACTCCATCATTTTTCAGAGGGGTAGGCTCAACCACCAACCAGTAATTGGTATATACCCTCTGGTAAACTAACAATTCGCTATTGAAAATGGCCATAGAAATAGTTGATTTACCCATTAATAGCATGGTGATTCTCCATAGTTATGTAAACGTTTACCAGAGGGTATTTCCATTAAATCCCCATTAAATCACCATTCAATCCCATTGAATCCCATTAAATCACTAAATGAGGGCACATTTTTCATCATTTTCCATAGTTTTTTGTATGTTTACCATATAAATCACAATTTTTCATGGGAAAATCAGCCTTGAATGATGGTAGTTTACCGGGTATCCCATCCATGGCTCAACACTCAAGGCTCCCTCCAGTCCGACCTGGACGATGCGCAACGAGTGCGGGAAGAGATGTCCCAGGCAGTGCTGGGAGTGTTTCGATGATCGAATCGAAGCTAGAGCTATGGCTATGGATTTAAGCATCAAAAATGAGAATGACATAGAAAACCATAGTAGTTATAAAGAATTACCATAGTAGTTATGGAAAACCATAGTAATAACTATGGAATTATATAGAATAACCATAGCATCGTCCCAGAAGATCTGAGAGATGCCAAGCTCCAATGGGATTATCGTTCCAGCAGGTTAAACAAGACATTCAACTGATGAAAGCCACTGAAAAATCGTTTTTTTTTTTCAGTTGAATATCTAAAGAATAGAAAGACCTTGTTGTATGAAAAACCTTGTTGTATATTAGATATATAATAGTTGTTATATAATAGTTGTTTAATATTGGATAATCATTATAACCTATGAGATAATCATTATGAACCTTGATGTATATATGTATATATGTATACATGGTATTATTCAATAGTAGTAGCTCGCCGAAGGACTAGAGCCTCAATGAATCAACCAAAATCCAGGTGATTTCAAAGTATAGTGGTAAACCAGTCATACCACCAATCTCTCTGGTGAAGCTGACGATGGCTGCCACATTGATCAACTCGCATTTTTTTCTCCGTTGAACTCCATTGAAGGCACATTTCTTTTTTGTTGGTTGTATCATGTTTGGTGTCTTAACCAAACATGATTTTTGGGATGTTCCCCAACATATTGGATTGTTACAATTGGAATGACACTTAAAATTGGGATATTGCCCTAGATTTCAGCTATAAAATCCCATCTTTTACTATTAAACAGAGCCCCAAGAAACCATGATGTAGTAAAGATTTTACGCTCATATTTGAGACATTTTGAGACCATTTACCTCTGGTAATGACTAACAGTTTGCCATGGTATAGATGGCCCTAATCGAAATAGATGGTGTACCTATTAATAGCATGGTGATTTTCCATGGCTATCCCATTTATAGATGGTTTACCTATTAAAAATTGTGATTTTCCATGTTATAAGGGGGTGTTTTTTCGTATTAGGGGATCGGTTTGTGTTCCGTTGTGTTCCATAGCAACACGGAACGGAGCAGGCGGAGATGCAGCGAGAGCGAGCTTTCCAAGAGCAAGCTGCGACACTCAGAACTGGTAAGTGGGGTTATGACAGAGAAAAAACATGGATTTTAATGGTGATTTAAGTCTTATTATATTTCAGGTCATTTAATGGAGTTTAATGGTGATTTAATGGAGTTTAATGATGTTTAACTGGGTTTCATGGGGCTTGCTGCGGCTTGCTGGATCAGCATGGATAAGATTACATAACACAATGAGACATATATCATTAGGAGACTGACGTATCAGAGTTAGCACGTGCAAAGTGGGAGGATCCTGGGGCGAACCTCTTTCCTTTCGACTTTGATGGAGGACTTCTGAAACCTTCAGTTTGGGAATGTCAATTGTGATTGAACCTAGAGATTGACAGAATTGACAGAATTGACAATATTGACCATAACACCCGAAAAACATGTCAAGCTGAGGAACATTGCTTGTCAATTATGATAGTTGAAGCAGTTGCACCTACACATTTCGACCTCTCCGAAAGTCATGTAAGCAATTTTTCTCCACATTTTCACAGTTTTGCTGAACATCTCATCTCGCCATGGGGTTAAATCACCACATTTCGCTTTTGCTGCCGGAAAAAGAACCAAACCCGTCTGACGAGGCTTTTCCGGCAGCGTCCCGGCAGATCCTAGCTATGATGTGATCATAAGGTGAAATAAACATGTTACGACCATTTACCCGGCCTGGTTATGTCAAAATAGCTATTGAAAATGACCATAGAAATAGTGGATTTTCCCATTAAAAATGGTGGATCTTTCCATAGCTATGTTAAATTACCAGAGGGTAAGTTCAGCCACGGATTGTTCTTGCGACAGCAGTAAAAAAAAGTTGACTCTTTCTGGTATGTTTCGGAAAATCGCAGACTAAAGTTATACACTTCCTTCATCAATGCCCAGTTGACTTGTGGTTTCAAAGATGTGTTATTTTCCAACCAGAAAATTGGATGATCCCACCTTACTTTCGAGTGGCATGGCTCAACCATCAAGCAAAAATGATGGAGCTAGTGACAGCCCAGAAACAGGCAGTGAACCAGCAAAGACAACATCCTCGAGATTTCAAGCTATATTTTGTCATATTTTGTTTCGAATTCTCATGATTTTTCTAGGTATAAACGGTATAAGTACTGTATAAGTCCACTTTCTTTTTCTGCTGCAAATCTGAACATTTTTCTGGTTGAATCTTCCATTTCTGGCGTGTCAAGGTGCAGGCGCTTCAACAACGAGCACGGTGAACCCAGCGGGAACCCGCTGGGTTGGTCCAAAAAGGTGGGCGAAATGTTCCAATGGGGAAAGCTTCGGTCAGAAGGATTTCTGGCAATGGGGAAAAAAACCATGTGAATTGTGAATACTATATTAAAACGGAAGTTTGTTGAGAAAATTTCTAGGGTTTTCCCATTGCCAGGTTGTTTAACTTTAAAGTATTTGATGTCCTTTTGCCCATTTATTATACGGTCGTCCGGTTGTCCTATGGTAAGCAATGGACAATGACATTCAGTTTCGGGGAATAACTTCTACAAGATAGTTACCCTCTGGTTATTTAACATAGCCATGGGAAATGACCCATTTATAGATGGTTTACCTATTAATAGCATGGTGATTTTCCATGGCTATGTTAAATAACCAGAGGGTAAATCTTAGAACATGTTCCACTTCCCTGGATCTTGAAAATCACCTCAATCGATGGTTACTGGGCCCATCCCTTTCAACCAAAATGAGGGCCACCATCAGGGCCAGGGCCAGCAATCATTCCCACTTGCACGAGCTGAAGCCTCATTTGGGTTGTTTTTAGCATGTTTAAAACGCCCATGTCTTAAACAAAAGACATGTTGCGCGTCCCAATCTTTGGTGGTGAAATGCGCAGAATTGTGTTGGTGACTTTATCCATGAAATTTTCAAGAAAACTTAGGGTTTCAGAAACCATTGCATATCATAAGATTGCGAATCTCACGAGACCAATTTTATCATCCCCACCATGAATAAAATTCAAGATTGAATACCACACGACAATCAAAATGGTATACAGATGGAATATGATGGAATGATTACCCAATTACCCATCATGAGCAGCTTGAAAAACCGCGGTCGACGAGGCCTTGACGACAATCTGGATATCCCATCCCAGTGTTCAAATCTGTATCCCCAAAATATCAAACCGAAAAAAAGGACGTGACTTTCGAAGAGGAATTCCGCCAATCCCAACTTGCCAACTTCAATCAATATCAACAGATATCAACTATATCTCAATATGTGGATGAGTAATACCCCTATAGATGATGGCCAACAGCATATAGCACGTAATTGATAGTCTGACTGTCTCCCAAAAAATCATCATCATCAACCAATCGGGGTTTAAATATCTTCAAATCATTAGCCAACCACAATTTCTTCATGATACCCCCCTACTAACTTACCATCCGATAAGGAATCAATTATATAAGTTATATAGGTCTTTTCAACAAAATCAAGCTTTCCAACTTTCCAAACAGATATTACTGATATCCCCATATGTTGACGGTTCAAACCACATTCATTCTCAGTCCCCTAATACATTGATGATTATTGTCCCCTATTAATAATCAGATGTATATGTCCGTATTGTCTTGGTTTTAATAACTTTCCAACTTTTGTGAACATATCACCGAAAAAACATACGTATATATCCCTATTTATGTTTCATTGTTATATCTCTATTCAGATACTATAATAGACATTAACACTCACACAAAGAATGAAGAATGATCCAAAGAAACAAAAATATATCACCTATGATATCCCCTTGGTTCAATTTATACCAGGGGATCATTAGTCTGTCTATCCCCAGTTAGATCCCCATAGATGGTCATTATATTTGTTTTTCTATGGGAAATACCAATGGTTTCCGTAGTCCCTATGAATATAAATGGTTTATACCATCAATATAAATATTCCCGATATGAAAATCTTTGAGTTGTAAGTGAGGTGGACAATTTGAATGCATATCACGCTCTATATATATATACATATATTGATGTTCATTATCCCATTTATATCTCCATTTATATATCCATTTATAAATCCATCAAATGATTTTTCAATCCCAGACATATTAGGTTATTATCTCTATTGATGGTTATTATCCCATTTTATTGATGGATGCTATCCTGTGTATGTAGTAGTGGCTAATATCCTAATGGTTAATATGTGGTTACAGTAATATATGGTTTATATCCCATTCATAATGTCACGTTTTTCCCCTTTGATATTACAGTATCATCTATACATGGCCATCCTTATATCTCCATTTAGGATGATTAATAAGCACTATTCATAGATGTTATATTATATAATACCATCCCAAAATCTTCCTTCCTAAAATGGGTCCTGGTTACCCTCTGCTAAACTAACAGTTCGCTATTGAAAATGGTGATTTATAGTGGATTTACCCATTAATAGCATGGTGATTTTCCATAGTTATTCCATAGTTATGGGACAGTTTACCAGAGGGTATTTCCATGAAATCACCATTAAATCACCATTAAATCCCATTAAATCACAAAATGAGGCCACATTTTCCATAGTTTTTTGTATGTTTACCATATAAATCACAATTTTTCATGGGAAAATCACCATGTTCAAAGGGAAAATCACCACTTTTTTGTATGTTTACCAGAGGGTCATCGTCCCCTTTCCTATTCATCTCCCATTGAGATGGTACCGAGGCCCTGAGCCGCGAGGCGGAGCTGCAGGATGCGGCGCAACGCTCGGAGAAGACCTTGGAGCAGAAGTGGGGACGTCCAACGACGGCGGATGACATGTGGAGGTGATAAAAATCGAGTTTGAACCTATGATAACGCAGAAAATATGATGTACAATATTAGTACTAGTAAGTATACTGAAACAAATGATGGGTCTTATAACACTAGTAGTTTAAGTATGATAAGTATATTTGTACTTAAAACTGATATATATATATACTACACCTCTTAGACGCACAGACCCTGTGGTTTGCCCACGAACAGAATAGTGTAAAAACGCAATGAACTTTTAGCAACCTCAAACAAAAGAGATGAAGTGCGTTGACGAAGTGAACATTGCATTGCAGCTTGGCAAGAGAACTGTGTCGCTACTATGGTTTTCTTCCAAGGTTATCCAAGGTTTACATAAGATATAGCGTCTGGCACGCGCGCGTGGAACCGCTAAACAAACGGCAATGAGGGTTTCGTTCAGGATCTACATAAGATAAAACATCTCCCTCTCCCACCCTATGGAACAATTAACAATACAGCGATTGCGGTTTCCTTTAAGGTGTAGATAAGGGATAACAACATCCCATCCGCCTAGAAGAACTAACCATACCGCAATTAGGCTTTCTAGATGTTTCTAGGGTTTACAGAAGGGATAACATATCCCATCCCCACGGAACAAGGCAAATCACAGGGTATGACCTCCCAACGGGATTTTGACACCTCGTTGGGAGCAGCCTTTTCTTAGCGCCATCCTCTAGAAGTGCCAGGTCAAACTAACCATGGTTTCGGAAATCGGATTGTTCTATGGTCAATGCCATCACTAATATCGAGATGGAGATTTACAACGCAGAGGCGATTCTCAGAGAGTTGAAGGAGCTCAACGCATGCAATGGGAACAGGAGATCCTGAAAGAGAAACCCGGTCGAAGATGCGGCTTCGAAGAAACACTGCCGCAAGAAAAAGATTGGTGGCCGCATGGATTTTGAGGGCATGGGTGCCAGCAGAGACCATGTGGTCACAATCACGAGACTCCGTATCGGAGCACAGATCCACTGACAGTGGATAATTTTTAGACGTCTGGCGTTTCTACAGTATCTTTTTGGGGGTTGCGGCAAATACTGTAAGAAAGGTAAATGTGGATAGGACTATTATACATTTACTGTTTGAACCATTGGTTATAACAGGTAAATGGGAATTACAAGATGCATATTTACTCAGGATGATAATTGACTGTAGATATTAATAGATAAATGTTTTGAGAGGAAAAACAAAACACATTTCTAGCTGTAAGGTTGGGGATTTCACATTCACGTTTCTGGTGGGACTATCATCCAAGAATCGTTTTTATGGTGGGCTTTCGGGAGCTAAAGAGATGACCTCAATCACAACGGCCATGGCGACCGAGGTTGCACGAGAAACAACGAGCCGTCGAGTTGCAAACCTCCATCGTGCGGAGAGCCCAGTGACGGCTGATCTTTATGGGCTGAATCCTAGGTATTTCAGCAGAAGTTGGTGTAGAACCTCTGGTTATGTCAAAATAGCTATTGAACATGGCCATAGAAATAGTTGATTTATCCACTAAAAATGGTGATTTTCCATAGTTATGTTAGTTTACCAAAGGGTAGCCCTTATAACTATGGTCATAGACCTACTGATTAAGACTTAAGTGGAACTGCAGTGAACTGCAGCTACGAAGTAAATGGCCCAGGATTGGGTTTGAAGACAGTGTATCTGTATGAGGGGTATGTGCTGTGTTGTGATATATATATATATATATATATGTATATATATGTATATATATATATGTATATATATATATGTATATATATATATATGTATATATATATATATATGTATATATATATATGTATATATATATAATGATATATCTGTGTGTATGTATATATATATGTGGGATACATGTTCCCATGTTCCCAAGGGGGTCCCAGGCCCAGATTTTAAAGATAAAGTAAATATAGTTAAATTCACAGAAACATTTTTACACATGTTGTACATGTTGGATTTCAATAGTGGACCAAGATTGTGTTGGCAAACGCTTATTGGTTGTTGGTTTATTTTGTTGATTTGCTAGTCTGTGAAATCAACCATTTTGCTTTATTTCCCTTATTTCTTGCAAAAAACAAATATTTTTCTGTGTTTTTAGATTTGTACAAACAATGGATCCATGTTTCTACCCTTTTTGTATACCATGGAAATCACGCAGAAAAACACTGATCAGTTTTTCGCAAACATATAGAATAAGAAAGACGCATGCTGATTTCACAGAATAGCAAACCACCAATCAGTAAGTGCCTGAATGTGGGATATATTGGGATTTGCATTCTGGAGAACAGCCTTGGGCTTGGGGAGTCTTGGTCTTGAGATTGGCTGCACAAATCATAAATAAATGCACTGTTCAATAGGAAAACCATCTATGAATGCCGGGATGTTCCCTTGCCAGCTTAGATGCAGAAAAATAGATCGGTCGAACAATCTATCCATCCCACGCAAAGTGGTGAAACAACCACAGGAACATAGAATACACTGCATAATGCTTCAAATACCTTAAAACATCAGGTTTAATATTTGCTTCCATCTACTCTAAGACTAAAATGTCAGCATTTGATTGCCTCCCCCCATTTGTATAGGCCGATTCTTGACCAGGGGACCATTTGATTCGCTAAGCACGGCCGGTACCAGAGATATATTTTTCGCCGTGCTATCCGGATCTTCCGTGCTTGATTCAATGTTTGGGTGACTTTCTGTTGACTTTAGATGTATTTTCCCGAATTTTTGTAAATCCTTGATGAACCATGGCCAAACTAGCCCTTATTTGGAAGTGGACACTCTTTGCCCGGAGCATGGGGAGACGTGAATGAACCAATTCCTGAGAATTGATTTATTTTGTAGCCCAAGTGGGACTACAGGGGTTCGAACCTGAATGGGGCTGCCCAGTGGAAGTGGTCGGCAGGCAGAGGACCAGGAGAAGAACATTCGACACCTGGAAGATCTGCTGAAGGTCCCTTGGGCCTTAGCAGATATGGTGAGGGCTCAGACATTTTCCAAAATTACGGTAAGATAAAAAGCAAACAGACACAACAAGAACGAGAAACCAATAGCCCCCCCCCAAAACAGCAACAACAATAACAACTATATAATGGAACCACAATAGGCGGGTCATGTTAAGCATTGAATCAAACAAATTGCGGTGTGAATACATTTGAGCCATAGCGATGTGAGCTACCCATCAGTGGGGACTTTAGGGAACCAACAAAGATGTGAGATCGAACAAGCATTGCTTGAGATTTTACCAAAGGCAAGGAGATCTGGGTATGTTTCAATAAAAATGAAAGCAGCCAGTTCCAAGTGATGCTGATGATGAATATGCTGGTCGTGATAGTGGTGATTTTTATGTGGCTGTAGGTCAAGCCCCAAATAAACATAGTTGGAGGTTTGTTAACATCCATAAGTCCCAGCTATGCAGAACTTGGGGACCTGTGTCTGGTCTTGGAGGTTTTGAACATCACTTTCATGTTGGAGACTATATCCCCAATATTCAATGATGTTCAATTAGGACATTTACCACGCCCTGTGTGCTACAGGGTTCCAACCTGAAATCCTTTTTTTCTTTAATTTTGCACTAGGTTCAAAACTTTAGTTATCCTGAAATCCTGAAACTATCTAGTTACAATCCTAACTTCGTTTGCTACACTATAGTTATCACCATGTGTATAATCATGTGTGTATAACCCTTTGTAGTTACCTATAGTTATGGCGATATCTAGTTATAATCAACAGGATTGTAACTGTCATCGCCATGTGTTCTGAACAAATCCCATGGCAGGAGCAAGGTGAAGTCCTGTCGCGGGAACGGAACGACCACCAGCGGGGGTTGAACGCGCATCTTGGCGAGAAGATGGGAGAAACATCAATGGAACATATCTGGTTGGAGGTTTGGAACATGGCTTTTATTTTCCCCTTCCTAGTTGGGATGATGATCCAATCTGACGAACTCATATTTTTCAGGGGGGTTGAAACCAGCAATTAGATATGGACATGGAGGTTTTGGAGGTTTTAGACCGACACTTCAATGCACTTTTCGTGGCACCTAAGCTTCCCCAAATGATTATGATGCCTGTCCGTTCTACGAAATATGGGAACATGGATGGGAATTGCTGGCCTCAAACATTGAAAAATATCCATGGGAATCAGGGGATGCTTCCCATTGATGTATTTTTTGGGGACTGGTGGCTCAACTAAGCAGCTACTATTGGATCTGGGCATAGTTTGGGAGCATATTCAATGGACTTTAGGCAGACCGCTCGCTGATCTTTGATACCTCCAATTTAGGTAATGTGGCATACGCCTTTTCCTGATAAAATACCTTTATGGTTTAAAATAAAGTGTTTTTCCTAAATTTCCCATGTGTCATAATAAAACATGTTTTCCTTTTTTTTCTTTTGACAAACGCCACTTAAAGTGTTTTTTTTGTTTTAAACGCTTCCCCTGATCTTCGTTCCCAACTGGTTGGTGGTTTGGAACATTTTTTATTTTTCCACATATTGGGAATAATCATCCCAACTGGCTAATATTTTTCAGAGGGGTTCAAACCACCAACCAGCCAACAATGGGTGGAGACATGAGGGTGGCTTCGAAAAATGCGTCGTAGGCTTCGGGCTTCTGCCTCTTTGTCTGAGAGCAAGACCTCCCTGTTGCAGGAACAGGTGGGCAGCGGCGATGCTGCGCCTGGGTTACCTGAAAATTGGGGATTCATAGCCCTATAGCATAATCAAGTCATGATAATAGGACCAACCCCCACCCCCACAACCACCTGTTTCTGATCCATAATAGCGATTTGGGAGCATAGGGTTTAGGGAGTTTAGGGTCGATTGGAGAAGTGAGTTGTGACCAATGATAAGAATCCATTGGAATTACAGGTACCAATATTTTCAGATCACCAGATCACCAACCAGCTGGTTGAAGATTTCCCTGCGCAGCGACCTTTCCCATAGCTGGTGAATAAGCAAAGCCTTGGTTGGTGCTTGTTGGTGATATAATTCCTCATGATCCAAACATCATTTGGGGGTCATTTTTTGGGGGGGGGTTGATTGAATCCCGATGGTGACCCGATGGCACCTTTGCAATGACCCTATGTAGCACCGTTTTGATTAATGTTGAGTGGTAAACCATCGCATTTGATGATTTTTTTGGGAAGAATCTTCCCAACATTGGAGACACTGGAGATAGAAGTCTAAGAGTGGAACACTGAAATCAATGGTAATTGTTCCATTTGGCTATGAGTCAAAACCCTGGTACCGTGCCGTGAACCCCAAAATAGCTGGTAAATGGATGTTCATCCCACTAAAAATGTATCTATAGGTATTGACCCATACCCATTTATGGTTATTCCAAGTGAACAACTTATCAAACATCCCAGAATTGGATGAAGGGCCATGAAGGGAAAACTTTCAGGACACCCTGAGAGATTCAACGGAATTGAGCCATTGATTTCTGCTCGAATTGTGATGACCTGACAGCGAGATCACCGTGAATGATGGTCAGATGGTCATTGAGAGGAACCACCCCAAAATCGCCAAAGATTTCTGGCTGTTTAACGAATTCTAATTCAGTCACATCATATATATGTAAACGCAATGGTTCACCAATTTCTTTGATATGGTTAGTATAGGGAGTTATCCCAAAATGACCGTATTTCAGGTCGGGAATGACTATTACTTAGATGGTCTATCTCTTTGTTTAACATGTACAGTATATCTCCATCGTGTTGCATTTGTTGTGGTATTGCCATTTTTCATCACAAACCAAACCAGATCAATAAATGAATTGATATTATCACCATTGGTGAATTCAAAATCAAACCATGACAAATTATTCTATGTTTCTTCAACAAAAAGGCCTTCTACATATTTTTTTTCCAAGCCTAGGTGGACAACATGTTAATTTAGACCACTGCCACCTTAGGGTACCTTGGGACCTTTCGAAGATCACCACAGCCTGCGCGCGCTGTAGCGCTGTAGGTGGTGGCCTTACGACAACAGCTGCAGCGTGAACACCAGGAGTTAATGGCAAGTGAACGTGCTTGGTCCAGTGGGGGGGCTTAAGGCTTGAGGGGCCTGGTTGGCGAACTCATCCCAAGGCTAGGTTAGTTACGGTTAGTTCACCCGAGTGGAGTGGATGAAGCCTATAGAAATCCATACTTATTAACAAAACAAGGGGGAACTAAGCCTAATTAAGCTACTTAGGATTCGTGGGATGAGCCACCAAGTAGTCCTTGAACGTAAATGAGTGTTGAATGGGTGATTATGCCTAATCATTACTATGTTAAGTCGCCAGATAAATTAAATTACTAGTACCCCTGATTATATGGTCAATTTCTATGATTTTCCATGGCCATGTCAAACTTATCTTGGGGGTTACACTTTCTCTGGTAACTTGACATAGTCATGGAACATTCCCCATTTGTAGATGAATGGCCATGATGAATGAATTGTTGAGCATGGCCACGCCACCATGGCTACGCTAGATTACCAGAGGGTATACTTTCCAACGTTTTTTTGGGTATTATTTGGTCTGGAAGATGATATTGGGACTTTGAGATGGCTCTTTGTGAGTTTCAATTTTTGGGGTTCTCAACTACGAAAGATGGGCTGAAAAAAGCAGCAAGAAGGGGGGAATTTCAGGAAGAAATCAGGATTCAGACAGCAAGAACATCGAGCAAGAAAAAGTGGAAAAAATTGGACTCGCCATGGCGATGCGCATCCCCAAACAGTTGGGATAATGCTCATCCCAATTTGGAGCAATCTTGACATATTTAATGGCCATGATTGGAGCGTGACGAATGGGTGGTGTTCCACCACTCTGATCTGAAGCATACTGTGGGCTGATCACCGTTTTTTCAGGTCTATTTTTATCTGGGACCGCTTAGGCTTAGTAGGTACCTTCAAGATATTTGGGATCAACAAAAACCTGAAATCTCAAAATCAGTCAAGATGGGTTCCGGGGCATCCCCAGTGTTAAAAAGAGACATAAACAGCGCTGCTCGCTGAAAAAAACCCTTTCCATTGGATGGATCACAGTTTCACTACTGAAATACCAGTGCTTGATGTTCAAGACCATCACATTGGAGTATACCACTATGGTACCAAATACCATACCATAATACCACTATGGTACCAAATTTACTCCATTCACTATGGCACCAATTCTTTTTGGAGTAACTTTGTCATTGTGGTGCGAGTTTGTCGCTGGTTGAACCCTGATGTTTCATCACATTCTTGGTGAAATCCTCCAAGCATCAACAAGTATTTCAGATACAATGATATGATTTGGGGATATAAATACATATATATATATATGTATATGATTTAAATATAAAGACTTTAATCTCCCCAAGCATTCCTTGAATACCCCCATTTTGCCCAACGCCCGGCTGCTCGCTGTCTCTTTTTCGCACGGCTGAGGCGATCGTGCCGCGCTGCTGTCGGCAGTGACGAATCATCCCATCGCACCGGAGAAGTTTCCGGGCGCGTGGGGAGACCTGGAGACTGGAGACCTGGTGGCTTCGGGCGGGTGACCACCGACTTCGCAGCTATTCATAGGAAAACCATAGGAAAATGGTGGTTTAATGGTGATTTAATGGTAATTTAATGGGGATTTAATGGGGATTTAATGGGGATTTAATGGTGATTTAATGGGGATTTAATGGTGATTTAATGGGGATTTAATGGGGATTTAATGGGGATTTAATGGTGATTTAAGGGGATTTAATGGTGATTTAATGGTGATTTAATGGTGATTTAATGGTGATTTAATGGTGATTTAATGGGGATTTAATGGGGATTTAATGGTGATTTAATGGGGATTTAATGGGGATTTACTGGTGATTTAATGGTGATTTAATGGGGATTTAATGGGGATTTAATGGGGATTTAATGGGGATTTAATGGGGATTTAATGGGGATTTAATGGTGATTTAATGGTGATTTAATGGGGATTTAATGGGGATTTAATGGGGATTTAATGGGGATTTAATGG
>Ga0126342_10012169_pt1 | contig 15361 bp, 9 predicted proteins | sample Cyp1metagenome_FD_92528 | JGI IMG/M metagenome (GOLD analysis project Ga0126342, IMG submission 92528) | Coral microbial communities from Lord Howe Island, Old Settlement Bay, Australia - Cyphastrea 1 metagenome | ecosystem: Host-associated > Invertebrates > Cnidaria > Coral ...
CAGGGTTACCCCAGGCCAACCGGAAGTTACCCCAGGGACCAAATCCTATTGGCACACTGGTACCACACCATCGTTGGTTTGGCAAACAAAATATTTAAAATGTGTCCGTGCCATTGCGAACCACATATTTAATACCATCTCTTTGGTAATAAAACCATGTCGAAAGTAAGTAACCGCCATTGGCACACACGCATTGACAGCAAAACAGCTGCCTTCTATCCAAATGAGAAAAGTAACCAATTCTGCAGCACACGCCCCGTTTCCTTGTCATGTCTCTGGACATGGATTCGATTGATTTCGGTAGTTTAATTATCAGTTTCCCAATGGCACACCTAGTGCCAAATAAGTCGTGCAAAGCATCCCAGTATGCATGCCGTCCAACAAGCATAGTATGGCAATAGAAACCATCTGGTTATGACTAACATAGCCATGGTATAGATGGCCCATAGAAATAGATGGTTTACCTCTTAAGAATGGGTGGATCTTTCCATGGCTATGTTAAATAACCAGATGGAAAGCCTCATTTTCAATAGACTACGCATCTCCAAACGATCCAATGAGGCTTTGTTCAATCCAAACTTGCATTCTCGAATAACCGATGTTGATTTTCAGTCACAATCTAAACCACACATCTTCAGTCACAGTCCGGCAAAAATGTCGCATTACATTTTTCCACCAAAAATCTCCCATCCCCTTGGCCCCTTGGGGGTCCCCCGTTCCCGCCCTTGGGGGTCCCCCACCTGATGTTCCTGTGCTTCGCCCTGCTTCAGAATCTCTATGAGCTGCTCCACCAGCTCTTCGCTTGGGACCTCCACCGTGATGTCGGGCCCTACGTGGATGCGGATCGCCTTAAGGCCAGGCCGCATTTTTTGAAAAAAACACGATAGGAATGATAGGGGTTCTATATTCCAATTAATGGTAAGGGCTTGGAGAAGTTATACATTCCAATTTATGGTTATATATTCCAATTCACGATGATTAATATCTATATATATATATATGTATGTATATGATTTGGATCCGGGACTGAAACTATATGTTTTATGTTTCTGTTTCCAAATCCTACTGGGCACGCTATGATTGGCCTTTCTGTTCTAGAACCATTCTTCATGCAGAACCCCGTGGTGTCTTTTCTACTTTGGTTATACCTGTTAAAAATCGGGGTGATACCATGCAAGGAATGTTTCATTAAGATCATGGTTTCTTTTATGTTTTTTATGCTCCTTTGATAGCTTTAAATCATGAATGAAAACCATCAGAAAATCCACCATCAATCCATGGATAGGACGATTCCCTTTTGGGGATGGTTGAAAATGCCACCCATCGATGAGGTAGGATGATTCACCTATAGGACCTATATGTTCCTATGAAGAATCATGATTTTCCATATGTTAGTCATAACCAGAGGGTACTATAATATGTACCCTCTGGTAATTTAACATAGCTATTGAAAATGACCATTTATAGTGGATTTTCCCATTGAAAACGGTGATTTTCCATAGTTATGTTAGTTTACCAGAGGGTACTAACTGTGATGGGATGGTATATTGTTGATCAACTTCCCGGCTTCACTATCTGAGTCCGACAGGTTCCGGGGGGTTCCAGTTTGAACCAATCCATTTTAAACTCTGTTGGCTACAAGGCATCCTATGCCAACATGATGCATTCATGTTATCTTATTATATTATATATAATATAATATTATATATATAATTATATTCCCACATTAAATGGTTGGTTTCATACGCCCCATTCTTTGTTTACCGCATCTTTGTCTCGCGCACCTGATCCGGCAAAGGGTGCACTTCCACAGTTCCGGGACGGACCATTAGCACGAACTTCCCATTCTGCAAAGCGCTCAACAAATTCGTGGGTTCCATGATGAAGGCCCAACGCGCTCGCGATTTGTCGTACAGGTGGATGGGGCCTTTCCTACGAATTCTTTCCACGAAAGCGACACGGATTTCTGGGCCGAAGCAAAGAAGATTTTTTAGCAAAGAGGAAACATGAATAAGTCACCCACATTAACATTTAATATCATTTAACCATTATAAGAATGAATGGAATTCAGCGCAATATACCGTGGGATGTCATCAAATTAAGATTCTCCCCCAGTGGTGCTCCAAATTTTCAGCAAACCCGCAACTGTGTCATCAAATCTCGCGATTTCTGGAAAATGTTCGAACGAAATGGGGGTTTAGCTCGCTGGGAAAATCATTGGAAATACTACCCTATAAATGGAGGTTTAGTTCGCTGCAAAAAGCATCGAAGTATGGCTGCGGAATTTTCCAGCATGGAAGTAACAACAAGACCAAAGAATTCAAAAGCTGGCGAAAAATTGGTGGATCCAAAGAATATTGGTCTAATGAACCAACATCTAAGGATGGTTTACTTTTTTTCGGTTTATCACATTACAAGGGTCTTCAAACAAATCATCATGATCCGACTCCGCAAGCGGATCCGCCGACTTCGGTCCTCTTGTAGCTCATGGTTCCTGGGCACACCCGCAAGCGCGCCAGAAGTTTACTGTCGCGATCCTGTTCCGGTTGGATCTTATGCCCCAAGGCACGAACGAAGGTGTGCAGGTTCTCAGATAGATGACCGCCACCTATGGTTCCATTCACGTTGGGAATTCCATGTTCGAAAGCCAGGGAAAATCATCGGAATGGGGGTCCCAGTTATTTCAATTTATAGATGGGGATTCCGAATTCATTTCCGATCATATCAATCATGGGTCTAGGAAGGGCTTGTTTTAAGGGATGAGGTATTCGGCACCGGTGAAATTTCATGAGAATCTGGGCCACAATTGGTCAAGCCGTCAAGCCGTCAAGGCGTGGCCAATGGATCTATTGGGCTGGTGATGTTTAGAAAGATCCATCCCAGCTGACGCTGGAAGTGTCCCACGAGAATCCCTCTGAGTTCCCCATGATGCTGAACAGAAAACCGTATGATATACCTGTGAAAAACTGTGATTAGGTCGCTCCGAATTCAGCCCAACATTTTTCGGTGATCTTTATGCACCTTGGCCGGTGGTTTTTTGAGCACTGCACCAAGTGTAAAAAAAGGGTTTACTGCCCAACGATGGGATGGCTTTCGGCGAAAAACCCTCGATCTTGAAAATTCCATCCCACCTCCAATACCTACCGTAGTTTTTGTTGTTTTTACCACCGGGAATATGTTGGCGCAGTGAAACAAAAAGTGAAACCGTTAGTCCAACATGATACGTTGAAACCTCGAGCAGCAACCCGCTAGTTGCACGGGTCAGCACAAAATCATACAGCTCGTGTCAACTGTTTCACATAGATAAAGTTACTGAACATGGTGCTAGAAGAAAAAACATCGACCAGCCAATTCCTACCTCCAAATTACGTAACCCTGCCAAATATCGGGCTGGGAAGACTACCTTCCTCCAATAAAAAGTCGTAATTTCTCAGGGTCGAACTGTTAGTTCACCGGCAAAATGGTAAACTTCCCCTCCTCCCAAGAACAGGGGTGCTCCCAACACCACATACAAGGAATTTAAATTGGGATAAAGAGGCTTAAAATGACCATGTTCACCCTTTTTTTCATATCATTTAGCTAAGAATAGGCTTACTTCACCCACTCATGGGATAATCCATGGATAGCCTCTGGTAAACTAACAGTTCGCTATTGAAAATTGCCATTTATAGATTTTAGATGATCTTAGATTGGATTTTCCCATTAAAAATTGTGATTTCCCCATTGAAAATAGCCATGGATAGCCCGATTTTTTTCAGGATTTGGGATCCCATCCTGGAGCTTCTGGGCGATGTTGATGCGACACCAAGCGATAGCCCTTCTTCTTCGCCAGGGCCTCGTTGAAGCACCGTTCAACGGTCCCGTTCAACGGTCCCGTTGTTAAGGAGAGCGGTGGTCGACAAAGTGCTGGTGGCGTAAGTAGTGGCTTTACCATGGGTTTATGATGGTGTTGAGATTACAATGGGTTTATGATGGTGTTGAGATTTATATAGATTTATGGCTATTTACAATGCTGTTGTTGATGGTGTTTTACAATGAGTGTCTGATGGTGCTTATACTGGGATTACTGCAGTATGATGGTGGTTATATTCTGGTCGCTTCACGAAGACAACCGCCCGCACCGCAGTATTAGCTCCAATAAAACCATGTTGGGCCTTTGTAGGGCGCATGTTGGGAGTATGTTGGGCCCATGTTGGCTCTGTGTTGGGCCGTGTTGGGCACATGTTCAGCCATGATGGGCCGATGTTGGGCCTATGTGGAGGCATGTTGGGCGATTTTGGGCCCATGTTGGGCGCGTGTTAAAGCTTAATAGCTATTGCAATTGCTTACGGATCAGGCGTGCTTAGAAAAAACGCCTCGGCACCTTCGGTGCGGGCGGATTTATGGTGTTGTTGCTGGTGTTAACAATGATGTTGTTGATGTTTATAATGAGTGTTTGATGGTGTTATGATGGCGTTGTTGATGGTGTTTATCAGGATGTTGTTAGATGGTGTTTATAACGGGTGTCTGATGGGTGAATAACGGGTAATGGGTTTATACTGGGATTATAATGGGATTATGCTGGGATGACATATAAATACCCAACTTAATATGATGATATTTGGGTGTGTCTGAAATTGAGGTATACTCCCCAAGTGCTTGTCTGGGGGAATCAAACTTCGGGGTCTCATGTTCGCACAAAGCCATGTGGGTTGTTAAGACCAAAAAATGTCATTCTAGGATCGTTCAGCCATTCTTAGCACTATGATCTCTCTGAATATTCATTGGAGGTCTCTTTCAGAAAAATCTGCAAATGACCCCTTCAACAGTAGTTCTGGTATATGTTGATAGCAGATTTCCCGTTTGGCTTCCACACTGTTAGCATCCTTCAGCAATCTTTACGCCGTCTGATCTTTGATCGCAGCCAGGCACCGAAAGCCCTTTTTGCCATGGCCAGTTACTCAAATGGGGTGTTTAGGTTTGGCCCATAGCTATAGCCATGTTCACCTGGGAAAAAACCTGATGAACACACTTTGTGTTGGGCGGTTCCCCCTGCTACCCATCATTTATGGTCGTCATAAATGTGCTTCCAACATTTATAAGGCAACTTTGGGAGTTCCATTTCTCAAATTTTGGGCTGGCATTTACTAAACTGCCTGACATATCCATAGATTCTATATATGTCTATAATTCTTATATACAAATAATCTACCTATCTGCCTATCTACCTATCTACCTATCTACCTACCTACCTACCCATCTACCTATCTACCTATCTATCTATCTGTCTATCTATCTATCTATCTATCTACCTATCTATCTATCTATCTATCTATCTATCTATCTAATCTATTCATCTATCCATCTATCCATCTATCCATATATCTAATCTATTCATCTATCCATCTATCCATCTATCCATATATCTAATCTATCCATCTATCCATCTATCTATCTTTCTTTCTTTCTTTCTAATCTAATCTAATCCAATCTAATCTAATCTAATCTATCGATCGATCTATCTATCTATCTATCTACCGATCTATCTACCGATCTATCTATCGATCTATCTATCGATCTATCTATCTATCTATCTGTCTGTCTATCTATCTATCTATCTATCGATCTATCTATCTATCTATCTATCTACCATATAATGATATACCTCTGATCTCCCCAGCTCTCCAAGTCGTCACCTTCAACTCCGCCGTCCGTTGATGCCGCAACGGCCCGGCGCGGCCCCACAGCACGCGACGCCAGAGGTGGGCCGGGCCATAGGGCACTTCGTGGCGTCCTGAGGTGGTGCTCGCGGGCTCCGCGAAAAATTGCGGCACGGTGCGGTGGTCAAAGGCTTCTTCGGCATGGTGCAGGTGGCCCGCCATCCAATCCTGAAAGCTGGTAGCCCAGGTAGCCGAAACCATAGGGTTTGCCAAAATGGTCCATAGAAATAGTTGATTAGCAGGATTTAGCCATGAATGGGTGGTTTTCCATAGTTATGTTAGTTTGAGGGTAACCGGGTAACTTATTACATCTTATAACATCTTATAACCAATCAATCCAAACAGCCCCTCACCGATGTTCGGAGATTGGTCGAAAAATCTGTGGGGAGCTGATGGGACCAGCAACGATTGCGAAATTGAACCCCTCACACCATATGAACTATGATTCATTGGTTGAAGTGAAAATCTACAGGAAACCCATAGAAACCCCAATCAATTTCATGTCGGAAAAACAACATGGTTCCGGCATGTTCCGGCTAAGATGTTCCCTTAAAGCTATCCATCGATGCCGAATGAACATCCCAATCCGGATTCCCGATGGCTGCAAAACAAACGAGCAGCCAATAGATACAGTATCCTGGTGACGCGCAACATTTCTGGGAAAATTGTTTCAACGGGCCCTGTGAACTGTGAAAAACGAAGCAACGTACTATGACTCGGGAGGTCAAGTTAAACTATATAATATATATATATATTCATTCCCAATGTGTGATGGTTACATATACCCTTAAATCCCAAGTTTAGTGGTTAGACTCCCATTTTTGTTCGTGAATCCACCATAGCTGTAGAAACACCCAAGGGAAGTTGGGAAGTTGGGCCCCACAGCCCCCAACTTCAAAGGCCAAATATCCGAGGGATTGAAAAAGTGCAGGACCTGCTTGTCTTCATGTTCAATGGTGAAGAGATGAGGCGTCAACAGTTGTTTGTCCACCTTGGACTTGTTGGTTTTGTGCTCAAAAGATCAACCAAAATCCCGATCATGGTGATGAACTGGTGATAAAATGGACATTCTTGTCTGACCAGTTAGGAGAAACAAGAAATGATGCCCCCCCGAAGATAAACTGTCTATTCCCCCTTCAAATGGGTAATATATTTCCATCATCTTCCACCTCTCCGATATGTCTAAATTTCAAAATTATTGTGCAATTACAAAATACAAAAAAATAAAAACCAGCAGGGTCTGAATCCAGGGCACATGAAAGTTGTCGTTCCACTTCAGTTTCCCTGAAATCTCAGCGAAGACGTCCACATAGATGTCGTAGGGGTCTTCTTTCTGTTCACTCAAAGGAAGCTGAGGCAGACCCCTGGGGTTTTTGGAGTTTGTTGCACAAGAAAAAAAACATTTTTCATGGGTGAAAGAGTGAAAAATTGGTTAAAAAAACTAAACATTAGTGAAAAGCAATGAGCATGAAAAAGGAGTGAAAAATGAAGGTGGGTACACCCAAAAACCGTTAAAATTGGTTCGAACATATATAGGATTTGGTTGCCGCACATAGAAACTATTTCTTCAAACTGAATGATGAAAGGCTCCGTAGTGGCCTATCCATGGCTGATCTTAGACGAAACTGACTGGGATTTATGGATCTTCATCCCCAGAACAAGCAGTTAGAGGGCTAACGTTTTTGATCCATAGCCACATGGGTAAGATTTGGTCAAATCAACAGGAAATCTTCTAGTCATGGTAAGTCATCAGATAAATCATCTTCCCGGAGTCACATGGTAAATTGATGTAAATTGGATTAAATTGCTACATCAAGGATTTCATGGGGTAAGTGCTATGTATCAAAGGAAGTTTAGCAGTCTAAACTCCGTGATACGGACAGTGAAAATGTGGAGAGATTTTCTAGTAGTAGTAGTAGTAGTAGTAGTAATAGTAGTAGTAGTAGTAGCAGGAGTAGTAGGAGTAGTAGTAGTAGGTAGAAGTAGAAGTAGAAGTAGAAGTAGTAGTAGTACTACTATTACTATTACTACTACTACTACTGCTACTACTACTACTACTCCTCCTACTACTACTATTACTACTACTACTACTACTAGCACTAGCACTGTTGTCGTCAGGAGAGAAGAGTGTGTCAAGTCTCTGGCTCCAGAGCTGTCGAAAAGAAGGGCTGTCAAGATTCAGAAATGTCAGGAGCAAGCCATTTCAAGAGACAGTGGCATCATCAGACAAAGATGTCGAGAATTCAGAAATGTCAAGGACAAAGACTCCCAAGAGATCACGCAGTCGACGGCCGTGCCAGCCAGGCGGTCAGGGCGGTCTTCCTATATATAGGCTCTCCCTTGTCTTTATTATAGGTTCTTCCCTCTCAAAACTTCCGTCACCCGACTTGCCGGGCTCTACCCGTTTTGTAGTCCCTTTTTGTAGTCTCAACCAAGGTGCTGAAGCGCAGGGTCCATCTCCTGAAACTCGTCGAGGCACTCCTCTGCCGAAGCGCCCCCTTCGGGGGAAGGTTCCAACGGAAGACACGGACAGTGGGTACCTGTACTTGTTATGTTGAACAGAAACCATCAAACAGAAACATTTAAAGGGAGCAATGACAAATGATAACATGGAATGAAAATGATCTTTCCATGGGAGCACCGAAACCATCGAAAAGGCAGGACTTCTGATGACTTCTGCATCTTTTCATATCAACAAATCAAGCCTTTTAACATCCATTCCCATCATCAAACATCCCATCATCAAAGATCCCCATCCCATCATTTCCCATCTCTGTCCTGCATCCAATCGGCATCTTCCGGTGGAAGCCACCAGTCCGGGAACCATCCCTCGATGGGCGTCGCACTCGTCGTACTCGTCGCACTCGGCGGCTCGGGCTCCACCAAGCGCCCGTAGGTCCAACCCGTGGCGTCGCGCTTCAAGACCTCGACCATCTCGTTCTCGCGGGGCAGGAACTTGCCTGGAATCCATGGCCCCATGGCCCCATAGCGAGCCAGTAGAATTGGTGGAGAATTGAACTGATGGCCACTGGTGGCTAGTGAATTTCACTGAATCAGGGCGATTTGGAAAGTGGAAGTGGTAGGGACCCATGAAATCCCATGAATACGATGATCTCTGCCTGTGATGGGATCTGCCGGGGCAGATCCCTGATATTCTGAGGCATCGCTGAAAGCCATGGCAAAAAAGTACCACTTCGGCTGAAAAGTTTGCTTCAAAAAACCTCCGGAAAACTTTGATTTGGGCCAACCCATTTCTAGAATTTGGTATGCGTACCCGAATCATGGCCATCAAAGACTAGATTAGATGAAATGATGATAAGCCATGTGGATTGTGTGGTCAAATCCTCTCAATGACACAAAATATCTTCGAATTTCCCTGAATTTCATGGGCATTCCGATAAAATTGTGACCATCTTCGGTCTGTAAAGCCGTTTTTAATAACCCCCATATAACCCCCCTGAAATCAACCAACCAATAGCAACCATAGTTTCCGGATCATATCTCCATCTCTGATGGGTTGCAAATCCCATGGTGATGTTTGGATTCCCCATGAATTTACAACTCAACCATGGTCAGGATTTCAATGGATTTCAGATATTCCCTTGATATTGGTTGGCTGGAAAAATGCTGGAAAAATAGCCTCTAAATCGGATACGTGACCTTGCTGGGAGGATCATCGAAGTATTGCTGGCTTGCCCGCCATGTTTGATCACTGAATAGGCTTGAAATGAGGATTCAACATGTCGAGGATTCAGCGGGTAAAACCATCTGAGAAATGGGTATGGGTCAATACCTATAGATAGATTTTGAGTGGGTTATTCACATCCATAAATCCCAGCTATGTTGGGGTTCACGGCACGGTACCAGGGTTTTGACCCATCCCCAAATGGCAAATCCCCGCCGGCCCAAATGGGGCCTTTCTGTCTTGAGTGGCTGGAGGACTCCGAGTGCTTGCCGGAAGCGATGGAGACGATGTTTGAAGCCCAACCTAGTGGAAAAACACAACTGCAAATCATCCCAACGCTTTAGACTTTAGATGTGGGTAAAACATGGTAAAACAATCATAAACCACCCATTTGGGAATGGTTTATACCACCTATTTATGGTGATTTGGGGGGCGGTTTACTCTTGTTTTAACCACATTAGATGTTTTTGGTGGATGAGAATCTAAAAATACAAAGAGAGCCAGCTGGCTAAGTGATGTCTTACCCCAGACACATCCCAAAAAACATCTTCTCTAAATATAAAGATGTTTTATTCCACAAAAAAACACCAAATCTCTGGCCAGCAACTCTTGTGTTTCACATGGCTCTCATGCCTTTCAGATTCCAAGACCCTCACCGTTCTCAAGGCCTTCGACACTTGCTGGCTAAGATCACGTGGCAGGTGATGCGAGCTCATGGGAAGCGTCACGCACACGCTGCCCAGGTCCGTGTTGCGGGAACGAAGACCAAAGACCAAGTCTGGCAGAAGGACCCAGCTGCTCAACTTGGAAGGCTTGAAGTTCGCAGGCATCCTCAGTTTTGGTGGCTTTTTCTGGAGCAAACTACTTAAGAGGTGAACCTACTGACTGGGAACTTTTTATTCGGTTTTCAAACACTCCAGGAGTCCCATTTTGCAACCCATCGGGTCCGGGTTTTCACTGTCGATGGGTCAGTTAAGCTGCCCTGTTGATCTAAGAGGTCCAAGAAAAACTGCTCATGGCCATTCCACTCTCAAGGTATCTCAAGGTGACCCACCATCACCTGACTTCAACCAATTGACAAATTGACAAAGTAGTGGGCATTGCCAATGGGAATGACTTCAACCAACAATGTTGCGCGCTGAAACAGTTTCTGTTAGAAACTCACCGAAAAAAAATTGACCAACAAAAACTGGATTTTTTACCAACCAGTCTATTGGCTTGGAACATCTTGGAATCAGTTGAAACCTCAGTGTCAGCTATCCTGAAAGAAAAAGGAACAATTTTTTATCAGCAGATGGAGGTTTCCTGAAATGAGGCTACCCCCAGTTCTCATCCATTTGTTGGGGTGGATTCTTGAAACTCGTCATGGGGTTTTTTCCAATGAAAAACCCCCTGATTCAGATCGATCCAGCTGGAGCATCTCTAAAGTTTCCACCGGAACCTTGTGAAAAGGTCTCTGGAGGTATGGGACGATGGGTGCCACATAGTTCGAAATGGACAGGCGCCAGCCACAACTTCGATCGTCCGGATTCTTCAAGACCACCAAGTTGTACCTGAAATGCACCGGGCCACCCAAGGCCTCCCAAGGCGCGTGTACTCAACGTCGAAGAGATATACTCCCCAAGCAACCCCCCTGAAAAGCCAAGAAAATCCAGAAGTGAATGACAAGATCTGGTAGTCAGACTCAGATTATCAGATTTACTACTTGCTGTGCAGGTCCACTGAATTGGCATGGGTATTTAATGCCATAAATATCCATACATCATTGGTGTTGTATCTCATGTTGAGGGTGTAAAATCACCTTTCAAAAATCACCCCAATCGCAACCCCATGTACGGCAAATGGAGCTCTGCATCATTCACCCATAGAAAGGTGTTTTTTGAATGCCCCTTAAATTTCACACCTGAAATCAAGCATTCAAAACCTGGAACCTGGCTTTGCCTCATGTCTTTTGGATCTTCAAAATTGCATCTTTAGAATGACGAGAAGAGAACCCATTGTCGTTGCGAGACAATCAGCTAGCACAGAAGGGATCTAAACATCAATGGATCAATGGCAGTAGCAATGATGTCATTGGGATGCAACAAGAAAAACCATAGAAACGCCGATAGAAAATATCACCAATGCCCAGTGGGGATGTCCCACGCATTGGTGTCCCCCAAAAAAACTTGGTGCATCAACATCCATGGTGGCGTTCGCAATCTCCCAGGGGGGAGATACCAAAAGCTATATTACTGATGCACCAAAATTCCATGGGGAAAGTGTGAGATCTTGTGTCAACTTTGAAAAACATGTGTCAACCATCAAAGTTGGAGTTGGACAACTAAGCTCTCGAGCACCTATCCCAGGTCACCAATCTGTGCTCTTCTTCGAAGGCGACGCGGGTAGACCTACAATTTGGTGATTTAATGGTGACTTAACGGTGATTTAGGGGAAAACCATGGAAAACCCCTCCTGAAAATGGAGGAGGTTTCTTAAGTCATGGGGGTACCCGGGTACCCCACTTCTCATCCAGTCGTCATGGACCTCCATAGAAAATCCATTCTGAGAATCCCCATGATCATCTGAATCCAGGAATAATTGGGATGCAACTGTCCATTTATGCAAAGAAAAAATGCCTTGGATATGTGCATATATATATATGTGTACATGTATAATGTATATATATATATATATATATATATATCGTTATCATCCATTGATCCTTTTGAATGGGAAACATATATGAATGATGCAGTAAGAGTAATTTTGGTAATCTTCATATTTTTTTAGTAGGAATTAAAGCCTACAATCCCATGATGCAAATCTTAGTACTGGATAATTACCGGATGTTTTATGTATGTGCATATAAATGTGATTAAAACATATTAAAACATGATACACCGTGATTACAACCAAACACGATAAAACGATGCGTCTATGCAAAAAAAAACGATTGATAAAACGCATCATTTCTGGTGAAATGGATTGGATCTATTCATGAAAAACAAACGCGCCCCGTTTTTGGAGATTTTGTATTGTGGGCAAATTATATGAGCCATTGAAAATTCCCTGGTTGGTTACTATAGAGACTCAAAATACTGCCATTTTTTTATTGGGAATTGTGATAGGTCCTATGGTAGGGAAACCGTTTTCAACCAAGTCGACTCCCTAAGAATTCTGAGCTTCCTGGGGATAGCACCTCCGGCAAGGGGCAAGCAGGGCTGGGGATCGGAACCTATCGATGGTTCATATTTCGTGGCTATATTATATGGGGATTTTCGGAAAAAAAAAAACGACCCCAAAATCATCCGAAATTTGTCAGTATCAATGGGAATCAATGGGAAAAGCAATGCTTTGCGGTTTGGGGTAGCCCTATTTTGGGAAGGCGAGCGGCTCACTTTGGGCATAAATTCGATCACTGTGCACGTAAAGTGGACATGCGTCTGCAGTGCAGTGCTGAAGGGTCGGTATTCTTTAGGGTTTCTTTGCGGAGTCTTTAGGGTCTCTTTAGGGTTTCTGTGAGGTTTCTTTGGGGTATCTTTAGGGTTTCTTTAGAGTCTCTTCAGGGTTTCTTTTAAGGTTTCTTGGGGAGTTATTTTAGGGGTTGTTTCTTTGGGCTTATGGTCTCTTTAGGGTGTCTCTTAGGGATTGTTAAGAGTTTTTGGTTAGGGTCTCTTTAGGGTTTCTGTAAGGTTTCTTTAGGGTATCTTTAGGGTTTCTTTAGGGTCTCTTTAGGGTTTTATTTAGGGTTTCTTTTTGGGTTTCTTTGGGGGTTCTTTTAGGGATTCTTTTGGGTCTCTTTGGGGGTTCTGTAAAGTTTCTTTTGGGTTTCCTTTAGGGTTTCTTTAGTGTTTCTTTTAGAGCTTCTTTAGGGTTCCTTTCGGGTTTCTGTTATATAGGGCTTTTCACGGATTTTTGAGGGTTTCTTTGGGGTATTTTCATCCTAGCAGTAGGGTTTCTTTGAAGGTCTCTTTACGGCTTTCTTTTTTTGGAAAGGTTTCACAGGGGTATACGAGGTGCTACGAGGGACTTCGATTAAAAGTCGCAGGATCCTACCACCTCATCAATCATCTACCTCGTAGACAGCAGGATCATCGCCACGCAAGCACTTTTCATCTGGCGCACATCAAAAATCCCAGAGACCTGACACACCATGGCCGCAGACTCGATTTTCACGTGGACAAACTCTGGCCACGAAGAGACGTCCCCGGGACATCACGCTGCAAGCCAACGCCCCATCGCAACATTGCCCATGTCCGCACGATACCCAGGCACCCAGCAGACATACACCGTATGAAGTTGACGAATTTCATCCCAATCCGCCCACATCATGGACATCCCCGGCCTGGAATCTGGGGTGCAGTTTTCTCACAGCTGACAACGGGATGGAGAGATCTCCAAAAGCCCTCGGATCGCGTTGGGTCTTTTTGGCCCTTGCAATTCTTGCCATCGTCAAGCCGCACCTTGGCAATGACATATCTGTTGGACCACCAAGGACTGAGATGCCGGCAATGATTTTGTCTATTTTCCACAATGCGTTGACAAAAAGAACAAGTTTTGTTTAAATCCAGAGTGGCAGGAATGAAACTCTGTTCTGCTCCTTGCCAGAACGGCGTCAAGCAAATCTCCAGGTGTTTTTCCTTGGCATCGGAATCGGGCTGTATCATCACCACAACACGATCATGAAGAATCGCCATGCCCCTTGTGACATTCATTCTCTAATCTACAGTTTTTTGCAGGGAAAATCCAGAACGCAGGGGGGTCATATGCTGGTACTCAGAATAGATGTTGAACACATGTGATGATAAATTCAGATGTTCACCAACCTATGTCTGGCATATTACGCTCTGACACACACCCATATGACTTTTTTGATATGTTCTTTGTTCCATTCACCGAGCACTGAAGAGTGCAATGCTTCGCTGACCTGGGAGATCATAGCTTTGGCAAACAACTAAAACCACTGGGAACTCCATGGCAAATACCTACCCTCTGGTTATGACTAACAGTTCGCCATGGAAAATCACCATGCTATTAATAGATAAACCCAGGTAAACCATCTATTTCTATGGGCCATCTATACCATGGCTATGTTAAATAACCAGAGGGATCAGAAACTTTGGCTGGAAAATCCCCACTGAACTAAACCTCCAACCACCGCGGCCACTGGATGATGATTTGGAGGTAACCCCATGACTTCGGAAACCTCCATGGATTGCTGAAAATCGAAAAGTAGATCGACCGGAAACAACAAAATCACTATCCATTTTTAAAATTTACCTTTTTCAAGAAAAATGAAAAAAAGTGTCCAAAAGTGAACAGTTTGGAGCACGGCACAACCCTCCCAAGCCTCCGAATCCCAGCCGTTGGACTTTCGACCAGGCGTCGGAGGGTGTGGTCAAGTCACCTAAGAGCCGGTCCCGCAGGTGGTTGAACTGGTCGAAAACGTCTTCGGGGGCTTGCACTTCACGAAGTCCTAACAAGTCCTTGGCGACATTGCGAATCATAGTTGATGGGAATTCAGGGATATTAAGGGGAAATTCAGGATTTATCGCATTTGCGGATGGAGAACATATTACCCATAGGATCCATGGTGCTGGTATATATGAGTCCGGATCCCGGATCCCTGGCCCCCCCCCCATGGTATCGTCCCCCAAGCTCACGATCGCGGGAACACGGGACACGGGACCATATATACATACCTACCAATCTACCTACCTACCTACCTACCTACCTACCTACATACCTCCATACCTACATACCTACGTACCTACGTACCTACGTACCTACGTACACACCTACATACCTACATACCTACATACCTACGTACCTACGTACCTACGTACACACGTACACACGTACACACGTACAGACATACATACATACATACATACATACATACATACATACATACATTACATACATTACATACATTACATACATTACATACATTACATACATTACATACATTACATACATTACATACATTACATAC
>Ga0126342_10012170_pt1 | contig 15360 bp, 19 predicted proteins | sample Cyp1metagenome_FD_92528 | JGI IMG/M metagenome (GOLD analysis project Ga0126342, IMG submission 92528) | Coral microbial communities from Lord Howe Island, Old Settlement Bay, Australia - Cyphastrea 1 metagenome | ecosystem: Host-associated > Invertebrates > Cnidaria > Coral ...
GTCCAACGAAGAGGCTGTTACAAGTCACTGAAATGGATTCTGGACGCAGAATCCACGTACCTGTTTTGAAGTGTAGAACCTTTTGTTCAATTTTTTCTTATCATCATGGCAAGGTGGCCAAGCCAGAAACCACCCACGTCGATTACGGCAATATAAGGCCTTCCAGGGAATTTTCCCGTTACTCAAAAGAGTTACAAAAAACCAACGACGACATGCGGTCTTGCAAGTGTGTGTGTGTGTGTATGCGGCGGTACCCGTATCTGCCAGCTTTGTACTCCAAACTAATACTGGGAAGTGCTTTGCGCAAGCTTTGTAGTACAAAGTATAGTACTGGGAAGTGCTTTCTGCAAGGTTTGTAGTACAAAGTAGTACTCGGGAAGACTCTGTGCAAGCTTTGTACTTACAAAGTATAGTACTGGGAAGTACTTTGTGCAAGCTTTGCAGTACAAAGTAGTTAGTACTGGGAATTACTCTGTGCGAGCTTTTTAGTCCAAAGTAGTACTGGGAATTACTTTGTGCAAGCTTTTTAGTACAAAGTAGTACTGGGAAGTACTTTGTGCAAGCTCTGTAGTACACAGTAGTACTGGGACGTACTTTGCGTAGGCTTTGTAATACAAAGTAGTATATACAGGGAACTGTTTGGAGCAGGCTTTGTAGTACAAAGTGGTACTGGGAAGTGCTTTGTGCGAGCTTTGCAGTACAAAGTGGTACTGGGAAGAACTTTGCGCAAGCTTTGTATACAAAGTAGTACTGGGACGTGCTTCGTGCAAGCTTTGTAGTACAAGTAGTACTGGGAAGTATTTTGTGCAAGCTTTGTAGTACAAAGTAGTACTGGGAAATGCTTTGGTGCAAGTGCAAGCTTTGTAGTACACAGTGGTACTGGGAACGACTTTGTCCAAGCTTTGTAGTACACAGTAGTACTGGGACGTGTTTGTGCAAGCTTTGTAGACAGTGCGAGCTTTGTAGTACAAAGTGGTACTGTGAAGTACTTTGTGCAAGCTTTGTAGTACAAAGTAGTACAGGGACGTGCTTCGTGCGAGCTTTGTCGCACAAAGTAGTACTTGGACGTGCTTTGTGCCAGCTTTGTAGTACATAGTATTACTGGGAAGTGCTTTGTGCAAGCTTTGTAGTGCAAAGTAGTACTGGGAAATGTCTTGCGCAAACTAGTACGTAAAAGGTTCTGTGTGTAAAAGCTTCTCTGTGTAAAATTTTCCGTGTGTAAACGCATCTGTCTCTAAAGGCTTGTCTGTGTAAAAGATTGCTGCATGTAGAAGCTTCTGTGTAAAAGCTGCTGTGTGTAAAAGCTTTTCTGTGTAAAAGTTTGCTGTGTGTAAAAGCTTCTATGTGTAAACAAACGTGTGCTTTGTGTAAAAGCTTCTGTGTGTAAAAGCTTGTTGGGTGAAAAGTTTCTCTGTGTAGAAGATTGCTGCGTGTAAAATTCTGCTGTGTGTAAAAGCTTTCTGTGTGTAAAAGCTCTCTGCGTGAACGCTTTCTGTGTGTACCAGCTTGCTGTGTAGAAAATTGCTGCGTGTCAAAAAAATATCTGTGTAAAATTTTAAAAGCGTGCTGTGTGTAAACGCTTCTCATGTGCAGAAGCTTTCTTTGTGTAGAGGCTTTTCTGTGTAAACGCATCTGTGTCTCAAGCTTCTGTGTGCAAAAGCTTCTCTGCGCATTCATTTTTGTGTGCAAGAGACTTGTCTCTGGCGGCAAAAGCTTTGTGACACGCAGAAGAGCTGAGATGAGTTGAGAGGAGCTTCGAAGAGATGAGAAAGGTTGAGCAGTGCTCAGGTTGAGCAGTTGAGCTTAGGTGACATATGAGAAGAGATGAGATGAGATGAGATGAGATGAGATGAGAAGAGCTGAGATGAGGTGAGAAGAGCTCAGATGAGAAGAGATGAAGTGTGGAGTGTGAAGTGTAAGTGCGAAGTGTGAAGTGTGAAGAGTGCAGTGTGAAGAGTGGAGTGTGGAGTGTGGAGTTTCGAGCGGGACCTTTGGAACAGTGCATCGCTGTCGCGCAAAGCACGCACGCACAGGCCTGGCTGGCGCACGGCGCATGCAAGTTCTATAATAGACGAAAAATCTTATAGTATAACCCTAAGGCAACTTCCGCCCCGCCTCACGCGGGTACTACTGGTATTAGACTGTAAAAAAATATTTTATACTATTGTTGGATTTGTGCCATCCTCCTATCACTCCACAGGTGCCTTGAAAAGACCAAGTGTCTGATCAAGGCCGGATCCAATTTCTCTGGATGATTGCTGGTCATCACCAGCAAGCGCCCGGGTGTGTCAACAACACCATCCAGTGTGTTCAGGATGCCAGCCAGGTTCAAAGTGTCTGCGCTATCCATCGACTCGCCATGGGGTCCCATAGGGCCCCAGATAGGTCCACCTGGCTGGCCGAACTATGGTCCAGCAGTTTAATAATTTAGCAACCTGAAGTTTGGAGAAAGTTGGCAAGCGTGAAGAACAAGTAGACTAACTAGACTGCTGCTGGCTGGGGCACTCTTTTTTTCGTGAATGACATCCAGCATGTCTTGAAGCAACTTCGAATCCACTTTTCTGGTTGCATCTGCAGACTTCGTAGCCCCGTCGCCCCTCGGTGTTGGAAAAATATGTGCGGCTACGATGCCTGGACTTTTTGCAGCCAGTGGCACTCCATGTGCTGCCTTGATTGCATAAGGATTTGTAAACCAGTCAAGGCTCTCTGCAGACTTTGGAGGAGCCTGGAACCATTTCAGATCTGTGCGTGAAGAAATTTCACTTCATTGCTTCAGAAATGACTCTGACATGCACTGACACGCAATCTCGATCCTCAGCTGAGCCCTGCTTCGCTTTTTCCTTCCTCGCAGGGCATGCAAGGGCAGGTTGGAAACCACATAGAGCTGCAAACATAATTATTGAATTTGACCGCCATTCGTAAAGAACAGTAACAGAAATGCAAAGAAATGCTACCAAGTATCTCTTTCTCTTCAAGGGAGTCGGCCAACCTGCTCCCCCAGGACTTCCAATTGCAAAACAACTTAACAATAAAATACATTCAAGATGTCTGTTTCAATTTGTTTCAATATGTTTTCACATTTTCCCGAATGCGTAGCAAGGGTTCCCGTTTCACTCTCGGGTCATGGGGGTTGAAGTCCGCAACCGTCCGCAACCGTCCGCAACTGTCTGCGTGAGGGCCATATGGCCGTGCCTATGGTGAGTTCTGCAAAAGGGTCACTTTTTGAGGTTCCAGCGTCGCGCAGCTTCGTTTCGCCTGGCAGGCGTGGCACTTCGTGACATTCAAACGTGCTTCGTATCGTGTCGAAAAACGTTTTGTGCGGCAAGCACAATACTTTTGCGACGTTTTCAGAAGATGCGTTGATTTTTTTGTGGCAGGCGCAGCACTTTGGAGACCATCATCGTCATTTTGTGCAGAACGCGCAGCACTTTCGACGTGTCGTGCTGCGTGCTTTTTCGAATCGCTATGTCAGGGCTGCGTCAAGTGGTGACAAGGTGCAAATTCCATGGCAGGCGTCGAGTTTTGCAAGATGTGCTGAAAATTGACGGAAGCCTCGCACGAAACATCGATTTTGAGGTAACAAATTTTGAAGTTCATGAGAAAACTCGTAGGAAAACTTCGATTTTGTCGCTACAAAGTGTGAAAATTGGAAGATGTCTCGCACGAAATGCTCGTTTTGAGGCTGCAACATGTCTCGTCTCGATTCTCTGGCTTTCAAGTGGCGTCGCCGTGTCTTTGGGGGAAGCTGCAAAACTCTCTCATTTTCAAATGTTTCCAAACAGGTTGTAATGTCGTTTTGCTTGGCACGCGTGGCACTTTGAGAGTCTCACGTGTTTGATAAAGTGTCGAAAGTCGTTCTGTGTGACAGGCGCAATACTTTTGCATATACTTTTGCGTCGTTTTCAAAAGCTTAGTTGCATGTGTCGTGGCAGGCGCAGCACTTTGGAGACCTCCATCGTCATTTTGCATGGCAAGCGCAGCACTTTAGACGTGTCGTGTTGCGTGTCTTTTTGAATCGCAATGTCAGGGCTGCGTCAAAAGGTGACAACGTGCAAATCGCGTGGCAGATGTGGAATGTTGTGACATGCGATGAGACTGCACACTCCTCCACACTTTACACTTTATACTCTACACTCTACACTTTATACACCTCACACTTTACACTCCACACTCTGCACTTTACACTCCACACTCCACATTAACACTTTACACTTCACGCTCTACACATGACACTCCACACTCCACACTCTACACTCCACACTCTACACTCCACACTTTACACGAAACACTCTGCACTTTACATTCCACACTTCACGCTTTACACTCCACACCACACTCTACATTTTACACTGCACACTCCACACTCCACATCCTACACTCCACACTTTAAACTCCACACTCTACACTCCACACTCTACACTCCACACTCAACACTTTACACTGTGCACTCCACACTCCACACTTGACACTCCACACTCCACACTTTCCACTCCACACTCCACACTTTACACTCCACACTCTACACTCCACACTTTAAACTTGACACTCCACACTCTACACACTCCAAGCTCCACATTCTACACTTTACACTCCACTCTCCACACTTTACACTCCACTCCCCACGCTTTACACTTTACACTCTACACTACACTTTACACTCTACACTCCACACGTTACACTTTACACTCCACACTCTACATTTTACCCTCCACACTTTTCACTTTACACTCCACACTTTACACTCCGCACTCCACACTCAACACTTTACACTCCACACTTTACACTCCACACTTTACACTTTACACTCAACACTCCACACTTCACACTCTACACTCCACACTCTACACTCTAGACTCTACACTCCACACGTTACCGTTACACTTTACACTCTACACTACACTCCACACTTTACACTTTACACTTTGCACTCCACACTCTACAGTTCACACTTTCCACCGCTCACCTTACACTTTACACTGCACACTCCACAATAGCCACTTCACACTCTACACACTACATTCCCCACTCAACACTCTACTTTCTTCATACCCTACACTTTGCACTCCACCCTCTTCCGCATTCCGCAGTCTACAGTGCACTGGTACAGTAACCGGGGAAAATGTACAAGACTGTTCAAATCACTTGTTGCACACAAGTGTTTTACATGACTGCATTCAGGTTCGTGGGCTGCATCTTGTTTTTCAGCGTGACTGCAAAAATTCCCTGCCTCTCTAACTTTTGCAGCCGTTCAATCCGATCTAAGTTCTGCATGCTCATGAGATCCTCCACTTTGGTTTCGGATTGCTCATCTCTGCGATGGACCACCTTCGACGCCGCATCCACGTCCTGCGTCCAGGTGATACGTCCGCAGGACACGAAAAAAGCTCCGACAAGAGCGACACCCACTGAAAATATGGGAAATCTATGGAAATCTATGGAAATCTGATTCGAAATATTTCAAAATCATACAATCCCTACTCACTCGTATCGACTCGTATCGACTCGTATCGACTCGTATCGACTCGTATCGACTCGTATGGACTCGTATAGACTCGTACAGGCTCGTATAGACATACATAGACTTATAGCATCTTATAGCCATTGAACGGGGAAAATGACGATTAACCGCATCAAAGAGAAGGATCAACGAAGCCCGTTTTGATAGTATGTATCACCCTATCTTTATCAGGCACTTAGACACCCAGGCAAACGGACCGGAAACGCGTTTTATAACAAAAGGAAGAGAAGGGCCAAACAACACTGGATGGCTGCTTCGCACCATACTCAGCAAATGTCAAATGTGCAAATGCGGCAAATCTGAAATAATCATATCATATTCCCTGTCCATACCGTCCAACTGTCAAACAAAACTCTAAGGGTTAAACCAGAAGGTCTTGCTACCTCAATGCTTCCCTCTCAGCCTAAGGTCCTCCATCACAAAGATGACATCTTTTATTCTGAGGCGAATGGCAGATTCGATGCTCTCAACTGTATATTTCTGATCAAAGATCCTTGGAGCTGTTGGCTCGCTGTTGGCTTCGTACATTTTCTTCAATTGTTCATTGTTATATGTTCTTGGCCGGAAAAGCACCCAAAAAAGTCTTTGTTCAGCCAAAAACATTAAATTATAGTCAGGTCATGCAATCAAGTCTCAGTTGCATCAGCTCTGTATTGGTCTTCAATCTTGCAAGTGGCACGTTCACAATGGAGCGGTCAGTGTGCTGTGCCTCAAGCATAATCCTCAACTCCTAAACCTTTCTTTCGAGTCCGAGGCTGCAGCCAACTTGACGAAAACCTCGCTGGGCTTCTGGCCAGCACCTTGATCATTGAGGTCTTTCCAGTTCCAGGAGGACCATACAGCAGGAGACCAAGTTTGTGAGGATATCCAGGTATCCCATACCTGAGAGATGCAGCTGCAGCTTCATCTAGGAATATCTAGGAGATCCAGGCATATCATGGCATATCCACACCCCCCTGTGATGCTGAGTTCACTCAGGTCCCAACTTGCCAGTCCGATGCATGAAGTGATCAAGGAGCTGTACCAGTGAATCCTATCACCAAGGGCTCAGGTGAGTAGCTTAGTAGCTATGGCAGCTATGGGGCGATGGGACCCGGCCTTCTCAGGAAAAAAGAGGCTCTGGAAGGTTTTTTCCCCTGACCTCAGTTTAAAAAAAAACTAAACTCACGCAGCACAGATGCAGAAGGGGAGAGACGTGGAAAGACTCTGAATGTCATTTTGCTTCAGGGTTGGCCCGGCCCTAGAGATTGCATCCAGTGACAGTTTGTATCTGCGAAAGCTTCTCTTCTCCTCTTCAGCTTTAGCCGGAATCATTTCCTGACTTGTCAGGCTTTGTTCCAAACTGCGATCAGAATGGAAACACCAGAGGCCTTTGGCAGACAAGGCGCGTACATGTATCGTATTTTTGTTTTGGATTGCATCTTGCTCTGCTGATCCAAGTACCATTTGTACGCCTTATCGATAAAGTCCAAGACCTACACAGGCTGCAGAGGCGGCGTAGATTCCCCATGATTCCACAACTTCCACACCTATTTCCCCGCCTTCTTCTCACTTAAACCCTTCAGGGTCATCTTGGTGGTCACTGGTTGTGGGATATGTGCCTGAAGGCCACTGAAGGCCACTGAAGGCCACTGAAGGGTTACCATGTACTACAACTACAACAATACCACGACAAACCGCATCGTGACGGCTTTCTACGGTGATTAGTCAGTCCTGTGGTAAAGTTCTGCAGTGGCTCAAAGTTAAAGGTCCAAATCAAGCTACGGTATCTTTGTCCACTTGGCGTTTTTCATCCTCCACAGCCAAAAAGAACTTCAAGTCTTTCTCGATTTCAATCCATTTCTCCTCTGGTGGCTTTTGTCTTATTCGGTAGTAGGTCTTCAGGTAACCAATTTCGGTATGCTTCTCCGGATCATCTTCGTCATCGTCATCAACACTGCTAACCTCGACTTCCATGTAGTGATCCTCGAGGCTCATGGAGGCAGCATTGTATGGGACCTTTTTCTCCGCGATGTACTGATTCAAGGCACGCAACAGCACCACAGATCGATCATCGCCAGGGGTGTACAAATAACCATCACTCCGCCGCATCTGCTTCACCTCCGCGGTAGTCAAAACATGTCAGAAGAACAATCAAATTGACAGCACGAAATCAATCAGATATTATATACAGCACATATTGCACATATGTATATAATATATATATATATGATTATATGCGTCTGTGTGTTATGTTGGATTTAAGGTATTTTGACAAAGTCTCATTCTTCAAACAAGAGACTACCAGCAAACAACCAACCTTGTCCGTGTCCGTTTCGCGACTGCACAGAACTGGACAGTCGAAACCATGCCGACTGGTGAAGGTTTGTGGCGAAGACTTTGGATCCCACACCTCTATGGTGCGCTCGTAGTACTCTGGTGGTAATCTCCTGCGCAGAGCTATTCCAGTACGTTGACAAAAGATGAGAAAAGATTAGAAAGTTGTAGGATTGTAGGACTTCAAAGCATTCCCTATAAGCTGTCTAGAAATCCAAGATGTTCTTCAAAGCTTTCACAAACCTGGAGCGTGGAAGAGGCTATGCAGCCCCTATGGGATCCAAATTCGGCGAGTACATGCGATGACCCGACCGCGAAGGTGACAACTGGGCTGGTCAGACTGAGAGGAAGAATGGGTGGAAAGGTGGTACAGGGGCCAAATGGCCTCCCCTGACAGCATCAGCAACAATTCTCTCAGAGGGGAGAGACATATGGAGATAGACAGAGCTGCGCCTCAAAGGCTGAGGAGGAAAAAATATATGTTTCCACAGCTTGGATTCTGGTCTCTCTTGTCTGCTCACTGGTGAAACAACGTCCTGCAACATGTCTTCAGTTTGGTGCTCAGCTTTTCCAACTGGGGCTGCAGGCTGGAAGTTGAATCGAAGATCCTGAAATGAAGAAAGCTGCTGAAATTCAATGCGGGAAGCACCAGATGGCGTGAAGCAACGAACACATCAATAGCATCATGAATCTGCCATCCCAGCAACAGCTTGAAGGCAAGAGGAATAAGCATTGCAATCCTCGGTGCTGTGTGTCTCGGAATCAGTCAGATTTTAGACAGATCTGAGATCCGGGGAGGACAGTAGACTTGTTGGGCAAAATCTAAGGGGACTTCACAGCAAGATCCACCAAGTCTCACAGTGTCCCACATCACATTGCCACTCCGCCTGCAAATCTTGCCATGCCGGTGATGCTCAGGAAGTATCGAAGCGACAGCATGCAGCTTGATCAGCTTGGGTCCACGCATGCTGTTGATCATAGAGAATTTCGCCTTGGCAAATCGGGTCCAGCGCACCAAATTTACCGAAATGGCACAAGGCTGGCTGCCAAAATTGGTGACGCAACCAAGGCGCGCCCTCCATGTCAATTGCTTGGGAAAGGGCCGCCATTGGACACTGTTGCCCAAAAGGCTCCTTATCTGAAGTAAAAGACCTTTGAGACATCTAAGGCAAGCTTTTCTTTTTAGGGAATTCTATGTTGGGTTTGCAAAGGACTTCTTCCTTCCCTTTACATTCTTGTGCTGTACCCTCCTAATCCAGAATTCCCCAAGGAAAAAGGAGACCCATTGATCTCATTTGCAGGCTCTTGTCGTGTCGTGGTGTTAGCATTCTTGCCGGTAGAGTGTGTGTGTATCTGAAAACCATCTGAAGCGAATCTCTGCAATACTATAGTGCAATGATATCCTGCAAGCAGGACAAAGACTCAAGCCACAAAGCCTCGGCAATTTCCAATGAGTATAGAAGTTGATGATATTGGGAAGTAAATGAAGTAAGTAAGTGTGGAATCCAGCGACATTTTTTTCTGCATTTCTATAGGTGTTTTTGTGTGGTCAGTGTGCTGATCGTGACTCGAACAGCTGCACCTGGCCAGCAGTGCTGTCCAACTCAATTCCAAGTTCCTGCAGCATCGTGGCGTTGCGATCCGATCAGATCCTCAGATCCGATGAAACCATCAGAGTGCCACATGCAGAAACCATCAGAAACCAACAAAGCCATAGCCTGAAATACATCCAACATCATCCAACTACGTATTCTTTAATGCATCTAAATATATCTAAATATAGTAGTGTATCCTATCTCAGACATTGCTACGAATAAGGTGTGGTATTGCACGCATGGTGTAGACTCATGACTGTCATTGAGCAGTTCCTTTGCACGCTCTTCCAATTTGGAGAGCGGAGTGCCCTTGACGAAGTCCATCACTGGCGGTGCAATAGGGAAGACTGGCGGTTCCGACTCATACCGATCCCTTCCCCCGAAGGATCCGAAGGTGTATAGCTGGATCTCTTCAATCTCCAGGGTCTGAATCAATAGCAAAGATTAAGACTTCTGGGATTCTTATAGCGGGTTAAATAAAGAAAACACCTGCACAAGTGTGATTTTTCATGTGGTTTCCCAGCAATCCGCCTAGGACCTTGCGTGTTGCCATGCCCGGAATGGGAAGCGGAACCACCTCAAGGAGGCCACACGGAAAATGGTCAACGGGAAGAGAGCCAAACATATCGAAAAAACATTGCATAACATTGCCATTTACCGGGGAAAATATGGGCAAATATGGAAAAAAAGATAAACCACTTGACTTGAGGATAACAAGCCCAGGCAAAGCTTAACGCTGCCGTGGCATCTAAGCATCATACCAAAGGAGCATCAAGCTCTTGTCCTAAAGGATCATGGCGGACAGAAGCTGCGACCTGGTCGCTTGGAAGCTGTGGTGACCTTGTTGGACTCAAGGATCAAGGACACCTTGTTGGACAACATCAGTATGTGGTCACATGTTGTCACCTTGTTGCCTTGGGATCCAGGACGGCTTTGCGGCGCCACATTTCGCTTAGGCCTTCTGGGCGCTTTGGGCTTCGTTCAGGAAGTCCAGTTCGCCATCTAGAGCCCGTTCCAACCTTTTTCCAATGTAGGAACTGTCGTTTCAGAACTGGTTTAAGGGAAAACATGGAAAATTCACAGGAAAATCCTACATGTGCAGTACAATCTAGCATCGTTTTTTTGGTAAATTCTGCCTGAGCAATCAATTTACAAGGAGAGCTCAGTGCATCTGGAGCATCTGTGGCATCTGTGGCGAACATTTTGCAGACTTCCAAGGTTCTGGCTCACAAAAGACCGGGTAGTAATCCACTGGGAGCCTGGCTGTGCCAAGACTCGTCAAATGGCATCCCACCTAATTTTCATCTGGCCTCCCTCGCAGTGTGAGGGCAAACACCTTGAGGTTGGCAATGTCACCTTCAATCGAAAGCACGAAAAGTTGTGAGGAAACGTCTTTACTGAAGGACTCATTTCTGGCTGGTGTAGGTCTTTTCTCCTTTCACATAAAGATTGCTTGCAGATCGCCTCGTAGCACTGGTTCCATGTTGGGTCTCAGGACTTTGACAGCGACCTCGTAGACATACTGGTGCGATAAGATTTTCATCTAGATGCGATCGCATTTCATGGTTTCAAAACATCTCGAAAGCAGTGAACTGGCAAGAAGCTAGACATGTCTTGAAGCTTGTGTTCGTACCAGCCTCCCGCCCATCGTTGAGTACGCCTCGATGAACCTGAAAAATTCAAACAATCTGACTTTGGTTGTGGAAGGACTGTGCTGGTTAAGATAAGACACCTCAAAGTCGGAGTGGTACATCTAGCTTCTTGGCCAGATCTGATTCAAAAAAGGAATACTGTAACTAAAACTGCTCAAGTTTTGCTTTTTCTGGTTGTTGATACCACCAGATCTGCATGATATGCATTTCCACACATTCCACAATGAGTCTGAAGTGAAATTCTACCATATCCAAGTCTCCTTGCCTGCGCAATGGATGCTGTACCCAGCGGTTCATCATCCAATTCACGCAAAAGCTCAGACAAATCTCCGCCACCACAGAGCTCCTTGGAACCAAATCCACCAGGTTTGATGGGGATGACGGCTATTTCTTGGACCATAACCCACTGTCGGAACCAGCAAACTGTCACTCCTCAGAGATGATCTTCCGAATGGATTGAGCGTCGACTGGTGGCAAACTGTCCTGAAAGGAGCGGCGCATAGCCCTCGCAAACAACATATGAGCGGTGGCGAAAACCCCTATGTCATTCTCTTGGAATCCTACTTGGAGGTTTTTGACACTCATATGAATTCAATCTTATCACTACGTAAAAGCCATGCCTGCAAAATACGTAGCCGATCAGTGTACCTCGGACAGCCAAGGGGTGGAGCGATAAACGACATGTGACTCTCGCAAAAATACAAGCCCGAAACGGCTTGGAGAATAAATCCACCCGCGTAGAGAGCACCTGCGCCACCAAGACTGTCAGGACTGTCAGAACCAAAGAAGCTGATAATTCGCCTGGCCAGTTTTAACGTAGAAGCCGCCCAAATCCAACAAAGCCTCTTGCAACCTGCATGGCTCAGGCAGTTGCAGACAACGCGGCACAAGAATGCACTGACATGCATTGACAACGTGCAAAGATGATCAAAGCATATGAAAGATGCAGTGGGCCGGTCCTCTTTGAACCCCAGTCGTCCATTTCTTCCACCAATTCTTCACCGCTTCTCTTTTCAATGCCTAGGAAAATGCGTCAAAAAAAACGCCAACAAGCCACATACGATACGCAACGTGCTACGCCGCACCTAAGCTGTGCAGCCAAGGCCGGAAAGTGTACTGACCCAGCCTTGCCGAGCGCAGCTGAGCAGAGGCGCAAGCTGAGTTTCACTGAGGCTCCAACACTGGAATTATCGCTGAGTAGAACCTGCACTTTGCTGCAAATTTGTAAGCCTGCTTAAGAAATATATAGACACGCAATAGTAGGCTCATACTGGTTATGCCATCACACTGAGACTGGTTCTGAAACCAATATATTGATCTCTTATCAAATCAATAATAGCCACAGTATGCCATAGTCATAATATGGTTATTTGTTTGTACTAGTATGAGTCGCCAGTCACAGTAGATAGTCCATGCGCAAATAGTGAAGATTCAGTGAAGATGCAGAGCGAAAGGTTTCTTGTCGCTGACCACCCTGGCCTCAGGGAGCGTTGAAGCCTCCTTAGGGCCGACACGCACAGCCACAGACTGCCACCAACCAAGAAAAACGCACCGCGCTTGTGCCAACGGGTCGCTGAAGAACTGGCAAAGTAGCGGTCTCCTGCAGTGGGAAAAAAAGGCTTGGAGATACTTGGCATATGAATATAGAGGTTTCCTAAAATGGTGGTACTACCCAATCATTCATTTTCAAAGGATTTTACATTGTAAACCATCCATTCTGGGGTACCCCCCTATTTCAGGAAACCCCCATATGAATCATATTAGCATACTGTCAATCTGGGTCCCTTTCGGTGGCTTGGATGTTCCAAAACTCTGTTTCCTGAGCATGTCTGGACAGTCTGCATGCGCGGCGACTTCGCCTTAGCTTTGCCAAGGCAAACCTCGGTGTCCAGTCAGATTCCAATTTTGCAAACACAAAGTGCAGTGTTCCAAAGCAATGGACCCTCCTCCGCAAAAGCTCGCACATGTCCAGTGTGACTTGGCCTCAGAAGCCAGCAATCCAGCCAAATCCCACATCATCCCACATCGTGCGTTTCACAGAAGTGCATGGCAGCAAATACCATCACCCTGCACAACCATTCGTAAGAGCACGGCTCTCCTAGGCAAAGTCCACTCTTGCCTGCCAAGTCTTGCCAGCAATGCTGATGATAAAACTTGATAAACTACAATCCTTATTTCCAGCCTGTCCCAAACCTGATTTCTTAAAGTCCGCTAACATGAGCACCTGTCGCAGCATGGAACTAATTTTGTTCGGAAATCACGCCACTATTCCTTTTTATAAGACCACTCCTTTCCCCAACATGGCACCTAGTTTTCACCCAAACTGCACTTTGAAACAGCATGAGACAGCTAACATGGAATTTGAAGAAACCCATCGGTGACATTCAGATGTGATTTCAAATCTAACATAGGCTAACCAGTAGCTGGTTTCAATACAAGTTCCCCCAAAACATCCAATTTAGTTGCTTGAAATCCATCACTCCAAAAGACACCCCAGTTTGGTTAGCGTGGAAATCCCGTGCTCAGGATGCTCACGTGCTTGAAAAGACTTACCCATGTAGGTTCCAAGTAAGTGGTTGGAAAAATGAAGCAGGAGGTTTGACAAATGATTGGAAAAATTTTAAAAAAATGTCCGTGGGTTTGGATCAGGGATCAACAAACGGAGACAAAGTGGAATTGGGGCATCCTACCTTTCCTATTCAAAGCCTAAAGGCAAAAGTTTTCATTTCAGACACTTTTGGGTTTGAATCTGGATTTTGGGCCTTTTGGTGCGTCAGGTTTGGCATTATATAGGACAAAGCAACATGGAACTTGTCGTGGGTTTCTGCCAAAACACCACGTCGGGACCCCGGATTCAGTGAGCCCAGCAGATTTTGGGCCTTGCCCGGATGCGAGGCTCCGAAAGACAGTGCGAAGGTACCAAGTGCCAAGAGGGCAAGTTGATTGCCATGGCTGCCAATGTCTTTACGAAGCCAGCCTAGACTCCTAGACCAACCTTCAATTTGATCATGTTTCTGGATCATGAATCGTGGGCAATGTCATCTGGGTCTTTGGAGGCCTGGAGGGTACCTTGATTGTTGACGGATCGACAAGCTTTATGCAAGCCTACCACAGCCAGACATCTTTAATTTGCTTGGCTGTACAGTTGTCCTTGTGATTTTGGATCCTGCTGTCCCACTGAAATCATCAGCTCTTTCAGGTTCCGCTCGAGCACAAAAGCTGAAGAGCTGAATGCTGCAGGACGGGATCAATGCACACAATGTCGAACCCGAAGCAAGGGGGATTTCTACGGAGACTTGAGATGTTGAAGAGAAAATTTCGATTCTCCTGAGCATCAAAAAGTGCAACTTCTCTATCATGTACCATACAGGATGTCATCTCGTTTCTATTCCCATTGGAGTCTGGGTGAGTCTGGACAAGACACAATCGCAAAGTTGAAACATGTTGAAACCACAAGGCACGATCAGAATGAGAGTCTCCCAAGACCAATAAAGACTATGGCAATGAGACACGTATCAAAAAACTATAGCAATTGCGGGTACAAACCATAGTCTTGTTGATTCTAGTGATACCATGTGATACCCTTCATTGGGAATTCGTTCGTAGACTGAATTCCTGCATGAAAGTGGTTTTACAATGTTTTACTCTCACGTGCAAGTATCAATTCAAACCTGAACTTGCATGATCCAGAATACAAGCTGCTGTGAATCGACCAAAAGATTCCCGTGCGTTTTTTTTTTCCGTCTGGTAAGCTGACATGCTTTGGAATGAGACATTTGCCTCATCTGTCCGTTGCAGCTTGGCAGCAAATAAATCACTGCGTCAACCTGATCGGGTGCCAAGCAGCAAGATTTAAGGGATGACCTGGTGCCGTGTGCTTTGCAGCTGGAGCTCTTTGGGGTGACAAGCTGAAGCCGAAAGTTTCAGAAATTCTTGTCCGAATTGGATCCCCAAAACTGCCCTTTCGCCGCGCTTTTGCAAACCATTCGCGCCCTTTCGCGCCCAACCAGTTGGGCACAGGGAGGTGTTATCATGTGTTCGTGCGCGTGTTTCGTGCCAAGGGTTTACATGGGAATTTCAAAGATTGCCCGGCAGGGGAAGCACAAATTGAAACGACTTTGAAGGGTTCTTGAAGTTGCAAGTTGCAAGGCAAACTATATAAACCATTTTGGGCCAGGGTGGGATCCTGGCAGAGCCTAACGCCAACCTTTCGCGAACCTTCCACGAATCTTCCGCGAACCTTTCGCAGATTTCTCGCCTACAAAAGTGAGTTTTAGAA
>Ga0126342_10012171_pt1 | contig 15357 bp, 12 predicted proteins | sample Cyp1metagenome_FD_92528 | JGI IMG/M metagenome (GOLD analysis project Ga0126342, IMG submission 92528) | Coral microbial communities from Lord Howe Island, Old Settlement Bay, Australia - Cyphastrea 1 metagenome | ecosystem: Host-associated > Invertebrates > Cnidaria > Coral ...
GAAAACCAATCAAAAACTTGAGCATGGAAACCACATATTTTTATTCAGAATTTTGAGGATTGATTTACGGATTCGATTAGGCTCAGGGGAAAGGTCACCCTTTTTTGACCTTTAGTATGGCCACATGGTAGATATATGTATATTTATATATATATATATATTTATCAGCAGTCAATGAGTGTCTTTAAGTAAAGTCATGGCTTTACTTGGACGACAACGTTTAACTTTGTTCTTGGAAGTGGTGGGATTTCCATGGCGTCCCCGGTGGGATAGAATCGGATTGCCTTGCCATCACCCTGCCGCAGGAGGGTCTGCCTTGAGGGTACGCTCGCCATAAACATTGCACGCGATTGGGTTTGTCTGAAAAAAGGGTAGCCCTATTCCCATAGTTCAATACTGTTCAACTGGTTGGTGGTTGGAAAATAAATTTTATTTTTCCATTCAGTTGGGAATGTCATCATGCCAACTGACGAACTCCATCATTTTTCAGAGGGGTTGGTCAGCCACCAACCAGATATTAAGATCATTAACCATCAATATCCCATTTTCATATTCCCCATGGTTAAACCATGTTAAACCATGATCATCCCATGTTTATCATGATTTTCCCCCATGGCCATGGCCATAAGTTGGTTAGTCTCGCCGATTTCGCCTCAAAGGCGAGACTTCTACAAACTCCTTGGTCGAAGCGATGAGCCGCTCGTCTGAGGATACGAAAAGGCGCATCGCTGCCGTGCGATGCCAATGCACATGGTAAATGGGCTTTAAACTAACCATCATTGGGATATAATGAAGATATACAGAGGAATCATATGGGATTTAGCAGGCCATCATCGTCAAGACCCTTGGTAAAGAGATTGTTTTCATGTTATTTATATGTACATATATATATGTATATATATATAAAGAGTATATGTACAATATATTTATATATATATATGTGTATGTATAATATATTTAAATACACATGTATAATATATATAGTTCTACCAATGGATTTGGCGCCAACACGTGTTGCTGTGTTTACAGGTAGAATCTTTGCAACATCTTGCAAATTTGCTTGGGAAGCGGTGGCTTCCTGAAAAGTGTGTGATAGACTGAGGGAACGAAAAGTGAACTTTTCAGCCAGTAATTGCATTGTGGACTAATATCACAATATTTACCCCAACTAATATCACTAATATCACGAATTACAAAGTTCATCAAACACAGGTTATTAATGCGTACTTATGTACTTGTTCTTGTTGAAACAATTTGAAATGGACTTCGATCCACGGGCAGGCGTACCGGGTAGTTTCATAAAGTTTGCAACACCCACAAATTGCATCAAATTGCAATATGCTTTGCAAAGCACTTATTCGAATTGGATAATGGGGTTGCATTACTGCATATTGTTTTCTTATGTATATGTATACTACTAATTCAATTTGTTATGTGCTGCCGTTCACTTTATATGTTAACGTATTGTCTTGGGATTTATATGTCTTTTTAATGTTGGATGTGTTGTGTTTTCATGTTACTTTGATATCATAGCAAAATTGCATATTATGTATGTATGTATGTAATGCAATGTAATGCAATGTAATGATGTAATGTAATATAATGTGATGTAATGTAATGTAATGTAATGTAATGTATGTATGTACTGTAATGTAATGTAATGTTAATGTTAATGTTAATGTTAATGCTAATGTTAATGTTAATGTTAATGTTAATGTAATACATACATACATACATACATACATACATACATACATACATACATACATACATACATACATATACATTTACATTTACATATACATATACATATACATATACATATATACATATACATATACACATACATATACACATACACATACATATACATATACATATACATATACATATATATGTATATACATATATGTATATATACATACACATTTCATATTATATTTATATATGTTGTAATAATCAAATTATACATCGAAAAGTTCGATGTGTTCACCTCATAAATCAGATACTTGTTGTTTTTCTGTATACGTTGTTTGTGGTTATTTACAGTTACTATATGTCATTTAGACACATTATCTGGTATTTTCTCACATTTACATCTATATGCCGTGTTTGTTTGCCTTTGTTTTGAATTCTACATGTTTCTTGAATACACATATGCACATTGCATTCTTGATTTGTTTTTCTTACGCCCATACATTATTTTTGTATGGTCACACATGCGTGTGTGTATGTATTTTTCCAATATGCATGATACGGTGTCAATATAACATGCGGTATAAGTGTTTACCCATGCGCGAGAGAGAGAGAGAGAGACAGAGAAAGAGAAAGAAAAAGAGAAAGAACAAGAAAAAAAAAAGAGGGAGACACGAGAGACACAACCCATACCTTGCAGCCACAGTGCTTAAGAACTTAAGAGTTTTTCAGATTCTTCCATTATGGCCCCTTGTGGTTTCCTTGATTTCCAGAAAGGATTCAATTTGAATTCATCTCAGAGGCAGTGTCAAAATCAGCCAACTTCCTAAGAAGGTGTGTCACAGGGCCTTCGCTTGAACTTGGAGTTCGGAATCCCCCAGTCGCTGGGGGTCACCCGCACGGGGCGCACGTGTGGTAGCTGCGGACATCATGGGGGCAAGCCAATCACAGGACTGCCGGGTGACCCTTTCAGGATTGGATAACGCCAGTGAGGCACATGTTTGATTCTGAGGAACAAAGACATCAACAAACATAGAATGAGTGGCTGGCAGGTATGGGGAGGTTTGAATATTGATTAAGACATAGCCATGATAAAATAAACCATCCAATTTGCATGCTGAATGCTACAAATGGCCAGACAATCTGAGCAATGCATCCTTGAAATTTGAGATGGAACCGAACATGATAATTTTCCATTCATCCTTCAAATCCAGTTTAAGTTTGATGTAAGTTTTCAGGCGGACATTTGTTTGGATTTGTTTGTCAAAGCGTTGTTTGTACCCACCATAAATGGGGTCATGTCCCTGCTCTTGTTGGTTTTATCCCCGCGCTTGCGCTGGTCATCAATCCCCTGTTTCTCACATGCAGTATGGATGTTTCCGGATGTATATTCCATGACTTCCAAACATGAGGTTTTGTCCCAACAAATTGGTTATCAGTTATCATCATTCCTGTATGTTTCCCTTTTGGCAATTTACCATTGCTATGGAAAATCCCTATGTTTATATTATGATAAGTATTGATAACTAAAGCATAGCACATTTAGTGGGCCCTTTGTTTTTCTCCATGCAAACTGTTGAATTGCCGGAGGGCCTATCCCATTACCCATTAAATACCAATGGAGGTCCGCAGGCATTGGAACCTCGCCTCCCAACATGGAACCAGCGTTCGAACATATCAACCATGAAGGGATTCAGCCATTGATGTTTAGCTGGTTACATTACTCATAATCATTGCTATTAGGTAGCATTCCATTTATATAATTTTATATAAAGTAGTTCGGTATCGGATGGTATCGGCATTGGTGAGTTATATTGATATTATATTGATATTAGATATTGATATAATTAGGTATTGGAATATCAGATAGCTGATATATGCTGATTTATTAGATATTAGAATATATTAGATATAGATATTGATAATGTCAACCACGGATTAATAAACCATGGTGTATTAATTAGGGGGGGTACTCCTCCAATAGTCATAATCTAATACTTACATGGTACCCTCCCAATTCAACAACCTGGAGGTTTATTAATCCAGGGTTGACATTATCAATATCTATATCTAATATATTCTAATATCTAATATATCAGCTATCTGATATTCCAATCAATACCTAAGTATATCAATATCTAACATCCAGATACTAGTTCGCATTCCATTGATATCAGTGACCTCAGGAGGCTGACGGAGCTGGAGGCAGGTGGCTTAGGAGAGGATGAAATGGGGACTTCACCCGCCGAAATGATGGGGACTTCAACCAACCGCAATGATGGTGTTTTGACATGACTTTCGCAGTTAAAAATTAGGCGAAATTAAGCGAACACAGGGAGATTGAAAGTTTGATCATTAAAGATTTCAGCAACGAATAGTGGACAGGATGGACATGAGAGTCCAAAAATATGGGGTTTGGTATTGTTTATCTGGTTGTGTATGGCAAATTTGATTTAAATAGGGAACCAAATTTTGGAGATTTGGAGACGTACTGTGTAGTTTCCTTTTATCCTTGTTGGTCTCAACTTGGCAGCCATTTGAAGTCTTGGGACTATACAGTCGCGGAATCCTGTAGCAGCGTGTGCCCCACACCTTCAGCAGTCACCACTTTCTCACCAGGTACCAGTCCAACCAAAAGTCCAACTAAAGCAGCTGCGGCTCCTACTGGAGGTGTGATCCGGATGGTTCGGTTTACCTGGGGTTTTGTTGGTTTACTGTATCTATGATATTCTGCTTACTCTCTGTGTGCTTTCTGGCCAAGAAAATGCTGTGCTATGTTTGTTCATAATCATCATTATTCTGGTCTTTGCTGGTGAATATCTCATGTTTGTTGACTGGGAAGCGTGTTCCCCTGAAATGCGTTCAAAACATTCCAAATAAGATAGAAAAATACATCTCTGCTATTCTCATGTTGATTCATATGTCTCTGTTGAGGATCACTTGTATTGTTGGTGGGTTAGGTTTATACATATAAGATAAATGTATGTATATATATATAACATATAACATATACAATACATATATATATATACAATACTAAATGTCAAATTTTGTTTTTATACATATATATATATACATACATACATATATATATATATATATACAGTACATATGATTTAATGTTTGTTGTTATATGCTCAAAACACATATGCAGTTTCTTGATCCATTGGGGGAAAGATCTTTGGGTAGCTCACGGGGATCCATTGATCGTGATACGACCGGTGACTGGATCCTTATTTTGAGTATATGATGCATATGACCAGTACCTCAATTGTGATCATTAGACACCATATGAACCCATATGATATAACTAATCCAAAGTCTAAAGTATATGTAATTCGTTTATTTTGATTATCAATGCCCTCCGGTAATCACTCACACGCCTTGCTGAAAAATCATGAAAAATCCACTATGATTTTCCTAATAACATCTCCATTTTCTATGGGGTTCTCCAGCCAGCCACGTTTGATGACACCAGAGGCTCAACCACCATTATATCCCCATTACATCCCTGTTCTATCCCATTGTATTAAATCACCATGAAGTCACCATTTGGCGTGGTTAAATTCCATTAAGACGCCATCAGAATCATTATACAATTACATGCCTGTTTGTCAGTGGTTTCCCATCACCTTTTGGTCACCAGTAATTCAGCAAACAAAACTATAAATAGCAATGAATCATGCTCGAATCACCATTAAAATCACCATTCAAATTCAAATCACGGTGATATCCCATTAAAGCAGCATTGAAACACCATTGATCATCACAACAACCGTTCGGCTATTTTATATGCCATTTCCATTCTATGCCGTTATATTCCGATTAATTAACTCTGAAAGCCCATCAAGTCACCATTAGATCACCGTTTTCATGGTAAAATCATGCTAAATCATGTTAAATCATCACCGTTTTCTTCCCATTAAATCCCATTAAATCCCATGGAAAATCCCTCTAAAATGCCCCAAACAAGCAGCAGGCAGCAAGATGAATTCCGACGCGGCCGCCTTCCTGCCGGCCGCCTCGGCGGCCACGGTGCCCACCGCGATGGGAGGCCAGGAAAACCAGTTGATAGATGGATTATCCATGGATTATCCCATTGTTTATGGTTAATCAACATGGATAGGATGGGATAATCCATCTTAACCATCCATGATTTCAAAGGCTTCAACATGGTGTGTTCACGCATCCAAAACTGGTGGTGCAGGAGTTCGCAACCATCCACAGTATCTTTTTGGGGCTTGCTACAAGTGAAACACATCAATTAAAATCATACTCTTTTGATCTAAAAATAGACTACTAAGGCGTGATTTGAAGGCCCCTTTAACTACTAAGAGCAGATTCTGTTATGGACGCTGAGTTTAATTGGTGTTGAGGTGAGCGGAGGGTTCTGCCTTGGTCAGGTGGCGAGAAAGCAAAGAAAGAGGCGCCCACAGGCGACCGGCAAAAATGTCACAGACCCCAACATCAGAAGGGTTCAAACAGGTCATCTTTCAATCCGTGAGGTATGTTGACATACGCAAAAATGGATCAAGTTGTATTTGATTATCATTTGTACATCAATGTACAGTATACATATAGTATATATACATATATACACATTGTCTTACAGTATTTATATATGATATATTGTTCCTGATTCTTGGGTAGCATGTGCCACATAATCATTAGTCTTCGAATTTGATGTCGCCCAAGGACAAAATGGTCACCCCTGTTGGTTGTTTTCCCCCAAAGGAGACCCCTGATTGGTCAGAGACCCACGGTACCCATTGGCAGCCGCTGGCAGCCAGACCAAACCCCTATGTCTTGGTTATATCTTGTATATTATATACATAATATGATATGTATTTATATATATATATATTATAACAATGGTCAATAGTGGTATATATATATAGTAATACCACTATTGATATATATATATATATATATATATTATAACTGAGTTACAACAATGGTCAATAGTGGTCATTGACCACTGACGGACTGGGGTGAGCATCCTAGTCGGCCATGGACATCTCAAAATGTTCAGCCGTGCTTTCTGATCCTCGGACAGGCTCTCAAATTTGTGTGCGAAACTTGTCGAAGGTGATGCCTTGCTGAGGGGGATGTTGGCGCCAGGGATGATGGGACATATTGGACCCACATCACCAACTTTGGAGCTTTCAGAAGTCCCACAATGTAACCATGGGTAGTTGAGGGTGGATCGTGCATATTTTGGATTCAACTTGCCGACTGGAAGAATTCCAGGATGAGGGATTCCGGGTAACAAAACCGCAGATTGTCAGACCTGGGACAGGTTTAAGCGAAACTCTGAGGTGAACAATATGACATTAATAAGACGCATTTTGAAGGAGCCGGGCAAACGCTCCAACGTTTTTGGTTAATGTTGACAACATTGTCACCAGTTATAACCGTCATCAAACATGCATATGAACATGGCATCAGAATGAACTTCATGTTCATTCACATCGGATGTCATCGTCACCATCTTCATGTTTCCTCATTTACTAAAACTTGTTTCTTCATTTTTCTATATGTACTGTAAATATGGGTTTTGTTCCACAAAACCTTGGTACCCTGGACATCAAAATCGCCATATTCATCCCGTCGCCAGGACGCCAAAGAGGAAGATCTCCGCAAAGAATTCGAAGGCCGGGGGATTTGGGGAGCATGTGGGGCAACCCCCAAATAAAGTTGGAAAAAGTATACGAAGCCTATTGAAAAAATCATGCGTTCACAATTCTTCTGTTTTGGGATGACTATAATTACTACTATATATTATGAATATTCATAAATACAAATATGCATATAATCATATTCTGGTTGGTGGTTTGGAACATTTTTTATGGTTCCATATTTTGGGAATGTCATCATCCCAACTGACTTTGATATTTTTCAGAGGGGTAGGTATACCACCAACCAGTATTACGTGTGACCCATTTTTCATTTGTTATGATATTAAACATACAGGGTTGGGGGTTGGGTTGGTCCCCAATTTTGACCGGTTGCGGTTTCTTCCAGTTGCCTGGTTCCACCAGAACTGGGGAATCGCTGGGTAGGACCAAGTCCATCGAAACATGAAGTTGTTTGAGGGTGTCTGGAGGTTTCCATAATTGTTGGTGCTTTGGAACATATTTTTTTTCCATATAATTATTGGGAATAATAATCGCAACTGACGAACTCATAATGTTCAGAGGGGTTGAAACCACCAATCAGATAAATGCTGGTACCATTTGGTACCCCAATAGCTGTTTATTGCATGGAAAATCCATGTATAAATAGATGACTTAGGGGTACCCCTATTTCAGGAAACCTCCGTCTGAGGTGATTTTTGTTTGTCTCTGAGGTCACGTTGCCGTTTTTTGGGCCCAGGCTTTGGCAAAATCACCGACGTCTCATTGAAAACCCTGAAGTTCCTTGGCTCTTTGGCAGTTTCGAGCTACTGGAAAACCAAGGAGGTTGAGCAAGAACTTGAAATGGTTTGAAGCTGTAAAACCATGAATATCATTGAATATCCATAAATCATAATCTGGAAATTCTAGCGTCAGACAGAACAATTTCTAGCCGTATTGAACTTGCGGTATGTCCTTGAGGAGATAGGCCGTGGCGGGATGCCCCACATGGCTGGAATGTTGCTTGAGAGGCCCCTCACTGTTGGATGCGGAGTCCCCGCTTTGCAGAAATGGATGCTGTGGAGAGAATTGTTGACCGGAATGCCGAAATGCCGAAATATGCCGAAATGCCGAAACACATCGAAACACGCCCCAGAAACACCTACCGATCATTCCTTCACTGCGTAGGGATATCCACACGTTGATTGAGGATGATTCGAAGTGCATCATATCCTACCGTGATCATTTCCCAGCCATGTTTGATTACCGGAGGGCATCTGATTCCATATAAATCTCCCAGGAACGGCCAAGGGAAAGGATATGGCTTCATCACCTTCGAAAAGCAGGAGGAGGCGAGAAAACTCAGATGCAGCATCAACCACTTGTAGTGGCTGGTGCTTAGAGAGATGCGGGATATGTATATGATCGTATATGTGTATGTATAAAAGGTATGTGTATATATAATATATACACATTTATACCCATGCAGAAAAGAAAGAAACTTAAAAGATATACACTATATTATGTATATATATATAATTTATAATATATATATATATACATATGTGACTGTGCAGCTACCAATCATGTTCTGTTTATAAAAAGGCAAGTAGGAACAACCCTGACACAAGTTCAGGCTATCCGCGACATACACGTTCCAGTTGCCATCTACATGGCCTCTACCATGGGCAGCCATAGGTGTCCAAATGTTAAGGGGCCTTCTGTCCAGCAACATGGTGAAACATGACATAACCGTCCAACAAACACGGGGATGAATGGTTGATTTATGACGGGTAAGTTGGTAAACACAACTCTACCAGCCAACTTATAACTGTTGGTGCGCTTCCTGTGTGCGCTTCCATTGAATAAGTGGGTATATAAACGGCCATGATTATAGGGGGTCTATCCCAACTGACAGGGTTATATACCCAAGCTGCATCGCCAAGCAGAAGTCTTGTGATTTTGTGCTGGATTATGTTCTCATTGTGTGGATCATGTCCCCTTCGTTACAGCATATCATATCACATCACATCGTCACATCTCCATTTTTGAAGATGTCTTCCCCATGTTTTGCTGGTAAGTTTCCCACTTCTCCTTGGTTAAACAAAACAAAGTCGGCGCTGCATTTCCCTGGCCGCAACTGTACAGCTACTGCCAGGCACAAAAAGCGATTGAGGCAGGTGGACCGGGAGAGTGTCCAATACTTTGGCCACAGATAGTTACGGCGTTACGGATACCCTTTGGCAATTTAACAGTTTTCAAACTGGAGAATCACCATTAATATGCAAATGATTGAACTAAATGGATCATATTCAAGAGCTATATTAAATTGCTAGAGGGTAAGATTTGTGATATGTCTGATTAGGAATAAACACTCGTAGGCAGTAATATGCCTAATATATCTCAACTGTTGGCCGATTCATAGAATTGTTGAGTATGGTGGTTGCTGAAGAGTGGAGAGTCAACAATTGTGGTTAGGTGATCAATAACAGAACGTTACCTCATACCTAGGACCGAGGGGCTAACCAATCCAGGTTGAAATCGCATCAGGAAAGGCAGGGATATGAATTTTAATTGAGGAGATTGCAGCCAACAAGGCTGGAGAAGCACTTAGAACATAACTGGTCGTTTCACCAGAATAGCGGGAGCAGCATTCAAATACGCAAGAATAGTTGGGTTGTCTGAAAGCAGCCACAAACATTCCAAAAATGGTTGATCGTGATTTGCTTCATTGAAACGCTCTTAAATGGCGCGTCAATTCCGGATTGACAGTCGCCCACGTGGCGAAACAGGGGCTGTTCACCATGACCATGAGTGGGCAAGAAATTATTCCATAAAATGACGCAGAACAAACAAGTCACCGGCTCTGTTTTTTTTTTGGAATGACATTTACCAAAATCGATCATTTGGGTCGCTGAAATAACAGTACTGTAATATCATACAATAATCTAATATAATCTATTGATATAAATATGTATACATATAAAATCATATAAATATGTATACACATATATATGCACATATTTATACTCAGCCATGCATGGTAACCTGAGCAGCTGAATCCATTGCCATGTTCGAAGGGCGGGGAACCCTTCGGACGCCCAGGGAATGCACGAGAAGCCTCAGCCGGAGGGCAAGCCGCTGTTGGTAACCATGGCCACCCGTCAACCTGGAGAAGGGAAAGGAAAAGGAAAAGATGGAGGCTGGGGAGCTGCTGAAGCTGGAGACGGTGGGATGACATATATGACATACGTTTTTTTCAGCATTGATCCCTAACATGATGAAACAGTTGTTCTATGTTGTTCTTGTTGATACTGTACTGGCTTGTTGATACTCTACTGGTTTTGAGGATGTTGAGGGCAACATGTTCAGGACATCACATCATATCATACCCCTGCAAAAACGGCTTGAACATATATGGTTTCCAGGATGTTTTCTTTCAAACCAAGACGCCGGATATAGGATGATTGGGGACAGTTTAAGGAGCAAAGAAGATAGACTTCTAGCCAGCAAACCTGTGAATTTGACGTTCAAATCAATACGCGGTAAATGACCAACAAACAAGCAGCATACAAGCAGCAATCAGAATAGAATGCGGAAAGATAAGCCAGATCAAATGGCAGATAGAATGCCAGATATAATGCAAGATAGAATGTCAGCATAGATGCCAGATTAAATGCCAGATAGAATGCCGGAATAGATGCCAGAAAGAATGCTGGAACATATGTATGTATTTATGTGTATATATATGTATATGTTCCATATATAATTTCAGACAAGATGTCCGAAACTGTGTCAGAATAATTTGTCGGTGGGGTTCATTCGAAGTAAAGTAATTTAGTTCAATCATTCTTCCCATTTAAGCGCCCATTTACTTCGGGGATTTCCTAGCCACCCATGTTTCAGGACATTCTAACTTGGATTCTGACATTCAGAATGAAGTTGTGACGTACTATAGATGTAGTCAAACCAGTTTGTTGATGGTTGATACGTATCTGGTTGGTGGTTTGGAACATTTTTTATTTTTCCATATATTGGGAATAATAGCCCCATTTGACTAATATTTTTCAGAGGGGGTGAAACCACCAACCAGGTATCCACAACATTCCACAACCCTTTTTGTTGTACAAGTTTCCTCATGTGAGTAGCGAATGGCTGTCCTCAGGCGAGAAAGGCAAAGGCAAAGGCGCGTTGTTGGCGGTGATAATGTCAAGCCTCAATAAACCGCTTGGCAGATTTGCACGGTTGGCAAGAATGGGCAGATCAGAGGCACACACCAGATTGGGGAGGTCCCTGAGCACCTTGGTTTTGCAATGTTTCGCATTTTTTTTGTACACTTGGACTTGGCCATCAAGTAAATGCTCAAAATATGATTGAAAATGCAGAAAAAATATGAAACATGTCTCTCGTTCAGGACAAACAAAATCCCAAAATTGTTGATGGTCAAAGCCAAAGTCTCAAAAAAGACATCGCCCAAAAGTCGCAGAATTTTCACCCCAGTGCCCTGATGCGGTGGATTCCAAGAGTCCTGTCTTGATTCCCTTTGTTCAAGGCGGCAAAGGCAAAGGGAAAGCAAAGGGACAGCAAAATGCGGCGGCGTACCAGCAACTTGACACTGGTAAATCCCAAGTGAGAAATCGCCCAAAAATGGGTACTCGGAATCAGGAGTACATGATCATCGGGTGTCCAAAATAAAAGAATACATCAAACAGGGTAAATCATGATGACCTGACGACCTATTGTTGATTCCCACAAAGGCTTGATTGGCGATTGTTTTTTCTCTTCGAGACCATGAAATGGTGTGGTGTCTTCCCCCTTTTGTTGGTCGTGCCAAAAGTTGGACAAAAGGCGCCTCAGCTCGTGAGTAGATTGTTTGAAAAACTCAACACTGAGCCCTAAGGAATATGCTACAGTTTGTGGTTTCATCTAATTTGGACACGTTTTGTTGAAAAATCCAGTTCTTTTCCAGTTCTTCTCCCACGTGCATGGCAGCCGCAACAGCAAGGTATCCTTATGGCTACTATCCCTACTCGCAGGAACAGGTTCAGGTTCAGTTGACTTTGTTTGAGTCCATAATTTTCATCCATTCTGAGCTATTTCACCGACTTGAAATATATTGGACATGATTGAAATATGTTGCATCTCCATTGTCTACTTGAGAGCATAGTGCCACTTAGTAGATTCATGATTATACAATATTACACGATATTACATTTATCTATATATATAAATATATATATATATACATATATTATTGTACAGTATACATGGTGTCACATGCTGCCTGTGTTCCACCACGGATAGCATCCGTCTCCGTCGTCTTGAACATCGGTGTGGCCGCACCGGACGCCATCGGACGCCAGAACGCCTGGGCGATGCATCTCCAGTACTATCAACAGGCTCTACAGGTGCCGCAGAGCGCGCCAGTGCCAGGTGGGTTCCATCAAAAATCATCAAAAGTATGGGGCAATCATTGATAAATCATGCTTGGTTGATGACTATATGGCCGGTTCGTTCTATCTCAATATATATCCCATATTACTTGGGAATTATCACAATCCATGAGCGAAATCCGTTCTCCACCAGCAAGGGACGACATTGGTGAACTGAAGACTCTCTAAGACTGCTCAGGTGAGACCTGGTGATTTCATATCGTTTGTTAAAGCACCAGCAACAATTGGGGAATTGCAAGGGAATATCATGGGAGATAGTGGCATATAACCAAAAATAACTGCGATTTAATCATGATTTAACCATCAAACATGGTGGTTGTTATTTTGGTATCGGGATATTTCAGGGGAATGGTGACAAGGGTCATATCGACCTCACCGGAATGTCACAACGGGTTGGAAAGGCGGGAATCCTCCCCAAATGGTGTTACTTTCCTTATTTATTTTTATCCTTATTTCAGTTTAGTGAATTATGCGTGTTACTTTTCCTAGGTACGGTACATAGACTGAGTTTGCCAGTCGTACTCTGATCTATTTCGGAGTTTATTCAAGGATCTGATGACCGTTGCAGCTGCGTTTCAGCATCAGTTTGGTGATGTTCTGATGTGTATGATCATTCAAATTGACATTCAACATGAATGAGAATAACAGAAATAATGATATGATTAATTATCATCATGATTCAACACAAAACATTATATTGTTGTGGTAAAGCCACTGCCATCGATAATCCCCACGGACTCACCATGTTTATGGTGCATATATAATCACATATATATATATAATTATTATATATATCATATGGCACATGATTCAACACCAAAAAGTATTATGACGTATTAAAGTGGTAAAGCTATTTTCAATATTTTTATGGGTGGTTTACCAACCATCCCCAATTAGGAGCTTCACCGGTTATGGTGATAGCCTTGGGTTCCCATATGAGGCGCAGGCCTACTACAGCGGCTTTACCGGTGGTGTCATCCCAAGCGAGGCTCACAGCGGGAGCCTTGGGGATTTTGTCTGCTGGAAAGGGGCCAAAGATAGAAAGGATGAATATAACATATAGTAAAGTCGCTAATTTATATATGTTTTTAGATGTTTTGCTTTATCCTTTGTTGGGATTTTTGTACTTAAACTATTTTGAGTCCACAAGTTTGTTGGAGAAAAAAACAGCAGGAATCCTCTGTAGGTGATGGCAACGTTGCCATGGTTTCTGGTTAGATATTCCTGTGAACCAATCCATTGATTGAAAGTATAGGGAATCAGTCGAACATGTAGAAACATGTAGGCACTCCTTCCCCCACAAACAAAAGCCTCAGATTTGTTGTCAGTGATTTCTGTTCTCAATCTGGTCAGAAGTTGTTGGATGTTGTGGGGGATGTCATTGGCACATGCCCCAAATTGATGATGTTCCTTGAGACAAGATATGGGTGTGTCTGAAAATAGGGTACTCCATATTCCAATGGATTATATTATATATCCTCATTTTCCCCATTAAAATAGTTACTTGTGAGTATACCCTATTTCAAGACACACCCATGTAAGAATATATGATACACTAGCCAAAATCTAAGGAAGTCGGCCAAACCCCTTCCGCCTGGTTGGTCAAGAGGGGGGCTTCACTGAGAGCTTGGACAATCTTGGACAAGGGGCCACTCAGGCATCCCCAACAGTGCTCATACCCTCTGCTAATTTAACATAACTAGCTCTTTATCTACGTTAAACATGTTGCTTCTCCATAGCCATCTCAAATTATCGGAGGGTAGTGTGTGTTTTGTTTCATCTGAAAAAAGATCAGCCGGATTCAAGACAGGGTGGATATCCACGGGGACATGAATACTAAAAGCTGAACATCTCCAGCTAGGAGATCGGACCAAATGACGGTTTGAACATGGGGAATTGTCCAGGTTTGATGACACCAGAGGGGATGACCTTGGAGAAATTTCCAAAGTTTCGGGTTTCACACCTACTGGGTATAGATTGATTTAGAGGATTTAGAGGCATGTATATACACTATGAGTTAATCCATATCAAATAGTATGTTTGAATGATGTATACACTATAAAACACTATAATCCATATCGAATAATTTCTATATTTGAATAAATATTAGTATTACGTATATTCAAATAATCTATAGTCCATAATAAATACTATTTCCCAGGCCTTCAAAGGGCAAGTTTAACTTCGACATACGGAAATACTAAGTTTAACCATGGTGGGCCCCCCTTGCCTTCCCCTGGCATTACCTGTTGAGCCGGAATATAGTGGTGGATGACTCATGCGCAGCAGTATATTGGGTGGAAGAGCTGACATAGATTTTAAAAAAATCGAGAACATAAATGGATCCTAGGTGGTGCCCCCGAAACATGTTCGCGTGAAGTACCCGTGAAGTTGCGTGAAGTACCCGTGAAATACAGTGTTTACCCGTGAAATGCTGAGTTTACCCGTGAAAAACTAGGTTTATCCGGCCCTCCGCCTGAGCTGGCACAAAACAAACCCTATGTTTTCCTGTGGTCGTTTTTTGATCCCAAAGCTTTGACTGATCCTGCAAAGTACTTCGACCCAAAGCAACCAATCCCAGAGCCCAGGACACA
>Ga0126342_10012172_pt1 | contig 15356 bp, 13 predicted proteins | sample Cyp1metagenome_FD_92528 | JGI IMG/M metagenome (GOLD analysis project Ga0126342, IMG submission 92528) | Coral microbial communities from Lord Howe Island, Old Settlement Bay, Australia - Cyphastrea 1 metagenome | ecosystem: Host-associated > Invertebrates > Cnidaria > Coral ...
GTATATATATGTATACATTTGTAGGACTATATAAATGTATCATTAATATGTATGTATTTGTACATGTATATACATGTTTATGTAAATACACTGTATATATTTACGTACATATGTAGGTGTATATATATATGTATATACATAAACTGTAAATGTGTATATATTAATATATATTAATATATATTTATATATAAACATATCTATATACATATGTATATATATGTGTGTAAATAAATTTTAATTTGTACGTATATGTATATATCTATATATTTATATATATCTATATTTATATATATGTATATATATATGTATATATATACATGTCTGTATATGTATTTATATGTATTTAAATGTATGTATATGTGATGTATGTATGTACGTATGCACGTATGCACGTATCTTGGTATGTCTGTATGTCTGTCTGTATGTCTGTATGTCTGTATGTCTGTGTGTCTGTATGTCTGTATGTCTGTATGACTGTATGTCTGTATGTCTGTATGTCTGTGTGTCTGTCTGTATGTCTGTCTGTCTGGTATGTATGTATGTCTGTCTGTATGTATGCATGCATGCATGCATGTATGTATGTGAGTATGTATGTATGTCTGTCTGTCTGCATGTATGTATGTATGCATGTATGCATGTATGTATGTATGTGTGTATACACATATGTATTATAATTATAATATATATGTAAGAAACGTATTCACTTTACACCAACATGTTGGTACTTGGAACTGTTTTCCCATTTCAATGTGCAGTTTGAGGATCACGGGATGAGGATTTGACCAAGCACAGTTTGGCACGAATAAGCAGACATGGCAATCTCATTTAGAATACGAAAACATATCAACGAATCCTGGGATCAAAGCAACTAAAGCCTCATATCATCTTCAGAATCATCTCGCCAACGTCCGATCAAACACTGTCTGATCTCATTCCAACATGTAGAACGTGGTCGAGAATCTCTAAAACAACAATGGACACAAGAGATACATTACCCTCTGGTAAACTAACATAGCTATTGAAAATGGCCGTTCATAGTGGATTTTCCCATTAAAAATGGTGATTTTCCATACTTATGTAAACGTTTACCAGAGGGTATATATTCAAACATTTTCTGATAGTTTCAGCTGACCATGAAGGACATGCGACCTACCAATTGACGCTTCACATTTTCCCTTACTTGGGTTGCTGACCAGTGCGGGTACTGAGTCCGCTTTGAAGCCCAAATCGAAGTTTCCTCTCTTTAGTTTCCAGGATCCAGTTTCTAGGTGTCAAGGAACGTCAAGGAACATCAAGGAACATTGAATGCATCAATATCTATGCTTAGAACATGATCCACGAGTTCTATTCATCGGATTGACTCATCCGGATCCAGGTCAGGCTGCCTCAACAGCCAGTGGAAGGGTTGATGGTTTCTCCATCACCCCAGCATGGAACATGATGGAACATGATATGCCTAAGCCCGAACAATACGTATTCTGCCTGCATCTCCTATTCAACCCATGGTATCCCATTGTTGGGTGTGGATCCCCATTGCATCCCACTATGGGTCCCATATTTGTTGCTTCAAATCCGAACTTTGTCAAATTTGTTGTTCGTTCTGCCATCACTTGTTTGTGCCATTTCATGAATTTGACATTCAATACCTCCTTGACTCTCGCGTTTATTGAACCTTCAACCAACCAGATCAAGTGGGTATGTTGGCTAAACTAAATTCACCAGTTCGTTGGTTTTACCATCTGGTTATTTAACATAGCCATGGAAAATCACCATTTCTAATAGGTAAACCATCTATAAATGGGCCATTTTCCATGGCTATGTTAAATAAACAGAGGGTATATTTTCCGCAAGCAAATCAGATCCGGTTTGTCTGAAATATAAGGTACGAATAATTTTTGGTTTGATCACCATTTTCTTTACTGCAAAGGTAATTTTAGGGGCATACCCAAGTTTCAGACAGACCCAAATATCAGATTCATTCCATTATAATTACTACCATTTTTATTTTTATCTCTATTATTCTCTATTACTTACTTGTATACCTCCATGTTGTTCTTTAAATCCCTGTACCCAATATCCAAATGGGCATGAGTTAAAAAAAATCGGCACCCCAAAAATTGCATGGTTAATTGGCTAATGGCTAATGGCAAACGAACACAAAAATCTGCATTCCCTTTGGTCTGAAATGACTGTCGCTGAGCCACTGCCACGCAGACTTGAAGAGGCCCAAGAAAGCATCCTCCACAAGTCGTGGCTTCAAAAAGAAAGAACGGGAGATGCATGTACGTATTTATATATATATATATATATATATATATTATATAAACGTATATACAGTACTGGTGTGTATATATATATATATAGCCAGTGTTTTTGGCATGTTGGGATATCGGTGAAATGGCAACTTGGCTGACGAGACCTGTTTCCAAAACACGAAACCCAAAACCATAAATCCTAAACCTTAAGACCTAAATCTGACATGAAACCCTAGTAAGCCTTGAAAGTAAAATCTTATAAAATCCTGTTAACAAAAAACATGAAACCCTAAATAAACCCTAAATAAACCCTAAAGAGTTGGTCCTATGATAAACCTCTGGGCAGCACTCCCGGCCTGCGGGTATATATATATACACATACATGATTGTGACCCATTTTGGGATCGTTACCCTTACATTCACCCTTCCAGAGACATCGAAGTGAAGTCGTTATAATTCATCCACGTATAAGACTTCCAAATACCTTCTTACCTGTGCATCCCACCTCAGGAAGCGCTTTCCAATCCGAAAAAATAACCCCTATAATCCCATATATAAGTGGGGATATTCCACATATATCACTAAGTAGATTATCCCATATATAACCCCTATAATCCCATATATAACCCCTATATTCCACATATATCATTGGGTTTTTGTTTGACACTAAGTGGGGCCCACCCCGCGAGCATCCGTATAATCCCCACATCTCCTCACCATTGCCATAGGGTACCCCAGCACAGACCTGAACGATAGGGGCACCAAATTATGTGATCCCCCAGTGAAACGTTGGATGGTTTACACATGGAAGATATGGAAACAAATTGGTTGGTGGATTTAACCATCTCGAAAAATATCAGTCAATGGGGAGGATTATCCCATAGATTATGGAAAATCAATAAATGCTTGAAACCACCAACCAGCAAATCATCTAGATAAATGGAGTTAAATGGATATGTTAGTTGGGATTTCCCTAAAATATCCATGGCTATGTGTTGATGTTCACCTCACGAATAGTATGGATATATCATCATATATCCCCTGTAAAGGACGGGGCACCACCTTGTAGTAACCAGGGGTATTGACCACTTTAAATCACCTGAGGAGATGTGATTGGAAGTGTAGGCTTTGGAGGATCTTAGCTGGTTATTGCGCGGGTATCCCGGTACCCGCTTGACAGCTGAGGTAAGATCATGGCCCCACACGCCAGATAAATGGGATATATAATCCTCAAGGGGGCCCCCGTTTACGAAATCACTAAGTTGACACACACAACTTGGTTATATAACTACAAAATTGTGCCCCAGTTTGTTGGCTAAGTCGGTTCAGTTCACATGTGAATTCTATGGTTTCTGGTAGATATGATATTCATGGGGTTACAAACCAACATATAACTGGGAGGTGGCACCACGTTGTAGGGTTTATGGTAGATCTGGTAGATATATCTATGGGTACTTGGGGTTACAAACAAACATACAACTAGGGGGGGGCCGTCTTCTACCCATGCAAACGAGTATATAGCCGGAAGCCATGTTTCGTTTAGTATTGACTCACGTTGAGGGTGCAAAGAATTGCAGAACCAATGTGAACCTTGAAAATCTTTACCAACCAACATGAATCCCTGACAACATACATAGAACCCTGAGTTGAGTTCTATCTACCATCTGGTTATGACTAACATAGCTATGGAAAATCACCATGCTATTAATATATGTACACCATCTATTCTATAAATGGGCCATTTTCCATGGCTATGTTAAATAACCAGAGGGTATTCCTAAGTTTTCAGGAGGGTAAAAGACATGAGGCAACTGCCAATCCCCGATACCATTCGTAGATGGGATAGGATATGCACCAATAATAATGGGGGCTGATGTTGAGGTAAGTTCAAGTATGACTATGACTAGAAGTAATTTGATTGGAGCAGGTATAGTCTACCTCTCAACGATTGTTGTGATCCGTACATGTTCCTGTGCTTCGGAAACTGTCCATGTTTTTCCCTTTTTCAGGAATATGATAACCCTAGCTCCGCCATGGCTCCCCCCATGGCTCAGTAGACTTCCAGTCACACCTCCTCAGGTGATTTAGCTAGCTTTGGAGGGTTTGCATAATACATTCCAGGTTTTTGCAAGTTATAAATATTACATATAAATTTATTTAATATATATTTATGTAAATATATATATATCATAATCATCATTACTATCTGTTGTATCATTGCTATATTATGCTATCTTATTATTCATTTATATTGGTGATTATCATCACCACATGGATTGCTTGGAGAATCGTCCATCGGACTGCTCTAGAGTTAGTAAGTTCCCTTACCCTCCGAGAATCAAACGTGGCTTGCTGGAAAATCGGAAAATCCATAGTTCCATATGTGTTCCGATTCAAAACCTCGTTTCCCAGCTCGCCACGTTTGACCATCATTATGCTCTATCGTGATTTCTGTTGATGACCAGTACTTTTTATTATAATGATAATAACATATAATAACCACCAGTTATCAGTAGTACTAGTCTAGTGATTTTATTATGTTTTATTATTATTGTTAAAACTACTAGTTAATACTAATTAATAGTTAATATGTAGTACTAGTAGTGTAGTGGTTTGAAATTATAGTGTAGTACTACTAGTTAATATGATTATTAGTAAATTAGTAGTACAAGCACACGCCGTCACCGACGTCACAAAGGGCCCCATTGGGCCCCGTGCCACATAGGGCCGAATGGCTCCACCCAGTTTCTCTTTGAGTGCCAGCACCTGCGAGTCCAAAATGGGGGACGTTGCGACGTTGGTCCACAAAAATATGGGGGATTTATGGGTGATATGGCTAGTTTAATGATGTTTAATGGCTATCTAGAGGTGATGGCTAAGTTGCTTGAATATGGCTAGAGGTGATATGGCTCTTTAATGGGGATTGGTGATGTGTGGATCATATTGGAAGATATGATATAGGATACATATTAACAAGGTGGTGCCCCAAAACGTTAGCCAAGTAGGCCCACATATTTAACATTTCACTAGGGTTTATGGTGATCAACCCTTTCCTCTAGTCCCTCTATTTACCCTGCCATTTGTATGTCAACTAACCCAGCATCATCAAACTCCGCCCTGCTGCCTGTGTCTCGATGTCTTTCCACTCCTGAAATTTGGGGGCCGGGAGCCGCTTCACGTAATCCTGCGGCATACGCGCGGCAAAACAACAATCTGTAACCATCTATAACTACCTATAACGATCCATTACTATTTAAGAACTATCAAAGACTATCTATAACTAGCCAAAACTATCTAAAACTATCTATGGCTACCTATAACGATCTTTAACTAAATTATTTATACCTAATGACCCTCGTCTGCAGGGTGTTGAGGTGGCTTCTGTTCAATGCGTCCATGATTGGATCATGCGCAAGCTTGACAAGTTCACCAGCCGTGATAGGGCGGTCACGCTTCACGTGCTTGCGCCACAGAAGTGCCCCGATGCCACGCAGTGGAGAGCAACCCAGAGCAACACGCAGTGTTTTCACAGCCACGGTGAAAGTGCCTCCGCTGCGTGACCGTTGTCATTGCTCGATCTTCCGCAATGGTTTTGACATGTCAAGTTGAAAGATTTGGATCTGCAAACAAAATCATCAATCTATGCAAAAAACCATTGTGGATAGTGGATCCGTACATTTTTCCACATCTTCAGGCTTAAGCTAATCTATCTGAGACATCAGTTTGAAATGAACAAGTTCCTGGAAAACAGTTTTGATGCAGGTGTTCCATGTTTTTTCCTTGAAACAAGCCACAATAAACCTGAGATCTTCACTGCTCAACAACAGAGCAGAGTTTGGGACCAACATCTATGAAGTCAAGAGCCAGAAAGAGGACACGAAGAGGCCTCTAATTTGCCAGTTGTTTTTACAACACGATATCATGGCAAAACCATGGTGAAACCATCAAAGAAAATGCTTCTAGATGTGTGGGGAGTTTTCTGTATTCATGCTACATGAATGGTATAATGTATACCTACATGTTGGCCATTTTGGGGATAAATGTTGATTCATACAGGGCCATACATTGAGTCTATTGATGTTGACTTTTCGATTAATGTCTTGATGCATTTTTTGGGTAATTATTACATTGACATTTGATACTTTTTGATTTTTTTTGATAATTACTATATCTAGTTTATTGACTTTATTGACTTTGACTTTCTTGGGATACTACGTCACAGTTTCGTCCAAAAAGCTGCCCCTTGGGCCCCTGCAAGGCCCGCGTGTCCCGCGAAGTCCTGGCTCTTCAAAGCCACGGGTCGCAGTGCTGCCGGCGGTTCCTGGCACGGATTAGCAGCAAAATCGGGATTTCACATCAATTTAAGATGATTGAAACCCAGCAAAAAAATGCACAAACACATAGGATTTGATGATTCAAGCATATTCAACACCATATTCAACTCAAAAATGGTCATTTCATATGATTTCATCAACGGATATGATGATTAATGGGGTGGTTGAAGAGTTGAAGGGACAATCTGAACTGGAAGCTTTGGTTTTCCTTCTAACTATGTGGTCTTCCCATTTTAGTTTTTTCACTTCATCATTTTCTTGTGATTTTTGGCAGCATAAAATTGGCCCCAGAACAGTGATGTGTGCTGCTTCTTGACCAATTTTTACAGGTCATAAAAGTCAAAGAACACGAGGCCTAACATGGATAGCCGTTTTTTTTCCCGCCAAAATGGACATGTTCTGCGCATTCTTGGGGTAGCAGCCGATTCCCCGGGTTTTGATCTAATCATTCGGGATCGGGGGTCTCACAGTTTGGGAGCGAAAATTGGGACCCTGCGAGATGTCCATTTCTTTTTGTGGAAGCAAATGATCGACTTGAGATTTTGGAGTAGCCTATGGTCAATAGATTCTGGCTGAAGTGTACCAATTCACCAGCCTCAAATAAGCTAGAAGTTTTGGGATGTTTCTCTGTACTAAGGACCACTCACCCAAATAATCCCAGATACGTTCAAACAAACCGGTTGATTTCAGTGGCACACTTTTTGGTTTGTCACCATTTTCCTCATTTAAAAATCATGTTGGGGTATACTGACCCCGTTTTTTTTGAAAACATCCACATCATAAAAGCTTGGTTTCATATCCCATTCTATTCTCATAGATTCCCAATGTATTCCCACTAAAATCAAATTGTATTATATTGTATGATCATTGCGGGTTAAAATCACATTTTTTTGTTGGTGCTTTAATCACTTCAATCCCTAGACTTCCAAACACCTTTGAAAAAAGGTCTGACTGACCCCATCCAAAGCTACCTAAATCACCTTCTGAAGCATGTGGAAGTCCAAATACGGTGGTGCCCAACTGCAAGTTGGTGTAAACCACCATTGAAATAACTACATAAATCTATGCAAATAATATCTAATGGTTATGACTACACTATAATATCCAATAGTACATAACCACCATTGAAATAACGACTTAGTTAAATTAAACACCGTCACCATCACTGCTTCGCCCCATCCAGTGTCACCTCTGCAGCTGCCTCCTCAGCTCCTGAACTTCGCAATACTTGGGTGATCTTCAGTTATGGCCCAAGTAACAGTTATAACTGGGATTAGTTCATGATATATAACAAACTAGTTCTAGGAGTTAGTTCATCCCAGTTATAACTGTTAGGCCAGGGCCATTTAACTGTTGGTGGTTCATCCCAGGAATCATAACCGTTATCTTCCAGCTACCCAGGTGAAAGAGGTAACCAATCACAATTCGTCAGGAGGTAAAATCACCCTGGCGACCTATTTCACCAGAGGTAACTGGAAGGTTCGGGATTAGTAGCTCAGTTCATCCCAGTGAATTCACTATGAACTGCTAGGCCTTAGTCCATTTTGAACTGGGGATACACAAACTGCCAAGCAGCCCAACTGAGAGGACAAAAAAAAACAGTTGACTGATTCAGACCATTGAGCATCCTGAACCATACATGATTAACACAAATTTAATGATATTCCGATATCACACCGCACCCATATTATAATACTCTTGATACCATGCATCATATCATACTTCAATCTGTATCTCAGTACAGTATCCAACAGTATAGACTATGTCTTGATTGCCATATGATCTGTCATACATATTTAACATTTAGTGTACATGTCATACAACATATATACGTTGATCAGTTATGTTATATGTATATATACATACACCATAAGTCATCCGTATAAATCCAAAATATACATTATACCATTATATCATCTATATCATATATGTAAATATTATAGTTTTATATAATATGATAAAACATGTATATATATATATACAGTATCCAACAAGACATGATGTCATGTCTTATATGACATTTGGTTCATCCCTGTTCATCACAGGGATGCGACCTCGCCTGCCGCTTCTGCATCCTCCGGCTCCTGCATCATGGGTGCACCATCGAAATGTACCCTCTGACAAACATACAAAAAACGATGGAAAAACATCATTTTCTAGCTGGGTAAATCCACTGTTTCGACTGGGCCATTTTCAATAGCTATGTTAGTCATTACCAGAGGGTAGGGTTTGCCCCATTAAACATCGGGGGGGTACCATTGTTTAACCATCCTGACATGGTTATGACATGTTATGACCTATGGGCTGAAACTGGCTGAAACTCATGAATCTCCCCAAGACTGGATCGAAGTTGATGTCGTAAACTAGCCATGGTGGGGTGGCAGAACTACTTCCGCTACAGAATCTAGCTTTGTGACGTGGCTGCCAGTATGGATCGGGTATGGATGGATCGGGACACGCTATCTGGGCGAGCTAAACCTAAGCAAACGTGTGCTACTTCAGGGCGCAGTGGCCGTAATGGTAGCACATTATTGCTAGCAATACAATGACCTGGTGTAATAGTACCACCAGAAGTACAAGAAGCACCTACAAGACTAGTAATCGCTGTAATGCCGTGGAACCAGGGCTGCTCCTGCCTCTAGGAGCACTTTCAGTATTGCTAATTAGTAGCTGGCTGCATTTGTCGGACTGCTAAAAGAATCAGTAGCAGCAGTAGCAGCCCGGGGCATCGATCCATACCGGCAGCATTTTCACTACCCATTGCCGTTACATTGCCATCCTGCCTGTGGTGCCGGCGCTGCCTCATCGCCTGCCGGCCTGAGAATGGGGCCATGGGTACCCATGGAATCCCTGGTTGAAAACACCCAAATAGATATATAGATATAGTTATATATATATATATATAGATAGATAGATAGATAGATCGATCGATAGATAGATAGATATAGATGAAGATAGATAGATCGATCGATCGATAGATAGATAGATATAAATAGATATATGATCTCTGGATATTCTTCCCCCCAAAAAATGCTGCAATCGATTGTAATAGTGTTTCTTTTTGGTATCGACAGGTATCCATGCCCATCCCGAGATGTGCAAAAAACATCGCCTGGCGCCTGGGTTTCCCGGACTCGAGATGTGCTGACCCCAGCTCTTCCGAAGGCGGAAACTCCTCATAGTTCCGAGCTGTCCTTGACCACACCTCGAGGCAATGTTGGAGAGATTTGGAGAGATTGGAGGGTTTTTTTCGCGTTTTTTTCGAGGACATGAAAAACGTTTTGGGGAATGACCAACTCGAAGAACATCATCTACTCACCTTGAAATCTCATCATCTCCGTTTCGGATCATATTCTAAGGCGAATAGCATGGTTTGGGATGTGATTTGAATCCATAATCACCCTGGAATTGAATGGGACTGGATCCTTAGGACTGACGTCTCTGGGAAGTGTCTGGAGGATCAACTCAGAATGGAAGGCATCTGTGGCTTCTGGTAGACACTATATATACATATACATATATATATATGTTTCATGTTTCTATTCAAACGTGTTTAACCCAAACTATGTAGAACACCTACATATAGCTACTTAAGGTATATTGTTGGGTTTATTAAGTTTAGCAGGTTACATGGTCAATCTTGAATAATTAAAGAACTCATTGTTCAGCCGGGTCTATAGTATGCAATTTGCAATCAAATTATTGAGCTCACAACGGACCCAATTAAACCGTACCCAAAATCGGTTCAGCAGCTTTCAAACATGTTTTAACCTGGGGATTGTATTTCCCAATCTATGGTTAAAAAACACCGATCAAACAAATTCATGGAACATGAGCTAGCCTGTACAGTAATCCTTCCTCTCATAACCAAACCCCAGTTGAGAATCATATATGTATTTTTTGGGGCCATTATATAAGGGTGGTTTTCATATTAAAACCGCAGCCATACATGGCTCAAACATAACTGCCATATATCATATACACACTGAATAACACTATATATAAACATAAACTATATATATATAAGAATAACAAAAACAACTATATATACATATATGTATAACTATGAACATATATGTAACTATATAAAGCTAAATGCATAAATATATCTAATTAATTGTAAATATATTTATCAATAAATTAATTGTAGTATATTTATATACACACACACGAGTCAAGAAAAAAAACAGGGATCCCATGTGGGGCAGCCCTAAAAAACCTCCAAAGCCGAGTGAACGCGAGTGACTCCGACGGAAGAAATGAGGATGAACGTCAAGTCGTGGGAGATCTCCGACATCTGGCGGGTTTGGCGCAGCTGATTTGATGGGAACCACAATGGAACCAAGCAAAACATGGTGAGACCATGGGAGGATGGGATATCTGGTCAATGATGACTGGGATCTCATTACTGGTTGGTGGTTTCAACCCCTCTGAAAATATGAAAGTCAATTGGGATCATTATTCCATATTATTCCCATATATTATGAAAATAAAAGCCATGTTCCAAACCAACAACCAGTATATCATGTGGAATTATGTGATATTTTTCATTTTATGAAGATCTTATGATGATTTATCTTACTGCATATGCCGTTGTAACTTCCACCAGCGTAAAGCCAGCCCGCCCAAGCGGATTCATCAGGGGGATCCCCAAGTCTCTAATGACTCGGATGAGTTGGGGGTGTCCCCATTTTTGGAAACCTCGATACACATAAAATATATATATATATAATAAACATATAAAAATATATAATATATATTAATATATATAATATATAATATATATTAAATATATAATATATACTATATAATATATATTAAATACATAATATATAATATATATTAAATATATAAAATAATATATAAAATATAAAAATATATAATAGATAATATATAATAGATACTATATAATATTATATATATAATAAAATATATATAAATAATATATAATATATACTATGTATAATATATATAATATTATAATATTATAATCTATATTATAATATATATATATATTCATTTATATATATATCCCCTGTTTAAACATCTACAAACATCTATAAACATCTATAAACCATTGTTAACCTCGACATAAGCAAATTTGGCGAGGTATGGGGGCACCACCTTGTAGCCAAGTACAACTTTCGGAAGGTCCACTCCGGAGTGATATCAACTCCGAGTTTTCCATCTGGAATTCGAATATGTTTTTCGGGCACAAGACGAGGATACATCAACAACACCTCTAGTACCCTCCAGTACTCAACCGTGTCAATGCGCATCCGCATAAATAGGAACGTTCCGTTGCCATGCTTGATCACCAGAGGGTAACTTCTCTTTTCAATCATGTTCCTCTTTGGAAAATCATTTTCCAAAGAGAAACATGTTTGAAAAGAGAAGTTACCCGCTGTGCATTTCATGGCCAAGCTTAGAAACAATCTAGAAATCATAGCATCTCCATTTGCAGCAATATATACACTACTTCATTTGTTCTTGCTGAGTAATACATACTTTACATTCTAAAAACATTTCCGCTCATACGTAGCAACCGCCGCCATGTCTTTACATAGCCAACAAACAAGTCAGGATTGGTACGTTTTATCGTGATTTATCAATTGAATCATCCCAACTAGCCCATTTTTTGGATAAACACGCATATTGGAGATGGTGATTTCTTGGGGGAACTATTTGCATGTTCATATATGTTCATCTAATTGGTGGTTTCAACCCCCCTGAAAAATATGAAAGTCAGACTGGATCATCATCCCAACTATTGGGGAAAATAAAAGCCATGTTCCAAACCACCACTTTGTACCGCTTTGGATGGCGCACTGTCTTGGGGTGAGAAGACAGTGCTTTAACTGTGTCGACGCTTTGGTCAGTGTGGCGACAAGGCCTGTGGGACAGGCAGCCGGTCTAGCTCCCGGGACTGCCGTCGAAATGGGGTGAAACTGAACTTCTGAAACCATCGATCAACCTCCAGGAGACGCAAGGGACACCACGGCAGCGCCAAGCAGCTGGCAAACATACAGATCATATGGCTTTGCGGGCGACAATAGCTAGCCATAACAGGGATATCCGCATGTCGGAGTATTTCCCGCAAGACTTTTCCAAACCAACGGGTTCTCTCTTTAAAGCCAACCTGCAACAGAGCATGCAAGGGACAATCCTCACTGTCTTTCCAGCCATCCTTCTTAATGGGACCAGCATGGCCAGTCTGACGTACGTAGTCCACATATAGCTGAGCATTGGAGACCCACACGACCGGACCTCTCTCCACAGAAACTGCATTCCACAGCCAAGCAACTATCCTGGTCACAACCGACTGCCCATACCATCGCACCGCTCCCGATGGAAGCACTGGGGATGCCGGAAGCCCTTTCCAGTCTGGAGGCTTTGGAGCTTCAGCAACTTCTGGTTCACATTCCGCTTCATGATGTACACCACGCAGCACTTTACGACTGACCTGAAGTTGAACATTGTGAATCATGGAGTTCCATTCATCAACCTGCCTGCAAGCATTCGCATGACGAGCAAGTAACTCCCAAAACACTGCATCACGTGCATCGTTTGCCCTTGCGGCAGCATGATCTGCAAATTGATTATGAAGGAAGGCCCACTCTTCCAGAGGTGAGAGAGCAGCACATACGTTCTGATGGGCTGCAACCTTTGTAATCTGCACCGAACACCCATGAGAAACATCTGCAGCAATATGCATCCACAAATCAGCATTTGGCGAGTTAATCCTGACAGGCGCACCAAGGAGAATGCGTCGCAATCTACGAACCACGGCTTGGCAGTCAGACCAGATCATCAACCTCAGGCCTCTACAGGCAGCAAATCGCACAGCCCGCATAACAGCAAACAACTCAGCCCGGACGGAGGTTTGCCGGAGGCCAGGCAAGATTCCACTATCCAAAACAATGGCAGGGCGCAGAAACGACGGGTCAGCCAAGACGACTGCATAGGCAGCAAACCTTAAGTCAGGATAACCAGGGTTACAACAAGACCCATCCGTGAAGACATGCACTTCATCACACTCAGGCCATGGCATGGTAGGAACAATGCTTGCTGGGATGGCAGCAAGGTATGAATACCACTCATGGTGGGACGTAGGCCGCAGAGCCCAGCCGTAACATGTAACACACTCAGGAAGGTCAGGAATGAAGCTCCAGAGCGCGTCCGAAACTCCCAACCGGCAGTCAGCGAAACATTGGCAACCCCAGAATCGATGAAACATGGAATCTGAGCATTGGCAATACAAGCAGACATCCGTAGCCACCTCTTGACAGTAAAGCTTTCCATCCTGCGTGACATGAGCACCATTCAACAACTTGCGAAAGGCAGCACGGTCATCACGTGACAACTTGGACAGCCATTGGCGGGTCCGGACCGGGTCAACCACTGCAAGGTCACCCAAAGCGGGCCGATGTGCAACATTGGCAGAAACAACCTTTAACCACGCCCACTCCATTCGCCACTGGAGCTCCTCAATGCAGATAGCAAACAGTGAGAACCTACCAAAGTCATCCACAATGTGCGATTGTGAATCAATGTGCCATCCCAGCGTCTGCATGCGAGTCAACAGCGTGGCCGAAATGCCATTAGCAGCATAATTGGTGGCCCCAAAAGTCATGGCACCCACTGCCTGCTGAACCACTTCTGGAATGCCACAGTCGCGAACTAAACGGAAGGTTTGTAAAATTGCCCAAAACTGGGGGTCTGTAACAGGCTTCTCCACCAACCCCAAATGAAGCATGGAGTTGCTGCCAGCACCATCAGAATTCAGCCCCTTCATTGCACCGGCCCTCAAGGTAGAAAACGTCTGCAACGACACTGTTGTAGCAGCAATCGCATGTAGGCCCTTTGGCCAGGCCCTCAATTTCAGTTCATAGGGGGCCGAAGCCAATCGGAGCCGGGGCCAGATAGCCTGCAGAGACTGAACCCTAGCCATTTGGGTAGAATTGGTGTGTTTCCGGGTCGTCTGCACATGAGCTCCCAAAACCCTGCAGCTCGTCTCAACTTTGAAACCCTGTGCAACCAAGGCTTTGCGTCCAGGCGGGCTAATGGACCATGCAAAGGTTTTCCTGGAATCAAGAAGGAGATCCATAGCATCGGTAAATTGCTGCAAACATGCAAAAACCTCTAGCATCCTGTCAGGAGCAGTGGTGAGGATGGTCCAATCATCAACGTATGACACCGGTTCACACAGGGGAAAGAAATGCCGATGCCACTGATGAAACAAAATGTCAACAATCAGCATCCCAAGGCAAGAGAGTCCATCACCTTCAGGCATTCCTGTAACACTATAAACCGGACGAGACAAGTTGGAACCTATCTGAAAACGCCGACCCAGACAAGACAATGCCCCAGCCCATGCAGTAAGAACATTCATTGGAATGCCCAACAAGGCAGCAGCTTCAAAAACCACCAGTCGTGGAATGTGATTGAACGCCTTCTGCAGATCAGCAATGAGGCCCGACAAAGCAACGTTGTTGGCCGTGGCATCCTCAACTGCCCATAACAATTGACTCCAAACCTGGCCAGCAAACCGGGCCATTCGACTTCCATACAGAGTATCAGGCAAGAATGGGTCAAGAAAGCGAATGGCACGTCTGGCATGGTACGACCCCCACAGCCGATAGAGCATACCAAGAAGGTCTCAGTGCTGCTTATTTTCGGAATGTCTCTTACTGACCCCATTGTTATCTTAATTTTTGCTCTTCCTGCAAGAACTTGGGCAATGTGTGCTTTTTAAAGGCCAATGCTA
>Ga0126342_10012173_pt1 | contig 15356 bp, 10 predicted proteins | sample Cyp1metagenome_FD_92528 | JGI IMG/M metagenome (GOLD analysis project Ga0126342, IMG submission 92528) | Coral microbial communities from Lord Howe Island, Old Settlement Bay, Australia - Cyphastrea 1 metagenome | ecosystem: Host-associated > Invertebrates > Cnidaria > Coral ...
ATCTATCTGTCTATCTATCTCTCCCTCTCTCTCTCTATCAATCTATCTATCTATCCATCTATCTATCTATCTGTCTATCTATCTCTCCCCCTCTCTCTCTATCCATCTATCTATCTATCTATCTATCCATCTATCTATCTATCTGTCTATCTATCTCTCCCTCTCTCTCTCTATCTATCTATCTATCCATCTATCTATCTATCTGTCTATCTATCTCTCCCTCTCTCTCTCTATCAATCTATCTATCTATCCATCCATCTATCTACCTGTCTATCTATCTACCTGTCTATCTGTCTACCTGTCTATCTATATATATATAGTATATGTATATACACATTCTACGTATATGATCGTATATGTGTACTTCGAGTTATGTCTACATAGAAAACTCCAGCTATTTCTCTCCTTTCGGCCAAGACACGCTTTCGCTGCGCATAGTCGATCTGATCGAAGGTGCTTGGACCTTTGATTTCCCATTCACCATCCATTCACCATAAAGGGGGACTTCACCAGGACAAACCATAGATTCTTTGTGGGTCATAGATGATCATACTTAATGAACAATGATCTGTTCCCCCGATCAAATCTGACAAAGAAGCCGTGGTTTAGTGACTTGGACCTATTCATTGTTGTGGTCCATGTAAGGCGGGTATTCAATATTAGGGCTATAGGATTGTGTTGGGACATATGGTTTATGTACATATATATATATATATGTATATACTATATATGTATATTATATATGTATATTATATATATATATATGTATATTATTTATATATATATACGTATGTTTAAAATTGTTGAACACTAACTAAAAGCATCTAAAAGCACTAAGCATCACAATGGTTTACAGGAGTGGATTGACCATCCCTCCGAACTCAGATGCGGAGAATTTCAAAAGGCAGGGTAACATATAGAATTCTTAATGGGATATGATGATATATTAATGTATATTAATAATATATGATATGGATTCCCTCCAGATAGTTGAGTTTTTTGAGTTTTGGTTCAATATATATGGTGAAACCACCTTCAAAACGGATCTTAGTGCTTGGCGTGTTGATCTCCTGATGACAGCTCCATCCCAAAGTGTGTGGCTACAGCAATCGACAAAGGATCTTGACGAAAGTTGGGGATTTCCATAACTTTTCATGTGGATCTTGTGGGTGAAAGAAATCCTGCACCAGTTGGTAACTATGTGTAATTATATGTGACTATGAAACACTGATTATCATAGGATTTTACCCATTGAGGTCACCAAAGAGATTCCAGTTCAATTGATTTCTTCAAGCTTTATTGAAAAACACCTTCAAACACCAGTTCTGTTTTTCGTTTCAATCTCCAATGGAGCAACTACCCCTAAACTTTCCCCAAGAAATCAGAATCTTTGGATGCCCCCGCGGCCGAGACCCCGAGCAGCACTGCTTGAAGATGCTGAAGATAGGAAGGATCTGTCGGTAGTACCTCGGCAGCGGCCACAGAGAAACTCCGCGACAACATGGGTTGAGAGAAAAGCCAAAGAACAGATTTTTGTGAATCATGGGGAATATAATGATGTGGGGGTTTTCATGGGATTTCATGGCATATAACTCAAAATATATATAATCAGCAATATGATAGATACTGTATGATAATGTGGTGGACCCAATAATATGGTCATCCTTACTTGGGGTTTATGAAGTTGGGTACTGTATACCTCTGGATCTACTTGGGATGATGGCTGATGTAAAGTGACCACCGCTTGGTCACTTGGTCCATGTTGTTGGATGTTGTTGGATGGTTTATTATTGGGTTTACCACATTCCAGCATATACATCATAATGACATCATGCGGAATATAATATATATGTAATGTCCTGGGGACTCAATATCAGAACTCCTAGAAATCCACTCAGATCATCCAAGGTATAATATACACACTGTGCCTTCTTTCTTCGAGATTCCTCCTGCTAATCTGCTAATCTTCTTCTACCTGCCTCAGTCAAAACGCAAATCTTTACATCCGACTACCTTGGAGTATAAGATGCGCGTTCCCCTTCGCTGACAGCCCCCTCAATTAAATGATATTAAATGAATTTAGATGATATTCAATGTTTGGGTTTATGCTCTGGGTGAATCGTCACCACCGCCACCAACAACCACGTTCATACTGGCGAATCTTAGCCAGCCATCATTGCGAAAAGATCATAGACCTGGGAAAGTCCGTATTTAGATCCTTAGGAAAAATCTGCCAAACATCAATGAATTGGTTTAAACATAGTGTTTACCCTCCAGTAAACCAACATAGCTATGGAAAATAAATTCACTTCAATGACCATGTTTTTTTGCTATGCTATATAAATTACCTTGTTTTACTTTATCATGTTAGGTCTCTTGTTGTGTTTGGTTTTTAAAACATTCCATTCAATTTCATGAAACAATCATTGAACAAGTTCCACCATGATTGGACATTATGGTTCCCCCGACCCCAAAAAATAAGATTAACCAAGTTGGACACCTGAAAACTCTTGGACAAGAATATCTACGACAACCCATGACATGGGGGTTCCTTTATTTAAAACATTGCCAATCTTCGGTGCCCAGCAAAAAAAAAATTAGCTGGCAATAGCTGGTTGGTATGTATCCTCATGGGAAACACATATTAGAACCCCCAAGTTAAGTCAACTAATGATATTGCGTCCAGTGGTATCCCCATATACTTGAGTCACCATATCTTGTTGGTGAAACCACCATGATTTTGTGGTTAAATCCCTACAAATATATACCAAATACGTAGTGTGTCATGTAATATCAGCTATACCACTGTTGGTTGTCGCTAAAATTCCTACAATATGGTGAATGTCCATCATGTTACACTGCTACACCAGTTTTGTTTGTTCTTCCATCCAACTGACTTTATTCCCACTATCCTCTCACTATGGGTCCGTCAGTTGTTGACTTATCCTAGATAAACTAACATAGATGTGGAAAACATTGGAACACAAATGCTTTTGGACATCATCTACATAGTTTGTTTTTTCACTATATTTTCTTTACAGGCTATACCTAGTGTATACATTTTGATACCTTTAAGGCCACCGTTCAACCACCACATTGCCGGAGGAACCTGGGCTTTCCCCACGGTACGAGGGCCTCACCGATCATCTCGCCGGACAGCACCAGCGCCTGCCAGGCGTAGGCCACGAATCCCAACCACGTCCCGGGAGTCCCCGAGCCCTACGTTCGTGCATATATATATATATTATACATTGAATAAATATATCATAATATATTATATATATATTCAATAAATAATGCATGCTATAAACTACATTAAATTTATTCTATATATTTTAAACTATAGAAAATAAAACATATAAATAAACAAATGTTATATAAATAAAAAATGATCTTATTTATATTTTACTTTATATATATATGGATATATTATACATATGTTATATATTATACATATATGTTAACTTGCGCTGTCACGGGAACTTCTGAAATAAGCGTTTCACAGTGTCTATAAAATTGAAGGGTGACACCAAAATATGGAAGGTATTCCATTTGGAAACAAAGGGGTTCCACCCGAGCATTTTTTCAGCCGCTGAATAGCCGCTTCCGTGGTGATTGAGAAGACCACACGGCCTGCCGGCCGTGTAATTTGACACAATTGGGTACCAAGCTGGTTTGGGTGCAAAGATGCTGGATGAGATATCCGGGCAAGGGCTTACGGCTTGTGGCCAAAACACAGGGCGCCATCCATCTTCCATGGATGTGCAAACCCCTTGTTATACACCTTAAGGCAATGGGAATGTTGTTTATTTATCCATACCTTACTTTACCGACTGATTTTTTTTAGCGCCCGCGCCCACTGCCTAAGTTGGCACTCAGTCATCACAGATCTCAACAATCTCGATTTCATTTTCTTCGGGTCATCGGTCGTCTTGCCGTCGGGGAGTGGGTCGTCTCTCATTGTTCTGTAGGCAGCGCTGAGCCATCCGCTAGATACCTTGGCTCGGATAACTGCCACACAGTTTTGGGTCTGAGACTAGTCTGGATGAGTTAACGGTTAACGGTGGCGCCAGCAAAGGGTTTCTGCTCTGGAACCCTGGAATTCCTAAGTTTGAAAGCTCTGAAACCATGGAAACCTGCAACCTTGGATTCCTGGAGCTTTGTAACTTTTGAACCATGGAACCCTGCAGCCTTAGAATCCTGCAACCCTGATGGAGCTCTAGAACCCTGGAACTTTCGGCCCTTTGCGAGTCTGGAACCTGCATTGGGAACCCTCAAGCTTTACCTGAAACAATATGGGTCCCTTAGTCCATGGAATTTTGAAACCAGGAAACTTGGAGTGTTGGAAGTATGAGCCTCTAGGGTCATGGTCTTGTGGCGGAAAACTTGGTCTCTTGCAACCTTAGCCTTGCTAACCTGCCTGGAAACCAAGAACCCCGTGAAAAACTTTGAACCTTTCACCTTTTGAAACTTTAGGGACATAATGCCCACATTGCGTTCTTTACATAATGTGAGGCAGTTTTATTGTGTTTTGCGTTTGCTTTGCATTGCATTGGTTTGAACCAAACCAAGACCCTGCAAGTCTGGAACCTTGATGCTTGGAACCTTGAACCCTGGCAGGGTTCTCGGGCCCGAGAACCCTGCTTATTTTGAAGTCTGGACTGGAACCTTGGAACTACCAAAATCTGCAACCTCGCAATCCCGGAAACCTGCAACTGTGGAATCTTGGAACCCTGCCAAACTTTGGAACCTTACCTGATGACATTGCCGAAACCTGCTGCTGGGTTGCAAGGCTGAGTTAATTAGCAAAGCATCAATTTGCAGCATTTCGGCTAGATTTGCAACTACACAGGCTTGAGGCCCCTGCTCCGCAGGCGCCCGTCACACCGCCCATTGGGCGCCAACTGTCGTGGGCGGCCAGGCCCAGCGGCACGCGCTGCACTCGCAGCCCGAGACCTGGTGGCAATGCCCTCCAGGCAGAGGGTATGCCGGATGGTCCGGGTGTGCGTGGAGCCGGCTGCCCTTCCAGCCGGCTGCCCTTCCGGCCGGGCTGGCCGAAGACGTTGCCCTGGCAACGCTATTGTCAGAGGACTGCTTACGTTTTCTGAAGTCAGTGAAAAAAGGGTGCCGGACTGGTATTGTGTCTTATGCTGTCATATCTCGATCCAATAGCGTCGCTGAACAAAATTGTTAGTAATTGAATTGCGTATAATAAGCTGAGGCCTAGACACCGTCGCTGTACAGCGTCTTGTCACGCACCTGCATTTCTGCCATGCGGTTGCCTTGGCGTCGTGCATGCCTGTGCAAAAAAATGAAATTACTTATAATGCTTGAAGCAACAGTGGTTTTACCATTGTTTTACTGGGGTTTACCATGGTTGACCGGGGGTTGCCATGGTTTTACCGGGTTTTACTATGTTTTTTACAATGGATTTATTGGGGTTTACCATTGTTTTTTTCGTGCTTATCATTATTTACGGAAATTTACGATGGTTTTACTGGAGTTTACCATGGTATTACTGGTGTTTACAAAGGTTTACTGGGAATTACCATGGGTTTACTGTGCCTTACTATAGTTTTACTGTTGTTTACCATGGTTTTATCGGGGCTTGGTTTTATTGGTGTTTACAATGGTTTTATTGGTGCTTGCCATGGTTGTAGGTTTACAATGATTTTACGAGTGTTCACCATGGTTTACCATGGTTTTCTTGGGGTTTACTGTAGTTTACCATGGTTTTATTCGGGTTTACCCATTGGTTCACTGTGATTTACTATGGGTTTGCTCGGGTTTGCCAAGTTTAACATGGTTTTACTCGGTTTCTATCATAGTTTTACCATTGTTTTCTGGGGTTACCATACTTTTTCTTGGTTTTACCATAGGTGTACTTGCGTATACCATTGTCTTACCATTTTCCGAAGCCCTCAGAAGGATGAGAACCATCATTTTATAATGGCTGAGGCTGAGGTTAGGAACAAATGCAATGCCTACAACATGACGGTTTCCGTCAATCTTCTCAGACTCAATCATCCGAAAACCATTCTTTTTCCTACGTTTCCTGCGGTGCTCCAGCCGTCAACAAAGTGAGCTTGAAACGCTTCTGCAAGTGGGGGCATACCCCCACGCAAGTTAATATATATATACACAAACTATACATATATACAAAAATCTATATATCTATATATATATGTGTGTGTACTATATGTATGTACGTACGTACGTACGTACGTCTGTACGTCTGTAGGTCTGTAGGTCTGTAGGTCTGTAGGTCTGTAGGTCTGTAGGTCTGTAGGTCTGTAGGTCTGTAGGTCTGTAGGTCTGTAGGTCTGTAGGTCTGTAGGTCTGTATGTCTGTCTGTCTGTCTGTCTGTCTGTCTGTCTGTATGTATGTATGTATGTATGTATGTCTGTGTGTGTGTATGTACGTATGTACGTACGTACGTACGTACGTACGTATGTATGTATGTAAGTATATATATATGTATAGTATATGTGTATATATATATATGTATATCTGTATATCTCTGTAAATATATATATACTAAGACTATACAGTACATATATATATTATACATATATACATATATGCATGTGTACTCTATATATATATGCTGTAGGCTGTGTGGGTATAATATGGTGTATATAATTGGATCCCTATCCGTCCCTATCCTCCAATTTGATGACTCTGATTTTTCACTCACATCTGATGAAACTCATGTGTGGTCATACAACTGGCAACTCAATTTTGTTGATACCACAAATACCCTCTGGTAAACTAACATAACTATGGAAAATCACCATTTATAATGGGAAAATCCACTATAAATGGCAATTTTCAAGAGCTTTTTGTATGTTTACCAGAGGGTAAACAATACAACCGGCACCTCGCTTTGACACGACCCCCAAGCTCCCCAAGTAGCGGATGTTATCATGGCTTTCGGGCTTGCAAGGATTACTTGTTGACGGCTCATTACTTGTTGACGGCTCCCTTACGTACTGAAAAAAAAAAATATATATATATATGTTGTATATGTGTATATACATATATATATATATATGTATATGTACACAGAGAAACTAAAAGCTTTGCTTTGTGTGTTCACCATAGTCAATATCAGCTGCTGATAAAACTGCTGACACGTATGTACCCTGATTTCACTGATATCCATTCTGACACATTGTCTGATATATTGTATGGTAGTTGTCCGACGTATTGTCTGTTGTATTGCCTGACATATTGTCTGACATATGGTTTGATCATATGTTCCGACATGTATCCAAATGCATTCTGACACTTACTCTGACGTATACCCTGAAATGTAGCCTGGCCTAGGATAATATATTCTGGCATATCTTGGAGCATTTTTCTGACATCAACTCTCACATATAGATACATATAGTGTATTCTGACATTGATATGGCAACTTTGCCGTGACAAATCCATGACAAATATTTGCAAATATTGTGACAGGTTTTGACAACATATGCTCACAATCCAATTTTTAGTCTGGCATATGGGAATGTGATAATTATCAATGTTGGTGGGATGAACATCCATAAATCCCAGCTATTTTGGGCTTCATTAGCTGCCGGGGTTTTGATCCATAGCCATATGACATATTCTGTTGCTATAACGAGGTCTGGGATGGACCCAAATATCTAATGAATATTCGGATTTTGGAGGCAATACTACTAACAACAATATGGCATTTTTTTGTTAATATATTTCTAACCATATACTCTATGATTATAAAACATATATATTTAATTTGTATAACAAAAAAACATAGAACATCATAGAACTATATCACTCATTATCCATCTTAATTACTAGCTACGTTTTAGCTACGTTACATGCATCTGATCCGCTCCTGCAAGACTTTCAGCGTCGTGTTGATGACCTCGGCGTCTCGCGTGTTCAAGGCCGTCCTCGGCAGGACGCGGGAGAATCCCATCCGAGATTTCAGAAAAAGGGGGTTAAGAATGCTTATATATGGTTATTATATATATATATGGTTCAATATGGTTTATAATATGGTTGAATATGGTTTATAATATGGTTGAATATGGTTTATAATATGGTTGAATATGGTTTAATCATGTGAATCAGAATCTGTTAGTGGTGGAAAATATGGTTTGAATCATGGTTTGAAGATCTTGAAATGGGGATGTTATATAGCCACTACTAGCCAATAAGAATCTATTTGATATCATTTACCCCCAATCAAACACTCCCAGATGAACAGATTCAAAAAAATCCACCAGGGATTCGTTCGGGGGGAATTGAACAGATGTTGGGGAAGGGAGTAACATGTGTGGTACATCTTTACGCAATGAGATATTTGTAAACTTGCAACTTCGAATGCAAATAATCAATATTGAAGTAAACTTTGGTTACGTAGTGATAGTATGTGTGCTGTGGTCAAAAGCCAGATTCAGTGTGTTTATTATCTCTTTTTCCCGCCACCTGAGCTTGGGATTTGAGATGGTGCAGTCGCTGACTCACGAGCCCCCGCGTCAAAAGCCAGGTTCTATACCCATATTGTTGAATTGGAGGATGAACATTGCACCATTTAAAACGGAATTTCGAACATGTTGTTTATGGCCAACAAAAAAGGACTCACATGTTCATGGTGGAATGACCATAACCCAGGCATATCATCTCCTGACCATGGCCTACACACAATAGATTGAACACATGTGCATGGAATAGCAAAGTATGAATCGAATTTGGTTCGTCCGGTGGTAGACTCAAGTAAGTAAATCCTTACCTTACCTCAGAAAACCCATAGTTTATCTGCTTGAATTGGTTTCATACCATGCCAACAGGATGAAATTCAATAAGAACCATCATTCCATCAGCTGGTGGATTTATCGAATCACAATCAGTTTCGAAGGTTGTAAATGTTCCCTTTCCATCGTGGTTGAAGCAACATGATTCCCAATTTCTATTGGGTAAAACATATCCGTTGTTGCTTAATATCATTTTTTGTTCTGCAAGCACAAACACTCAGGTGCCCAACAGTATATTATGTCTATAATGTATGGTTAACCTACCCGAAACAAAATTGCTCAATTTACTACGTACCCAGACCGCAACCCAAACAAAGATGCAGAGACATAAAATCTACATAGATTCCCCAGTCATGGTGGAAAAACCGGGAAGTCATCATCCGTTTATCACCAACTCAACAAACCTAGGTAATGTATCATTCAAGGCCCAGGCTTGATCGGCATGATGAGCTGCGGTACCACCGGCAAGATCTGTCCATGAAGGCATGGTACCACTTAAAGCGCGCTTTTAAAAGGGTGGTTGAAAAACTCACCTAGCGTGGGAAAGCCAATGCCGTAAACCTACGATTTGGAATGGTTATACAACATTATACAACATTATACAACCTATTTATGGAATTTTATGGATATGTATGGTGGTTTTGGGGATGGTTTATTGTTGGCTTTACCACAAAAAATATTACTCAGCTGGGGTCATCCCAAATGTGACCACATTTGGCCCTAACCAACAAGGGAATTGACCAACATGGAGAGAAAAGCAGCAAAACATAGTGGATGAAACACACAAATGCTGGTTGACAAACATTTGGAACAATGTCCTTACTTATGTAGGCCGTATGAACCGAAATTATCTAGGCTCAATTAATCGAGTACAAATTTATGTGAGGTGAGATGCATTGGATGCAATGCATGTACAAACAATTCAATTACAAACATGTCAATTTACATTCAGTTCGATGATGTTCCCATTTCCAATTTAGTTCCAGGATGTCCCAGCCATGCTTGATTTTCTCGCTACCCTCTGCTCACCTGCCGCTTTTTTTAAAGGTGGGGCTTAATTATTGCAATGCTTTTACCATGGTAAAGCATCTACAACGTGGGTAATTTTCCATGGCTATGTTAAATCAGCAGGTAGGCCGAATCTTAAATGACCCGAATCTGTTCAAAGCAGTTGACCATGGTAAGCAAGAGCAATCAACCATCCAAAAGAGGATAACAAACTGAGAATTCGGTCCAGCTACTCCCCCTTTCGCTGTGGCAGCTTTAACTAGAGCATAGACACACAAGCGAATCATTTTTCAGCTGCTTAGATTCGGATCCTTCACTTTAATACTTTAGTTATCAAAAAGAATCCCCAGAAAGAAGACAGTTCATTACTCCATACTGGCGGCCTTTGGTTTTCTGATGATTTCTTGTCTGCAAACTGATTCTTTCAATGAATTTGGTTTAAGATGGTTCAAGGAAAGAAATCCTGGTTAGTACCTAAAACATTCCTTAATTAACTTAATCTTAAAAGAGTAGTGGTTTCCTGCCAAATTTTGCTGAAATCCAACACCCTGCTTTCCATCCACTCGTGGATGCACCTTGCTGTTACCTCGATCCAGAAGGTTGAAGATGCCCTGCGCAACAGGCAGATATCACTGATATCACTGATATCACTGATATCGCCAGCAAATGAAGTGCCATGAACCATCAAACATGGTTAGTTGATGTTAGTTGCCCAGTTGGATGTTTTGCTGGCTAATTTGTTACACGGTCGATTAGTTCATTAGTTTGCTAGTGAAAGAAACATGTCAAAATATAAAACATTGAACCAACAAAATTCAAAGGGGCCTTCGCCGCTTTTCTGCGCTGAACAACCATCCCTTTTCTGAGGTAGAGAATGTTGATCAACACCCATTTGAGGGGTGGTGAAATTTGGTAGAAATATTGCGCATAGTCTACACATCAGTACACTCTGACAGCAAACTCCTTTGATCTTGGGAACTCCATCAACTTAGCCAAAAAAGAGTTTCTCTGGCATTTTCAGATGACCGTATATATATATATATATGTGTTTTTCATTGTTTTTCATTTACAACCCATACCATGGGTTTTCGCAGCTATATGTCGCTATAGATCTCCAGCCTCGACGGCAAGGAAGCGATAAGGGTCCTCCTTTTCTCTCAGCCTCGGTGCCATGGCTTCCGTGCCGGCCCGTGGGCCGTGGTAGATGATGACATATTACCATATTTAAAATGGATTCACATTGGATTGCCATATTATCCATCTTTAACCTACATGAAAAATGGATAAAAACGGATTAAGATGATTAGCTTCTCCAGAGATCAGCACGTTGTTCCCAGAGGGCCATGGAGGTAGCATGGCTGATGGTTGTTTCACCCCCAAGATTTGGGCGAACTGAACTAAGAGCTTTTGCCGCTTATGCCTCACTGGTCTGTGTCTGTTACTGTATCTGATCTTTTGGCATGTGACCTAATCGTATCTAATCATTACATTACATGCAGTTGCCACCAATACATCTGCGTAACAAAACCCTAACACGGCCAGGAAATCCAGGAATGAAAGTGCACGGCTGTTTGCTCAAATCGTTGAACCTGGGAGTTGCGTCTTGTAATACGGAAAATCTCTTGAATGATTTGAATAACTGGTTGGTGGCTTCAACCCCTCTGAAAAATATGAAAGTCAGTTGGGATGATTCTTCCCAATATATGGAAAAATAAAATTCATGTTCCAAACCACCAACCAGATAACTATTACACAATGGATTTTCAATCAAACATCACCATAAAAACATCCATGAAGATCCACATCCAACTCCCTCAACCGTTCAAGTGACCCATCGAAGAAGATGGGCAGATAGTGGTGATAGTCCAACTTTTCGATGTCCACCTTCCACGCCTTGGATTTTTGAGATGACCACAGATATTTGTGGTGGTAAACCCTCCAAAAAAAGCAGCTCAGCTAAGACATGTCATAAAGCATCCCCAACATCCCCAACGGTTACAACTAGTTACAACCATTTAAGGCGCTTAGACTCATGAACTATCCCAAGTAGGCTGCACACCCAATTTCATCAACCCCCTTGAAAATTGTTTTTGATGTTTGTCAGCCATAACATCTCATATCCGTACGGATCCGATAAGAATAATGGGGAAACAACAACTGAAATTCCGAATTCTGCTACCTCCAAAGAAACATGTAGGGCGCTTATCTTTGTCAAAGGCCGTCAATTTTGATGACACGAAAACATCATCTGGAAATGGGAATTATCAATCCCCCGAAATTTAGGGTTTTATCCAAAAAACAGATCAACCAGTTGGAGGGGTGGTCCAGAATCTGATTGATTATGTCTATTATTTGCCCTATAGTATACACATCAAATAGGGCCATTCTTGCATGTTATATATGGGATATATCTCATATATGATGAGAAATAAAGGGATACCTAATATATCCCTATGTTTTCATCATGTTTGGTCCGTCTTCAATTTCGAGCCATGCTGTTCTGCAGAACGCTTCTGGCTTGAGCTGCCCACGATCTTGTTCTGCGTGCCAGTGTGCTGCACCTGCCAAAAATGGCAACCCATTTTTTTGGGTGCTGTTGGGACCTACTAAAAGCATCACCATTTCTTGTGGTTGGATCATTTGAACATAGCTAAATGATACTGGTTGGTGGTTTCGACCCCTCTGAAAAATATTAGTCAGTTGGGATCATTATTCCCAATATATGGAAAAATAAAAAATGTTCCGAACCACCAACCAGGATATGTTCTTCATATTTTTCGATAAACAATCCTGTCTGCTGCTCTCTACGCCAAATCTAGTTGTTTTCCAGAATGGTCAATAGGCACCTTGCCACCTTGCGGTCAGGTTGACCACAAGGCCAAACAAATTTCATGCTGGCATGTTTTCCACATTGCTTGGAACATCTTGAAAAAACATCTCAACAACATAGCAATGGGAAATCGAACAATGAGTGATCTGGGACAATCATCGAACTAAATAAGAGGAGTGATTTTCCAGCCATGTTATGTTACATGAATCATATTATTAGTTCGAAAAATGCTTATAGAAAATTATCTGAAAAATGGTTCAATCGTTACTGACTTGCCATGTTTCATAGGGAAACGATTGAAACACATCGAAACACGATCGCCATCTGCCTGGATCGGCAGATCGCCACGATCGTAGAAGCGCCGAAACTCCGAAGGCTTGATGGCGCGGCGCCTGGATGATGGGGAAACAGGGCGGCTCGTGGTTAGAAGGATAAAGCTATATGTATGGATATATAGATAGATAGATAGATAGGATAGGATAGGATAGGATAGGATAGGATAGGATAGATAGATAGATATATGTATATATATAATTATAAATATACGTGTATATATATATGGAATTAATATATGTATATACTAAACCTCAAAAAGATACAGAAAAAAGTACAGTTCTACAGTTCTACTAGTGGTGAATTGTTTCTTTTCGGCATCTTTTTGGGGTATTTGCCATCTCTTGGGGGGCTGCTTTTTCAATGCTATCCTACCATTTTCAATGACTCGCTATATTAGATATAGATAGATATAGCAAAAAATAAACACCATGTAAATATGGGACCCTCTTTCATGGATTTCATGGGGATTCAACTCATGTGACATCCAGCAACACCAGCGATCTTTACACCCGAGCTTCCATTGCTGCATTAAGCCATTCACTTTGACACCGTTTATTTTAGGCCTCAAACATTTGTGGACATAATTGGAGATATATTTGGTACCTAGTACTCATGATGGCTGATGGGTTAGTCATGTAGTAACCTACCTGGTTTATTGGGGATGAACTAAATGACCTATGTGCTGAACGGGATACCTAGCCAGCCAGTCTTTCACGGGATCGGATGGGATTGAGATAGGGCTATTTTTGAAGGCGAAAACATGGGCAGCCATGGGTGAATTGGGATTTAACCGATGTGCTTTTACTGAGGAATAAGTTCACTAATATTGGTGTAATTTCCTGATAGAATGCTCAGCATGGAAATTGACCAGATTTCCAGACTTGTTGGGGAGGGATGGGAAAAGGCCGTTAAAATATCGTAGGTGATTTTCCCTTGAAGGAACCCAATTTCTGACATTTTGATGAGATCACCATGTAAAACCGCATAGTTTTCTGTAGATTTTCCTTTAAATCTCGCCGGTGGTTCTGCAAACAAGGACCGGCAAAGACATATCGAACCAGCGCTTCCCGTGCACGAAAGCAGAAGTCCTATGCTTTCCATCTGTAAAAATGTATGCAAGCCATCGTTTCCTGTCGATGATTTCCATATGTTCCATTATGTTCCCACACATCGATCTATATTCCATCATGTTCATTCATGTTCCATCTTGTTCCCCATGCTTTCCTTCATTTTCCCATCATTGTCCCTGTCTGTCCCACCAAAAAAAAACCACAGAACCGACCTGAAGGCGCCGGCTTTCGGCGGCGACGGCGCCATCTGCGCGGCAAGTCCAAGAGAGTAAACATCAAGAAATTGGGATAACATATGATAAAATCAAGAATATAATTATAAATTTAATTGGGATATTATAGATTATCAATTTATAATTATAATTATATTGGGATGATGTATATTACATCTATATACATATGTTCTATTGTATATATATATATATTATATATAGGCTGATATAGGAGCAATCTCGGAAACTCAAGGTTCACGAAAAGGATATTAAATTTGGGAAGGTCCCATGGCTTCCCACATGTTGGTATACACATGAATAAAAAATGTGTGGCAAATTTGGGGGTATCGCTTAAAGAAAAATGATGTGCGTGCACTGCTATGACATAACCTTCAAAGGGGGTATTGCTATCTGAGAAGGTTCCATCGCTTACCTCATGTTTGTCCTGTACAGTTTCTCGTCCCTTACATGTTTCCTATTGCCGGAGTTTTTGCAGGGGTTCATACATATATTCATATAAAATAGCATTCAAGCCACGTTGTCCATTGGGTTGGTTTAAAGGAACAAATTGAAGCAAACTAACTATGGCTTTTATACACCATGACATGTTTGAGGCTTTCCCGCAGGTTTTCCCTTCAATTCTGGGGAATCTTTAAGTGGGGACCGGGGATCAAACTGGGATTTTTCGATTGAAAAGTGTTGATCTAACCCATGGATCGGAGAGTTTGGGTACCACAGGAGATCTTGAGCTATATTCTGGGCAAATTGTGGTACTTCACGAACCTGCAATCAGGACTCTATGGGGATACTTAGGAGTTACCCCTTATCCATCATTCCAGTGACGTGAGGTCACGTGAGGTCACACATTCGGTTTAATAGACACCACGTGTCATGTTTGATCCACAATTACTTTACTTCGTGTGATCCCCACCATGACATTTATACATTTTGTTACTGGCAAATCTTCTGGCATTCTATCTGACATATCTTCTGGCATTCGATCTGGCATATCTTCTGGCATTCTACCTGGCATATCTTCTGGCAGATGTTCTGGCATATCTTCTGGCAGATGTTCTGGCATATCTTCTGGCATATCTTCTGGCATATGTTC
>Ga0126342_10012174_pt1 | contig 15356 bp, 13 predicted proteins | sample Cyp1metagenome_FD_92528 | JGI IMG/M metagenome (GOLD analysis project Ga0126342, IMG submission 92528) | Coral microbial communities from Lord Howe Island, Old Settlement Bay, Australia - Cyphastrea 1 metagenome | ecosystem: Host-associated > Invertebrates > Cnidaria > Coral ...
AGTTGTGAGTGAGGTGACCGCTGCAACCATTGCAACCACTCCAAAAAGCACAACTCCAACCACCTTTCGGTCCATCAGTGGATTCGCTCTGCCATCCGTGAGTCACAACAACCAACCCTTCCTGTAGGTTTCCTATTTTTGAAACTTCCGCCACCGCCTTGTGCGGTACTACTGGTATATATATATATATACAGTAGATTCTGATGCTGCGATATGTGGCACGCTGCTCGAGCCGGCCACGGTCGAGGTCCAAGCCACCTTTCGCTCGACTGCTGTAAGCTCTGAATGCAGCGCTACGGCAGAAATGCCGCGCTTTCGAAGACTTCGGATCTGGGTCGAACAGGCCGAACAGGTCGACCAGGCCCAACAGCTGGCTTCAAAGGTGATGGCTTTGTAATGACTAGACTAGTGACTAAACATGTCTTAGCAGATTCGGTCACTTCAGACCACGAGGGCAAAAATAAACCGGTGGCATCAGGTGGCTCTCGACTTGCTGGTCGCCATGTCCTATACCGGTTCGTTTTCTGCATGATTGAACGTGCCTGTGGCAGCAACAGCCTACCTCGAACCCGAAAGGTCTTGGCGATGCACTGAGCAGTTCAACACCCCAGCATCCCCAGCCAACCTGGTCCTCCATCAAGGCAATGAGAGGAGAGATTACCAAAGCAAACCTTGGGGTTGACAAAGAGACAGAGCACCATAGAGACATGTGAGTGATAAAGAGACATAGAGAAACAAGATCTTTTCAATTGATTGGTTCAGTTCTTGTTGCCGTGCCTCTGTTTGTGACAAGTGCTGTACTGACAAAACCTTTGTGCCAAAGCCAAGAGACTTCCCTTTCGAAAGCAGTGCTGGTAGCTGGTAGCACAAGGATTTACCAGCACCAGTAGGAAAAACATAGAGGACGTCCTCTCCTGCCCGAAAGCTCAACACAAGCTGTCTCTTTGGCCTTCTAGGATTCAACAACAGAAGTTCTGTTTGTCTGCATTCAGCACTGGTGTCCACACACGCACATGACACACAGAGATGGAGGGATTTTTGGATTCTCGCCCAATACATCCGAATTTCCAAGCCCAATAACCCGCCTGCAAGCAGGGCCTGAACCACTTCCAGCTGGCCTGAACGAAATGAACCTGCCGCAGTGGCCAGTGGCACTAAACGTCACTAAACAGAAAAGAACTGCATTTTCAACGCCGCATTTTGTGCGCTGCTTTAACTTCCTCGTGTTACTGTCCTCAAGTGCTTCAAAGGAGCAAGCGTTGTGTTCGGATACGTCAAGCATGCTTTTAATTAAAGATATATAAGTATATAAAGCATATTAATGCATATTATTATTAATGCATAATAATTATTAATATATTATGTATCCGCATCCTCAACTGAAAGTATTCCTCCATGCATGTGTTCACAAGCCATTTTGAAGGCTTTTCAGCTGAAAGGAGCAACTTAAACAAGAAAGGAACAGTATTAAAGGATAAAAGGCACTGAGTTTGGTGGGGGGAGAGATAAAGCACGGTCGTAGGATCCCAAAGTAGCAGCCAGTCCTGAGTCAACCAGTCTATGCAATGCCGCTTGTAGATCATTCGGCACACCTGCGGATGGATGAAACAATGAGGAGCTTCCCTCAGGTCTGTAAACCTGCGCTGGTAGGTGTCCAGGGATTCTTGGCTGCTCAGACACAAGCAAATAAAATACCCGAACCACTTCCCGTCACAATGCATATATGTGCATCTGCGAATGTTGCCCCGCACCTCTTGTAGTTTTGCACATCGAATCACACGTTGCTCCCTTCTCAGAAACTGTAGTAGGAGCATTGCTGCCCAAAGTTGTGGACACACCACCTATGGGCGTCTGAACTGCCTCATTTCTGCGATACATGAATTTGACCCATTCATCACGTTGGGTTAAATTGATTGGTACAAACGGTACAGAGTTGTAAAACAGAAAATGAAAATCTATGAAAATCTGATGATCAGCCTTGCTGCATTTGTTTGATTCGAACACTTCTTCTCTGCCACCGTCGCCATTGGTCTCCTTTCTTGGCAAACATCGCACGCATTCGCTGTGAAGGTGTTTAAGAACCTGAGGTCACGAAAACTGTTCGGTGCACATGATGCTCACATGATCCTCTATGGTTGTAGATGCATATCTCTTTGTATCTCTGGACAGCTTGAGGCGGCTAAACCCTCGACTGGAGCCAAGTTCTCAGCTGGGCAACGTGCATCTGACACATGCCCACTGAACTTCGGTTGCAAACACAGCCGTGGAGTCATTCGAGTCACCTTGTGACTTCGGATTTCCGCAAGCCTCGCAAAGAGCCTGCTTTGACCTCAACTCATCACAAGGACATGCAACAAACACACCAAGAGCAGCATGACGCAGTGTTGGTGTGGCATCCATGCTAACACCAGCCCCAGCCAGCAAGATCCAACAAGTGCAGTGCAAATTGGCCTTCACACCCCTCAGATGCCAAGCAGCTGGTTGCAAAGGGTGCAAACCGAGCAAGTCCAGGTGGCCACAGAGGTATCAACAGCATCGATATCTTCCACATCGATCACATCGCTCTTTAGATTCTTCAACTGAAGCATTGTTCAAGGTGGCCGCGGCCGACACCTTCCGCGAGCACCATCGGCACCACCGCTCTTAACGGTTTCAATATACTGAAGAATTGGGCCGAGATCTCCAAATGCACAACGCTTACTGATCCTCACCTAGTTGCCTCAATGATTTGTTCGAGCCCGGGAGATAAAGCCCGCAGCACTAGCAACAGAACCTCACAGCCAGCAGTCCAAAAATTTTAGGATGTCGAAACGGCGAAGTAGGAATGGGCACTTGGGATTTCACAGCATGTAGCAGGCTAATGTAGGCTATACATCTTTTTCACGCCTCTTGACGTTTCATTCCAAGAAAGTAGGGCTGGTATCAGAACACATCCGAGTCAGGCAGAGTCAAAAAGTTGGATTACCTCATCGTTTTGAAGCAACTGCTGACTATCAACCCGGGCCCTTTGGCCTGGAGAGCCTGCTCAACTGTACAGTTTGAAACAGCTGTGAATCACTGCCGGTAAAAGAAAAAGGTGAAAACTCCATGTAAATGACATGGAATTCAGAGAACCTAGCAAAAAACAAAGACGACAGTGAAGGATCACAGAGCTCTACGTCTGAGAGACAAATCTCATCACGTCTTTGGATGAGTTTGAAAATCAAATGTCAACAAAGAGATGCAAAATAGAATGCAAGCTTCTAAAAGCTTCCAAGTATAGGTGCAGTGCTTATGATGGTGCCAGAGAGTCGAGATTCCAAATTGGTTCAACCTTATGGTCTTGGACTAACCAAATATTCAGTCAAAAGTAGATTGGACAAACATGGACCATTCAAACCTCCTCAAAATTGGGTCTGAGTCTAACTACAAAGGCCGTACCCTTCAACCTCATAGACACAATGATCATTACTTACATCATACCATCACTGCAAAAGTGGCTAGTGATGCAACAAAAGGAAACCAGCTCCGCATCAACTACCTCTCTCAGTGGACGCGCAGCTCTTGGACCTTGATGTGCGGCTGCTCAAAAACCACATGGGGATGAAATCCCTTGGGACTTCTACGAATTTTGTGTCTGCCTGCTACTTTGAAAATCTATGGAGTAGGTCTGAGTAGGTGCAGGAAGTGACACAGTGACCTTGTGACATCTGCCAAACATGAAGTTCCTGGCTGCAAACTCCAAACATGAACATGGCTGTCTATGAAGGGATATGAAGGGTGCCCTAATCTATGGCTCTAGGCTCAGACTCAAATCATGGTGTACCTGAGTGTACCTCGTGGACTCGTGGATGACTCCTGTCCGAGGCATCCACTTATGACATCAATGACATCCAAGGTACCATAGCTCTTCCACATTGGGTTTCAGCCAAGCTGTGGCACGTGTCAATGCTCTCTCTGAGGCATAGTCAATCAGCCAGTGAGGAAGCCAATTCGCCTCAGCTGATTCTGTGGAGTTTTTTTTTTAGCAACGGCATTCTTTCATATTGTCTTTACGTTGTTTGCCTTGTCGTGAAATTCGGAACTTGGAGGCAACGAGTCTACAACAAAGTTAAGTATTAGAATGATATTATATTACAGTGATATCATATTACTAACTTATGGATAGTATTCGTATCCGCTTTGCTATCATATTACAGTTGCTACACGCCAGGATGCGGCGCAGAGATCCACCCTCAGCCAGACGCGGCTGACGCATTCTGCTTCCAAAGCCTCAACATACCTCAGTGCAAAATTTCTGCAGCCCGTGTGGTTGTAAAATCCTTAGGGACTTTCAAAATGCAAAGACTACAATCTGATTCTCAGAAGATTGAAAACAACTCCACACAGTTGAGTCATTTATAGCTTTGTTTGAAACATGTGAAACCAAGGAACCAAAATCCAGTGACTTCCTTGAGCATCATGGCCGAGACTGTAGGGTCCAAATCAAAGCCTTCACCAAATGAGCACAGCGAAGGCATGCGAAGGCGGGAATCGGGAATGTTCACTTTGAAGATGCGAGCTGCGTGGAACCATACTAGCTTGTACTGGACTTGTACTGACTTTGGGGCCTTGGGGGTTGTTCTTGGTACACTGCATCGCTAGGCTAAGTCACTATGCATTCCAAGAAACGAACCACACCCTCTTCTCTACTGACATTGTGAACCTCAGGGCCAAGACAAAAATTATCAAAAAAAGGGGAACAAAAAAACCTTTGGCCTCCCAGTTCCATCTTTTTTTTTACCGTGCAGACTGCAGAAGTCTGTGCACAGAACCTTAGCCCTTGAAATTGCGAAAAATATGAACAAAAAGTCAAGAGGTAATCGGCTGAGGAAAAACGAATTAGGAATGTGTGAAACATCTTTAAAATTCTCAACGCCTTTCACATAGCCAGCACCCGCCTTCGCGTAGTCACGGAAAGAAAATATATAGTGCAATGTCCTTTTGTGAAAGCGCTGCCGAGGAACGATTGCCACAAAGAGAAAGAAGCGAGAAATGCGATAACTGCAATGAGCCGTCAAGGTCCCATCCTCAGCAATACACTCCACTGGATGCAACATGATGAAACTATTGTGTCATTCAATTGTTTTCAAGATCACAAGAATCTGATCCTGCCGTATTGGGAAATTGCGTCTGTTATTCAATGAGCCTGGCTAAATTGACCCAAATTGCACTTTTCAGGGTGCTCTCCTGTCACTCCTGTTCGTGAAGCAAACTCCTGCTCACAACTTGGCTACCGAGGAGCATCCGCCACATGGCTGCAATGGACTGTTGCTTTCCGAACCACGGGAATCATGGCAGGGTAGTTTTCGAAGTCCGCAAGTCCTCAAATCGCAAGATCGAAAGTCAATTTGGTTTGCTCAACTGCCTGCCATTGTCTGATCCTGTCTCATGTCTCATCCCACTGTGCAGCTGAATCATGTTGTACTTCCAACTGGAAACCTGTAACACCGCATTCTATCATTTGCACCGCCTGGCAAAACAAATCCGTTCATGGAGAGAAGAGGATCCACCGTCCAGGTGTAGACCTGGAGGAGTACATCCCTCAACTCCACCAACGCCCTGGGTCCCTAGATGTCCCCTAGGTATCCCTAGGTATTTTTAGGCCAGGTTGCGTTCCAACACTAGAGCTGCAGGTGCATGAACATCGAAGACCACTAGGCCTTGACCTTGAGGACCCTGGCAAGGATGAGATGATGACGATGACGATGGCCCACGGTATTCCGAGAGTGTTGTGGGACTGGGTCTAGGCCCTCTAGGCAGTGACCAATTGTGGCATTTGCATATCTGGAACAGAAAGACCCAAATGCCTCAAACCTCACCTGCTCCGTGCATCTATCTTCACAGGTTTTCAGAATCCATGTGGACAAACATGTTCAGAATGCCAAGTTTGACTATTTCATTAATGAAGAAAACAACAGGAAAAATTCGGAATGATGGTGTATAAATTACTGTATAATATTATTATTGTATAATTGTGTATCAGCATTGTGTCATTGTGTCATTTGCTGCCCAATGCAGCTGATTGGCACCTCGCGTGTCTGACGCTGCACGTGCAGACCCTGCTTCAACTTCAGCCTTGGAAGTTGAGATGCAAGGGGACGCGATGCGATTTCTGCAAGTGTCACATCGAAATCATTCAAAATCTTCATCCTCCTGGGATTTGGAAATGACAGTGACCACAGTGACAAGGAAGCAGTGTGTTTTAAGAGCAGTCTCCTTGGGAATCGGCTCTTCAGCAGCTGTGAGATGTGGAAGATCTAAGCGATGCTCCCAGCCTTGCTACATTTAATCTCGCGGGATCCCCAGATAAAGTCGAAACATCGAGGGTAAAGTGTCGTACACATATCTTTTCCTGCACAGGTGAGAATCAGAATGCGAGGATCAAATCATTTGTTTTCAGACGTTTGCAAGCTCCTCTGTCAGGTGTCTGTCCCTTCTCAACAAGAGTACAGCTGCCATGTTTTGAGACTTGAGCCTCAAGAGCTCGTGCTTTGAACAGCTAGGTTCCGGTCAAAAGTCAAGACTTCAAGATCTTCAAGACTCAGAAACAAGCTGCAAGCGGTCACTTTGTTCATCATCTCATTCGTTTCATTCGTTTCAACCGTCGAGTTTTGGAGTTCCAACTCTGATCACGGCACTGTGCGCGGCCCTGGCCTCGGCATCGAAGCCCACGAATCCTGACACAGCTGGGAGTCTGTTCGAATTTTCGAATTCCACAGAATTACAGAATCAATCAGAATCAGCTCAAAACGAAATCACTAAGCCAGACCCCTCAACACAAGAATAGGACGGGATAGCATCGACTGGATAGCATGAAATGGAAGTGAGTGTCTTTCCAACTGGTCTCCAATCTCCAACTGCAGCTAAATTGAAGAAATTTAAGAATGAGATCCGAGCATGTTTGACCAGAATAATTCCAGAATATTTGACAAGATGATTTTAAAGCTTTCTGCATCGAGAGCCTCTGAAGCCTCGAGCCGATGGAGCCAATGGAGCCAAGGGCCAGCCCACGCACCAGGCCGCCTGAAGATCCAACTAGCCCTGGGAAAATCGATCAACACACCGTGGCCTGCACTTGTCAACTAATTGTTTGTAGAAGCAAGGAACAAACAAAAGGCAAAACATGTGGAAACAATGCTTTCTACTTTCTAAAGTTCAGCAACGCAATGATTCGGAGCCCGTACCGCCCACCTCTAGATTGTAGGTGTCATGCCCTGTGATTTGCTCAGGATGTTGTTCACTGTTCCTGTGCCTGCGTCCTTTATAGATAATGTACTGAATTCAAAGCACTGATCAATTGATCCAAAAAGTCTCTTCCACACCTACTTGCCCAGGCCATTCCAATCGGCCGTGCCCTCCGTCACCTAGGAAAAAGGGTGACTTCGGCCCAGTGGGAAGTTTGGCGCTGCACCTCACACACGGTTGATGGAAGAAAATTAACGAAAATCAGAACTCGGGTGCTACTCATGCTATGCTTCATGATTCAAATGATGCTGAAGTGCAAAAGAGTGCAAAGATTTTTGTTGCAAAGTCATACTTTACTCATAATTCATAACAGCGCAGGCAACCCTAAGACGCCGCCTCCATCCTTTGTGAGGTATGGGCGCAGTGGCCGTGCATCTGGCGCAGCTGGAAGGATTCCATGGGCGAAACTGCTCCATGGGAAATCCATCAGGAACCATCCACAGCACCGCTCTGCACCGCTCTGCACCGCTGGCACCGCTGACACGGCTGCTCTCCAAAGGTCGAATTTGTTCTCTATGCTGCTTTTCCCATGTTGAAAGAAACCTGCAATCCTTTATGAGCTCAACTTGCTGCATACCTGATTTGGGGCCAACAAAATATAGCCCATGCAAGCCCATGCCATGAAAACTGTCAAAAAATATCAAAAGAACATGATCTAAGAATAGCCCTTGACAATGGCTAGTCACGAGGCTAGATGTCTGTCGAAAAGGTCAAGAATACTCAATGTTACGAAGTCGTGTGTGTGTGTCACTGGTTGGTGCATTTCCTTTGGCCAAACTGAGTGCAAAGCACGAACAGATGGCCACAACTCTCAGGCACACTCTGCAGCCATTACACTTCTAGATCGATGGGGGTGCAGAGCATGCAGCTGGACCTCTTCTAACTACACTGTGAGAGTCTCCTCTAGCAAATCTCTCTTTCTTTTTTTGCGCTCTTCCAAGGCATTTGACATAGTCATATCATAGTCATATCTGAAGGTCAAGACAAATATGGGTCATTTCATCATGGCTTTCTTTGGCACCAACCATTAAGACTCTGCAGCAATGCGGACTCTATACAATCCAGTTTGCGCTCGGCACTTGTTGAGGTCTGCGGGGCTGAGAGCGCTCCATTTCCACGGCAATGGCTCGATACTTGTGCAAATTCTCCAAATGGGAGAAATGCAGTGGCGCAGCTTCCAGTTGTGCAGTTGTCCAGGTATCCAAGTGAAGTCGAATCTGGGAAGCATGCTGCTTGGCAAGTCACATCGAATGGCACCTCGACATCGGAGTTCCCCCCTCACGCAGCGACCACAATGACCACAAACTTTAGACATCAAAGGGTCTCCAGTAGTTGCGTACATACTGCGTGGACCGCTGCTGCTGTCCTCAGTCTTCCACCAGTAATGACCAATATATGAATAGCTTTTTGGATGCTTCCTGACATGACTTCATAACTGTTTTGCGTCTTTTGGATAGGAAGATGGGGAAATGTTCAGTTTCACTCTTGCACACGTTCAAAGAGTTTACTCCAGATTGCTTTTCGGCGATCAACACAAGCTCACTCTTGCACATTTGCGTTGTTTTGCAAGAGTAGACAATACGATACATATCTTGAGCAAATATCCAGCACCATCAAATGTGCCACGTCAGAAGACCCAGAAGCCTGGCCCAAACCAAACATGGCCAACACCGCATCCTCTTGCTGAGCTTCGGTCGAGCTGGTGCCTCAGCCCAACAGTCGTGCATCAGCTTCAGAAGGCGTGGAGGGCAGCCTTCCTCGCATGCCACGAGTATGAGCAGGGTGAAATATGGTGAAATGCCAAACATGTAGAATACAGCAGGGTCATTCTTCCTAGTAAACTTCCACGCCACAAGTAGGCAAAATACCTGTTGGTTGAACTGGAGACAAACAAAACACTGAGTTGGCAGTCCTCAGCGTCTATAAGAGATCTCTGTCCATTGGCAACGCCTAGAGCATCAGCGCTCACAGAGGGTGGCATCAGGGGCCTTTAAATTCCAAAAAGAGAGCCCTTTCTCCAGCTGCAATCAAGATGCACTGTCGGGCCTCATTCCTTATGAGCAGAGGTTCAGAAATGCGCGAAGTATGGCTTTCTGGGTTGACAAACATCCAGAGCAGAAGCCGGACAGCCCCGCGCCCTTTCCCCATTTCCTCAAAGTATCTCCTCCATATCACTGAAGGGGATCTTTCTTGAAAGCACCTCCAGAAGAAAGCTTCCAAATGCGAAAATGTCGGATCTCCTTAGCACCACTTGTCGCCACTTACAGCACGAAATATATCAAAATCTGTGTAATATGTCTTCTACTCACTTGCTTTCGCCTCGTTCATTGAAGACTTGGTCATGTCAGCAGGCAGCAAAGCGCATAGGTTCCGGTTCCGGTGGGAGATGTCGCCAAGAGTCGCATCAAAGCTGGGAGTTGCAGAATCTAGGCCCACCTCTGGAGCACTCCAGCGCCATAGTTCAAGCTGCGAAGTGTCAGCTTGCAAGCATCCAAATCCTCTCCAGCTGTCATTGAGGTATGAACAAAATCCCTTCATTGGTTCATCCTGCAATTTAAGTTGGTCCAAGGAAAGCCTTGCCTGTGGGGGAGCCTCGGGGTGAAGGGATCATGGGCCAGTCCAGCGATACAAAACTGAAGGTTGCAAAATCTGTGAGTGCTGCATCCCAATGCGACCCTGTCGAGCCTGAGTAGTTGATGTCGAGCTTTGCTCCGAGGTTGTCTTGGCCAGGAGGTTTGCTGAGGAAGACATGATAGCTGGTCAGTTCCTGGCCAACCCAACTTTGGTGCAACGGGTCCTTTGGAGTTACAAGATCTGACATCGTTTCGGCTGCAACCTTCAGAATTTGCCCCCTCACTAACCACCCACTAGTCACCCTCACGCAGTCTGCGGACCCACAGTGTCTACACATGTAAATCTTGACTTTGTCAGAACTTTGTCAGAACATCCCTAACCTAGATCCCCACTTGTGCTCGTCCTTGAGGACGTACTGCTTCTGATGAACGATTTCTACAGCACTGGCAACATCTCTCAAGATTTTGATCTCGGATGTGATCCAGCCGAAGAAAAGGGCAGGATGGTCTAACATGCAGGCAGCTGGAACCTTTTACTGTAACTTTCAAAAATAGCAAGTGAAAAATGTATTTCGTATTTCATCAGAATTTGCAGTCGTGTTTGATGCTGAAGCAAGCTGTCTTCAGTAAGCAACGACTTGGAAGCCGGAAGCTTCCTGGAAGCTGAGTTTCATCACATCAGCAAAAGCAGAAGCGCGCATAACCCACACAGCCAAGGTGCTCGTTGGAGCCATGGTAGTGGGAGTGCCTCGTTCTGCAAAACCTCAAACAAGCTTCCACCACTACCTCAAGTGCAGGATTTTGCCAGACGGAGACTTGGAAACAGGGGGCTCACACACACACACACCTACCTCACACCTCAGAAGCTCCAAGTCAACCTGCAAGCCAATTACTCCTTTGAGGCCAATTCCTCGTTTGAGATTGATACTCTTGCTCCAATTTCTGGATTTAGAACCCCCCGGATGACTGAGGTGGCATCAGTGCATTGGCCAAGCTGCAGAATTCCGACACGATGACTCGAGGAGCCTTCAGGACATGGTTTTTTTGTCTGGCTGATGAGCAGTCAATATCAATTGACAAAATTATCTTGCTCACATGTTTCACGAAAATGCAGAGTTCTTGCACCGTAGCAGTCCAGTCCTTTGTAACTTCGAAGAATTGCAGAATACTTCTGTGTAGCAGCCTGGCAACTTTGACAAGAGATGGACTGGACAGATATAGCACGTGCACACGCCAACACACAATGGCAAAGACTGCAACACACCCGGGCAAACAAAGCAACAAGTACAGCAACACAAAATAACTAACCCTTTAAAAAATACCGAAATTCAACGTATCAATCCTAGAATCATGACCTACGACAAGCGTGCTGTGTTCAAGTCTTTTGTTTCAGGGCTTCATGTTTGGCTGATCGGCGGATGCTGCCTCGGCACTTCTCATGATATATTACAACGCTTCTTGCTGAAAGCTTTAGACTTTTAGTGTTTCTGTAAGCTGAAGTGTACAGTCTACCCCCAGAACCTTACGTCACAAATTCTTGGACACCAGCAAAGACTTCACATGACCTTGATTTCATATGATTTCATGGCATATGGGCATATGGCAACCTGCGACATATCAACATAGAAATGACATCGACTTCATCGACATATTGAATTCATACCGGGCCTACCGGGTTCCCCATATTGTCCAAGTCGACACTGTCGACACTGTCGACACTGCCACAGAATGACCCCCGCACCTCGGAGGTGCGGACGACTCGGCTGGCTCAGGCTCTTCGTGAAGATATCGCTTCATAGACACCGTGATGGAGCTGGAACTCTTGCCTCACAAGTCACAAAGATCACAAAGTGAGAACGGCATCACAAGATATGACAAGTTTCCTGCTGTTTAACGCTCTGGTGCTTTGGTTCTGCGGTTTCTTCTATTGTCTTTTCACATCTCCATTTGAGCACTGAATGATTCACATCTCGATTTGACCACTGACTCATGCTTTCTTCGGGAAGGCTTCAAAATAATGATGATATGACGCTGCTATAGACAGTTTGGACCCAGTGCTTCTCACTGTGGCTGAGCTGCTGAAGGTTCTGAACCAGAGTCCACGGTAGACCTGCACAAAATGAGAAGTACAACTACAACCGTTACAACCGAGTTACAACCACACAAGCTTGGGATAAACTGGTGCTCTACATGAGTTGATCACCAAAAGAATTCAGCTGTTTGGAGCTACGTGGTCTTTCAGCAACTATCACACTCAGACTCGGTGCCCAAGTTCGCCTCGACTGTTTCTGTTGAGAGCACGCATTCTTGTGGGAAGAGTTCTGAAGGCTTCAACGCAGTCATGGTTTCCCATGGAGCTGAGTTCATCCGACTGGCCCAACAAAGAAAACACAATCTATGCTTCTAGAGATGCTTGAGCCCAGTGCTGATGAAAACAGGGAATCCAAGTATTGAACAGCTCAAGACCTTGAAATCTACCTTTTGCGCTACGAAAAGCAGATTCTACAAAAGCCTGAAGGGACCTGAACGGAACAATCTTTCAGCAGTCCTCTTCCTTCAAGCAATTTTTGAGGCCCCTCTGAAAACCTGACCTATTGCAGGGAACTCTGGCAGTTTCACACATTTTGGCCAGACCAACTAGAACTCTGGAGAAGTTGAGATCAAATTGACAACTGTAACTAAAGTGCCTTCCATGTGTGGCGTTTTTTTGACGCATGGCTAAGAGGATATCGTATATTCTACAGCTCTTCATCCAGAGTTTCTATTGCTACGACTAGGGTGACCTGACTAGTCAGACTAGTCTTTGCGCTCGGGTAAGATGACATGCAAGTCCCTCACCAGGCTCTCTGCCTTCTCAGCCGCTGTCGCTGGCCCAGGGCTTGGGCCATCAGATCCATCAGTCGACCGCGCTTTCAACATGCGAGCGGCTGCGATGCCCAATTCTTCCTCTCAGGGAGACCACGTTGTCACATTTTGTTACTTGTTTTTAAGATATTTAAAATGTTCAAGAAAGCCAATAATCATATCTAACCACAATGTCCCACAATGTTTGTTCTTCGAAAATTGGCTGATCTTAGAAAATTCTCTCAGCTTGGCGCCTCTGGATGGCAGAACAAAGGGCAGTAGTAATGATGGAACGCATGAGGATCAAACCACGTCATGCGTTCTTCTTGCTCGGCTTGCTCGGCTTGCTCGGATTCAGGTTGGGATATGACTCGAATCTGTGGGGTCCAAAGACCCGCCACAGGTTGACATGTTCGCCGCTTCTTCCTAGCCGAGCTTCCCCCATCGGAAATCTCTTCAGGCTCCTTCAGAGGCTCAGGTTTGGCTGTGGGTTGATAGGGTCCTAAGTCCCGGTGCACAGCAGAACTTGATAGTGCAAAGAATGCCTACAATAATTGTATACAACTGCAAAATGAATTAAAGAAATGTGATTCGGCTCCATTGGCAACTGCAGAACACAAGTTTTGGGGAACACAATTATGTGTAGCGATTAGCACACTAATGAAGCTCCTTAGCTTCTGTTTCCCGATGGGCAAAGGACTGCACGATGTGCGTTCGGAGGCAGATGGAACATCGGAAGAAATCTCTTCCATCTACAGTGCCAACTGCCTCCCAACCGGCTGAAGCAAGCGCATCTGCAGGGTTGGCTGCCTCCTGCCCACCTTCAAGCACGACTGGGAGGTGCTTCATAGCTAACAGACCAGCACTTCGCGTCTCAACATCAGCAGCCAGCTCTTTATCGGAGTACCACTGAGGATCATTCTTCACCTCCACGCTTCGCCATGGACAGAAGGGACTATGACCCTTCCTGAGCAGTGGGAGTCAGCTTGAAGGAACTACACCATGAAGTGACCCCTTTTCAGCTGCTATACGGAGGTGTATCTTGGTTGGGATGCTAGAGCTCGTAGCCCTCCCTCTTAATCTCGTGTCTCCTCGTTTCTCTTCACTCTTCACTATCATGTTTTCTATCTGTATCCAGTGTGCTGGCCCCCAACTCCAAAGCATGACAGGAAGGGACCGCAGCAGCCCCAGGTCCAAAGTCAAGTTCGCACTATCAAGAGTCTCTCTTCGCCAAACAAGACTGGAAACAAAAGCCATGTCATAGCACAAAGAAAAAGTTTGAGTTCGCTTCATTCTCCAAGTCTCTCCAAAATCTCATGAGAAATACCAGCCGGTGCATCTGCCATTGGCTGGCCGTTTGCCATCCATTGGCCTTCCAACCTCAGAAGTTGCTCGTTTGTTGTCTTGTTATCTTGTGATTGTAGACTACCCTTCTTGGTGAGAGTGACCAACTTGCAGGATGTGAGGGCACCCTTCCTCACATTGGTTTCAGTTCCTTTCCCTTTAAAATCTAACATTAATTAAAACCATCTACGTTTCAGACTGAAGTGATTTTGAGGAAACGCTCATTTGCATATGCAGGTCCGTCAGACTGCGCAGTTTGGATGTGTTATAAACCACACCACACAAACTGCTACAACTTACGTCAAATGACAAGCGCGACTCCCCCACACCGAGTATGTCCGGGTTGTCGGCCGTTTGGCTTCAAACTTGATTGTCAATTCTGCCGAACAGACTGGACCTCGGGACATGCACTACTTCCCTGGAGACTTTCTGGTGCCGGCCCACTTTGAATCCAGGGACATCTTTCCCTGTAACCCCATGTGAGAAGGGACATCTGGAGATTCAAAATTGGTTTGACAACATTCCTTTTGAAGGAAACCTGGATCTGGAATGGGACAAACCACAGTTGAAACAGTTCTGTTACTGGGATGCGAACAGGAGAGTTGGTCTGGACCTCGAATGGGCAAAAAATGTTTGATTGATTTATATAAGGGATTCTAGAAACATCTTTGTGTTTCGTCTGGTCCACTGGGTCCACTCTACCTCTTGCTACCTACAAATGTCTCCGATGCCTGATACTGTATACTCATACAACTTATAACTTATAACTATCTATATATGTATATATCATGAAATTTCGAACCTGTTCTAACTATCAATTGAGGAATCTAGAGATCAAAAGCGCTGCTGCAGAGAGGAAAAGGATGGAAATGGGCTGCAATTCCTGCAGCTCCACAGGTGACCATATGTAAAGTTGTTTCCTGCACGAAGCAGCTGAGTTGAGAACCAACGTTTTGCCAACCTGCCGGCGTATGGTTAAACGTTGCTAAACTCTCTCCTTTTGCCTTCGACCTTGCACATGATACACATCTATATACACATCTAGATATACACATCTATATATTGACAAGAGTGCGCACAACCTAAGCTGTTGCTTTTTGCTTGCGCCCAAGGCCTGCGGGTCTCGATCCATGTTCACATGACTCCCGCTTGACCAACTGGCTATGAAGGAGTGTTCGGAATGATTCTGCCCATGTTCCTGCCAGAAAGCTCACATTCCTAAAAGTTTTGTGGGCTGATCATTCTTCCGCGGCAGGTTGCTCAAACCGTATTGCATTGATCATTCTTTGGAGTTCTAGGACGTGGTCGATATCGACCCTGTCGTAGCCA
>Ga0126342_10012175_pt1 | contig 15356 bp, 11 predicted proteins | sample Cyp1metagenome_FD_92528 | JGI IMG/M metagenome (GOLD analysis project Ga0126342, IMG submission 92528) | Coral microbial communities from Lord Howe Island, Old Settlement Bay, Australia - Cyphastrea 1 metagenome | ecosystem: Host-associated > Invertebrates > Cnidaria > Coral ...
CCCCCCTTGAAAGGCGGACCGAGACATAACCGGCCCAAACTCTTGCACTTGCACCGCTCGCCCCCTAATACTTGCTACGCAAGGGGGAACTCAGGTAGCTCACCGCTACCTTTCGAGATATGTGTTGAAAAGGCTGCGGCTCCTGGAGACTTCAGGAGCAATACATTCGCGGGGGTATAGGCCAGACCCATGCCGAAGCCAATGGTCCCATCCTTGCAACTTCATGTCGATGCTGTACTGGTGGACATGGTGGACAGGATGTAACTTCAAGCCATTCAACATATTTGACGTCGTGCTTATTCTTTGGGAGTGTTTGTGTGATTTTCTCTTCTCGACCATTGGATATAGCTTGAGAGCAGGCTCAGGTCACACTAAAGTAAGCGTACACCCACGCGGACTCATATGTATGGCGTGTCCGTACGGAAACGTATGAATACTATTGAATACTCAAGTCAAATAAGTCAAGCACATCACATCATTTCACTGGAAAATCTTGAAACTTGGCTCAAATTGCCTCACCATGCCGAGGTCTTCACCTGTGCTGGGGAAGCGTGGCCACTCCTGAGCCGCTTCAATGAAACACAAACGTTGATCCATCATCCATCAGCTTCCATCGGCTTCAAATGTCATGGAGTCATGGAGTCTTCATGACTCTATTCATAACTCCTGCTTGATCTTGTGCCAGGTCTTGTTCTGGATCATCCAGCCGAGTCCTGGAAAGTAGTCTGTACCTCAGTCTGACCCAGGCTTCAGATTGCTGCAACTTGGGGGTCGGTGCTGGTACCACTCTTTGCTGGGAGCAAATCAGAACATTGTGATGGTGTCATGCTTGGTGGCTTAGTGAATGCTTTCAGTTTGTAAAGGATTCAGAGAATCAATGAGGCCACCCACGAAATAGCCTTGTCTCGTTGGAGACCATGTTAGGCATGCCTGGGACACAATGTGGGGCATGGGATTCAAATCAGGTGTAGACGGTGTATGTGGCAACAGTGATGCCAGCAAGATGGCTATGCAGGGCTTGACGCTGCAGGGTTGGAAGCTATCAACTCCGCAATTGCAGCGGAGCGACCATTGTCATTCCATGCAGATACGCAGAACAGCGAATCATCTTCCTGCAGATGCCGGATCGGGGCCTCCTGCTCTTGCTGTTACTTTGGCTAGTAACGGCTAGCAATCAATATTGCTCGTGTTGACGTCATCTCAGAGTCGCATCTCTAGCGCTGAATCTGCCTGCAGCAGCCATGCTGTCGCTCGGAACAACCACAAAAAGTCGGGTGCCACCTGCTCAGTCAAGTGAATTCACCGAAGGCCAACTGAACTATGAAGAACATGTTTTCTTAAACATCTTAAACTTACATTCTTAGATTCATCTGGCTGGCTTCTGGACAGTGCATCCCAGCCACAAACAAGTCATTCTCCAGAAAAACAACGAACTCGAAGCCTTTACCTCACAAGGATTTTGGATGTTGTGCAGTTGTGATCGCATCAATCTATTTGTGTTTTCCTGACCTCATCTGGTACCATCTGAAGCGGCAATCAGCCAGACTGCTGGGAGGTAGTGTGTAGCTCTCTTGCTCTGGTTCTCAATCTCTCTCGAAGTTCAACTCTTTGCATATTTTGCATTGTGACACGCCATGAGACCATGCCATGTTGAACAGCGTCCCACAGAAATAAGTCGATTGCCTGATCTAGGCAAGCCATGTCAAGGCAAGGTACGCTGGAAGCTCTCTTCGAGAGCAAAGCGGAAGTGCTCCGAGATTTTGGAAACTGCGGTCTTTGAATTCCTTGTTGAAACGAAATGGAAACCCAAAACTTGTGATTGGTGGTTGCACCTAGGACTAGGATGCTACAGAGCCATCTCGGCTTGTGGTATCTGAGGCTCGAACACGGGGCCTCGCCTCCCAACAAACGCAGCTTTGTGCCTCTGGATGTGTCACTTGGACATCTTGGACATCTTGGATGCAGTGGATGTACGAATGTGTTGCGTGATGTTGCGTGCCAGGTGTGGACGGTGCGGTCTCACCAAGAGCTGCGCCATACTTCCGTCCGCAAGTCTGCCCGATACCGCTGAACCTCCAAGGCAGTGTACAGGTGATATGAGGTGTATATTAACGGATTATCAAACATGAAAACATATGATCAAAGTGTGATGAAACTGAAACACTGTGGAAGTCCAGCTGTTCGCTGCAATACATGAGCCCCATCTGAGCTGCCCACGATGGCTTCCATTGCTGCATACGCACCAGGCTCATCCAAAGACACGGCAATGCGGGTATTTCTGACCTGCAAGGCGCTCATGAAGTCAAATGCAGTATATAGGTCACCCATGGGAACTCTTTGGCTGCAAACGGCCTCCTCTAGTTCAGCCAATTTTTTCATGCACTTGTCCAGGCAGTCTGGCCGATTGTGTGCAAGCACCTGATGCACCAGGTATGTGACACAGAGCTCAGCAAGCAAGACCCATCTGGGGATCGGGCCACAACTAAAAGATCCTCAGGCCTTCCACGTGCCACCGCGTTCCAGAAAAAAGGTAACTATGAATGATGAGTTGAAGTTGTTCTCCTGGATTTCTCTCTGTGGTCCATTAGTCCATGCCATCCTGGTCTATGCCTCAATGGCTCTCGGGAGGTTCGCTGCACAGGAGTTCGCACGAGAGAAGCCTCCAGCAACCAGCACACCATTGGCACACCATGACTTTAAACTTGAAAAGTCCCTTGACACCACTGGCGGGCGCTTACAGCAAGTGCCCTTGCGGCCTCTTGTGGCAACAAAATGTCTATCAGTCCAGCTACCGTATCACGCCTTGGACGTGGATTGTCCCCTAGCCGTCTTCGGGCACTTTTTTGTGTAGGAAACCTGGCAGTCCAATGGATGCCATGGGTCTTTGGCGGGCCTAAGAGTTCCTTGCCACATTTCTTGCTACTTGTCACTTGTCCCTCTACTTTCCCTGCCTCCTGAGCAGAAGGAGAGGGTGCCAAGTACGGAAGGCCGCCTAAAGCTCAAAGAGCCAAATGATCGAAAACCCCAAGATTCTTTCCATCACATTAAGTCCCCCACGGCGAGGATTGCAACCTTGGCCAGAGAAGAGATCTACAAGTTACAAGTATATAGCCGCAGAGATGGCATAGTGACTAGTGTCTCTCTATACTTCAGGGATCTTCATGGCATGTGCGCAGAATTTGTATCAATTTGCATGTCTTGATTTGATTTGATGTGCTGACTGCTGTCCTCACATTGTCAGCATTCACGATACCATGCTGATTTACATCTACTTCTCCCTCTCATGTCAGAGTTTTGATCTCTCTTCGAAGAAAATGTCAAGATCCACGCGTTCAGCAGAGCTCATGCAAGTGACCCCCGCGCACGCGGCCTCAGTACGCAACGTGCAGCCCAGAGTATCTCAAAGGGATTGAAAAGGTGGCAACGCAACACCAGTCACCCTGTGGTACTTTCTATTCTACTTCCTCCTATCCTGGGTTGCATTCCAGCACTTGGAAATTGGAGGCTAGCTGAGTTAAGAATAAGCATGAAACTCATTTCTCATGAACAGAAAGCTCTTTTTTGCGTCCTAGCTCACGCTCCCTTCTGAAAATCTGTTTCGTCCACTAAGTAGATTTTATAGCCATCATCATCCACAACACCTGTGATTTTCAGACCAAACATCACTGTTGGGGGCAGGGCAATCTTGACGCCTTTCTCTTGAAGCTGCGCGGCTGCAGCTTCAACATCCGCAGTGGAAATCACCAAGTGGTCAAAGCCGGTGCCAAGGTCAACTGGAACATTGGACTGCCGCAAACACAAAAATGTTTGCGGACCTGATGGATATTGCAAATAGCAAATGTCGGTGGAAACGTTTGCTTCACCATGCTGGACCGGCCCTTCGGCCCGAGACATTCCAAGCTTTTGAGTGTAGAAAGAGATGCTGGAATCTAAATCTGAAGTTTCCAAGCACAAAGCGACGATGGATGCCTGCGTTTGGGGTAGAATACCAATTGGATAGCCATCTGGATCCAATTGACCGCCTCCCAACTCAGCTGGCTGGGAAACAGTGATGCCCTTGAAACTTCCGATGCTTATTCCTTTCCGGGCAAGATTCGCCTGGTCCACTTTGGGCTGCGGCGCCGACAGCTCCAGGGCAAAGGAAGCCATGTCTCTGAGTTCCCCGAAGCCAATAAAAGCTGTCGCTGCGCCATTGGAGCGTCGGTTACATGATAGCACCTTCATGCCCAAATTTTGATAAAACTTCAGGCTATCGTCAATGTTTTGTACATGCAGCATAGCATGTAGCATTCTGTTTCCAGCAGCCCGAGAAACCTTTGGATACTTGGATGTTCGGAAAGGTGCCAGAGTCTGACGCAGACGAACCCTCGCGGGAAACCCACAAAAAGTGGCCTGCAAAGACCAAATAACACCCCAACATATCAGGTAACGCTTCCACGGTGAATGCACCATGGCCATTGCAGCCTCTCTTGTTTCTGTGTCTAGTGGCTAATGGTTTACAGTCAACACTGCTTCACATTGAGTTGACTTTCACATACTTTTACTCAAGCCTGATCAGTAGGAGTTGCATTACACATTTCTGCAGGGAGCGGGAAATGACAGTGACAATGCCTCTCCCCTTGATTCCTGAGTGTGGAACATTGAAAATCAGGGGATTGAAATTGCATGCGCGACCGTATACGTTCTTCAAACTCTCGAGCCCAAGCGCTGCAAAAGACCAGACCAGGCTATTGGCGAAGCGCCATGAAGCCACCAACACGTTTGTTATGGATCAACTTTTTAAGGTCGCCACACCGGCAGCGATGCACCTGAGAATTGGCCACGCTCCCCATCCTCCCCGTCCTCCCCCCATCCTGAAACATCCTGAAACCTTTGAAGACCCTGGCAATTGAAGGTTGCGAGGCTCCAACTTCTCTTGTGCGTCTAAGAGATCGACCTCTTGCCCTGGAGGAAATTTGGCGAAAGCATGCGAAAGCGCCAAGAGATCACTGCGTTAGATAGCATTGGGTTATGTTTTGTCTACTGATGTTTCTATATTTCTCATGATGGAAAGTCCAAGGCTCTGACCTGCAGTCAGGTACCTCAATGGATGAACTCTGTGAAAACCGAATGTGATCTAACTAATAAAGTCTCATGATTTCACGCAAGTTCAGCTTGGACCCTCTTGGGAATCCATTGCCTTTTTCAAGCACGCAATGCGCACTCACCCAAATATCGTCCGACATGGCGGTCCCAAGCACAGCTCCTGATGTCAAGAACCTACACCAACCTGCTGGCAATGAAGGCACGTTTCAAGACAATGTTCTTTGTTAGTTGGCACCTGGCCCGGGACCCTCTAGACGAGTCCTGCTGTGCTCTGAAGCCGGACTAGAAGTTGAATGCCTGCATGCATGACACAAACCCAACACATGAGCAGGTTGTCAGAAGGTCCTTCACACCTGAGAAGGGAGGAACGAAAGCCAGCTCTGATAACGAAAGCCAGCAAATTGCCTGCGTGTAAGGCCTTCAACATTGAAATCCTCCAGTTGTAGCCTAGCCCTAACTGCACAGAAAAATTTTGAGGCAAACATCCTGAAACTCTTGTGGTGGCTTACGTGCCTTCAATCTCTCGAGCATTTTTTTTCTCCATCTATTTGTTTTTGTGTTTGGTATTCAAAACATTTCAAAGCATTTCTCATCCATCATACATCGCCCATCAAATTTATGTATATACATTGGGTGTTTCCCTTAGAAAATGGCAGTGATAGATATTTATGATTATTTATGTATATATATATTTATTTATTTATTTATTTATTTATACTGTAATCAATGTATCACACATGAACATATACAACACATATACATACAGCAAAACAATTCTATGTGTAAAAGAATTCTATCTGTTAGAAATACGTATAAACAATTCTAAGCCGTTTTTTTCTAGCACTTAGAATTCGCAGATATTTGCGAGGCAAAAACCAAAGAAAAAATAGAAACAAAATCTATCTGCTAGTCAGTCGCTATACAGTAATAGAATCTAGAAGGGGCAGAACGTCCAGCAGTGTAGCAGGACGTATGCGTGGAAATGCAAGAGAACGTCCAGCAGCGTAGCAAGACGTGTGTGTGTGTGCGCGTGTGTAAGTGCAAGAGAACGTCCAGCAGCGTAGCATGACATATGTGTGTGGACTGTGTGGAAGTGCAAGAGAACGTCCAGCAGCGTAGCATGACGCATGTGTCGAAGTGCAAGATGTGCACCATGTGGTTGAAGTCGAAAAGATCGTTAGTTATATTACCCCCCCCCACCCCCCCACCCCCAAAATATCAACACGCGCATAGCCTTTACTGGCGTTGGCACCACAAAGATCAGTACGCTATCAAAGATTGTCCAAGCCGGCCGCACCTATCAAGTCCTACAAACTAAGTAGCACATTGCACATGCTTGCATGTAACAAATGTAGCTGCCATCTTGCTTCATAATCTCAACAACAATCAGGTCAGCAGCTGCATGGGGCCCCGTGGACCCATGGATTCGAAACAGGTGCATCACCTCTCAGTTGGGACGCTCTCCATCTCCATCTTTTCCACCGTTTGTGGGGCAGGAGCAGGCCGCCGGCCTTGCAGCCACAACATGCCACCATGGCTGATTACTAGCTGATGACTAGCTGATGACTAGCTTCAAAGACTCTTCGGAAATGATTCAATACTATGGCATGGTGGCTAATCAGCTAATCTATGCTAATCTAATCTAATCAGCTCGCACTCAGCATGGGCTCCGGGCTCACGCACTCAGCATGGGCTCCGGGCTCAGTGTCTCTGCAGCTTTCTTTTGAACTCGGTCTATCTCTGCCAGCTGCTGGGTCAAATCATCCTTGGCTCAGCGGCAAGGCCCGGCAAGGCCAATTTCACTCTTGGCAGCTCTGAGGTTTCAACCGTGGAGGGCACCACGCCCAAGTCCTTGAGCTCTTGCCTCGCCAACTGGGTACAGTAATGGTACAGTAGTTCTTACAAGTTCTTACCCTCTGTCATCAGACCCACAAAATAAAAGAGGATCAAAATGGGTGGAAAAGATCAACCTTTGGATATCGTGGGAACCCCACCTTTATGTGAAGGATTCTGAGCTTGGGACTTGGAAGTGCTGAGTATTCCTGATCTCTCCTGAAAGGCGGAGCGGCTAGCAGAAAAGTTCTTCCAAAAATGAACGTCTGTCCAAGCCTCTCTGCGCGCTCCTCAGTGAGTCAAACAGCGCTCACAGCATCATAGTAAGCTGCAACACATTCGCACTTGGTGTAGGGCGAAACTCGGCAGTTCCAAGCCTCGATAATCTCGGGCATCAAGACAACATGATTGGCTGTGCAGGAGCTGGGCCCAAGCTGCTATCACCCATCTATCACCCAAGTTGATACAAGAATCGTCTTGACACCGTCGCTCATCATTCGACTCTGTGGCTGAGACTTCACTGGCAGCCTTCGACGAAAGGCTTGGCCCAAATCATGCCGGAGTTGAGGTCCTATCAAGCAGATGCCAGCAGAGGGTTTGGTTCCAACTTGAGTCTTGTGAGTTGTTTTCTGCCGGCCTCTGTCCGATGCCACCAAACGGAATTGTAACCTCAGCTCATCACCGAAAGCAAGTCCTACAAGTGTGAAGCTGGAAATAGCTGGGCCTGTTTTGACCCGTCAACTGGGTGGCAAACACAATCGCCAACAGACCGATGATGCAAACGGACACCGCTACCTCAAACTGATGCAGAGCTGGCCGGAAAATGGAATGATCAATGGCGTGAAAGATTCGAAATGCGTGGGTAACCTTTTGGACAGTCACACATCCAGAAAGGCACGCATCCAGAAAGCAAATCTGAAAGTGCAGGAAGCTGGGCACTGCAAGCTAGCAGTACTCGCGCGGCATTGCCGAAGTCAAGAGCTCAGGCCCTTTCAGGCCAGCTGAGTTGGGAGCGAGCTGAACAAAACCAAACGACGATGTATCTGCATCCTCCGAATCCTCGACAACCTGCAGGACGGTTACCAAAACAGCCCAAATGATAGTGAATTCAAGCAGTTGCTCTTGTCTTCCTTGGCTTGGCTTTCCAACTTGACAAAGGTCCCCTCACACTTTGCGACAATCCTGGGATTCTGCACCTGGCGACGCTTGTTTCTGCGCCTAGGCAGAGCTGTAAAAATTGCAAAGCAGAAAACCCGTTGGTACAGCACAGTCTTGCCTGCATGTATGTCACTGAGCCCCGGGCACAACGTGGCGTCGCATAGCTCCAGCCGAAAGGCCTTTGTCAGAGAAACGGCTGGGTGCGGATCTAGCATGTCGAGGGAAAGCATCATGTGAAGCCGGTTTGGTGAAGGTTCCCTTCAAATCCAAGAATGTCCAAGCAAAAGCCACAAGTTGAGATCCAGGCACTGGATAAACCAGGCAGGTGAATGCTGGGTGTTCCGCACATCATGATGGGCGGAATAATAAGAAGTGTGCTGAACACGTGCAGCATATTGTGGCTAGTGTGGCTATTGTGGCTGCTGATTCCTTCCCGCATTAATAAGGTTTCCATGAAATTATGAGGTTTAAAGACATGAGCTGAAAAGATGCTGAAAGTGTGTGGTTGCACATAAACCATCACAGAATAGTATGCGGCATCCCTAGGCTTTTCAGTCCGATTGGATACTAGGTTCCCAAGAAACCATGGCCAAGCTGAGCTTGATATAGTTTGGCAATTTTTGAGCAAAATGCTACGACGCACCAGGGTGATTCTGTTGGATGCCTGTAGTGAGGCCTGGAATTGTCACAGGGCATCAGTGTCCAAAGCACAATACTACACTTTAGACCGACGAGGAGGCTCCAGATAGCAAAAGGAAATTGTCAAATTCTTTTCATGTACGTACGCTTAAGAAACCCTTCAATTACGCTTTGCACAGCCAGCTTGGGAGACAAGCTTAAGAACCTCAAGACAGATCGGGAGAAATCATGGGATGTACAGACCACTAAGTGGGGAAATAAAACAACACCCCACCCCCCCCGGACCCATCAGGCCACATGCTGGGAGACAAAGCAGGCAAGGCAACAAACTGCTGGACAAGCTTCAGACTTGGGGCCACAATCCCAATCCCGCACTATCCAAGCAAACCATGCTGCAAGACATAGATACATGGAAGCTGGACAAAGCCCATTCTAGATGATCATGCTGGACAACAAACTGGCAAACAGTTTGGACAGTACCCCAGGACCCTTATTAGATTCCAGGCCGCCATGCTGCATGTTGTGCGACAGAGACTCAGAGAGAGAGAGAGAGAGACAGAAAGAAAGAAAGAAAGAAAGCAAGGAAGGAAGGAAGGAAGGAAAGAAAGAAGGAAAGAAAGAAAGAAAGAAAGCAAGAAACAAAGAAACAAAGAAAGCCAGGCAGGCATGCAGGCAGACAGACAGCGAGAAAAGGAGAAGCCATAGCATGCCTTGAGTTTTTTCCAAGAGATATGTGGGACGTTCTAAGTGTAGGCTTTGCAAAACATCTACACAAGGATCCAAGACACTATGTTGAAGGCTTAACACCCAGAGGGAGTCTATGCATCAGACCCCAAAATAAGAAATGGGAGCATGCCACAGCATGCCTCCAGATTTTTCAACCTCCAGATTTTTCAAAGAGATACGTGGGACGTTGTAAGTTCTACTGGGGTCCTGGACGTTACGGTATGTGAAAGGCTTGCAATCCAGGGAAAGTTCATGCAAAAAAACATCAAAAGAAAGAAACGGGAGCATGCCATAGCATGCCTTGATTTTTGTCAAAGAGATATGAGGGACGCTCTAAGTGTAGGTTTCGCAACCTATCTACAATTACAGGGGTCCCAGACGCAATGTTTAAGGCTTGCAACGGAGCCCAGGCATAAGATGTCAAAAATGAATTGCCAATTATTATTGCTGGACGATCTTAGTTTGCACCTCGAACGTTGGTAAAATAACGTTCTAACTGACTCTCTTAGAACATCCCTAACGTTTTTTCCAAATTACGTTCTAAGTGTTTTGCTGTCACTATAGATATGATAAGTTTGCGAATGCACTCTCATGTTGAGTGCTGCAGCTACGCAATACAGACAACATTTTAACAAGAAGAGACGGGGAGAGAGAGAGAGGGAGGGAGGGACAGGGACAGGGACAGGGACAGGGACAGGGACAGGACAGCACAGCACAGGACAGGACAGGACAGAGAGAGAGAGAGAGACAGAGAGACAGAGAGACAGAGAGACAGAGAGACAGAGAGACAAAGAGACAAAGAGACAAAGAGACAAAGAGACTGAGAGACTGAGAGACTGAGAGACTGAGAGGCTGGGAGACTGGGAGGCTGGGAGACTGGGAGACCGGACAGCACTCCACATTAGCCTTTCATGCCTTGAGAAGAGGAAGTCTTCTGGCTTGCAGCTACCCGGCGAACAAGTGAACGGGACCCAGCAGAAATACAGTAACTTGAACATCACCCTCTGTTTTGGCGCACAGGTGCCATTGCACCATTGTTGTTGACTCACTCCGCATAACAGAGGTTCTCAACTAGCGCCTAACATCATCCAACTAAGACTTGCCAGATCCATTCTGAAAGGACTCTTCTTGGCTGTACTTCCACGGCACACCATGAAGGCCTGGAGTGATGCTAGCTGGCGGAGGCTTAACCCGGTCCTTTTGTGAGCTCTGGCTGCCAACTGCAGTCTGCTGAGAGCTCTTTTCAAAGGACCTGATTTTGGTGGCACCAAGGGTCTGAACCACAGTTGGACCTTCCTCGGAAGTCTGGGACAGTAATTCGGTCATTGGAGCAGTTCGAAGTAGCTCCTCCAAATCGGTGATGTATTCCCCTGTCCATTTTCGTGCGCCAAGAGCCACTTCCAATTCGAAGGGCGTACAAACCGGGACCATCAAATCACGCACTTCCCAAGTAAACTGCTCGGGGCCCGAAAGCAAGACATAGCATTCGATATCAGGGAAGTTGCCCAGCTTCTCTTGGGTTGGCTGCCCCACCACCAGACGATATGACTGCCGTCCCGCCCTCGCGAGCAGCAGCTCCAAGCGACGAGCCAAGGCTCGACCTAAAGCAGTTGGACCACCTGCTGCCACCAGGAGCAGTCCTACGGTGCCAGCTGCCTTGGCCAGTTCCACGAAACGATATCTTTTCTGCAACAAGGCATGGCTGAAAATCCTTTCCAATGGAGCCTGTCTCCTGTCCGTTTCTTCCACACAGGATCTCTCCAGCCTCCAAACCGGACAGGTGGCTCCATAACGGAGAAGCACACAACGTTCCAAGGTGGACCCTCTGGGACCAACGTAGAGGATCGCGCTGTTGGGTGGCAAAGCTCTGCCTGCAACAGAGGCTGTCTCCTCGTTGGGCCCTAGAGCATGGACTTCCCTCCCACACACCTTCAACACGGGAGGTCTTGCAGCTCCAGCCAAAGTCAAAGTTCCGAGTGCAGACCACCACCCATCTGCTATGTCTAAGCATCCCCAACGAAAATCATGCCAAACTGGTACATCTCCAGAGAAGACCTCCAGTCGTGGGATGGCCATCAGAACATGCCATTGAGGCTGCCCTGAAGCGGAAGACTTGCCAAAGCCTTCAAGAAGAGCCGTTCCAAGCCGTTCTGCGAGGTGCTGGTTGGGCAGGTCGCAAAGAACTAGAAGGTGTGCATTCATCTCCTTGCACTTCATCACACGCGCACTGGCAAACGTAAAGGTTACGATAAATCTAGAGATAGAATTGTGTTTTAAATGTGTCACGTGTGTCATGTGTGTCATATATATATATATATAGTATATAGACTGAATTATATATATATAAGTGTATGTGTGCACAAAAATATACAATACATATCATATATATTCATATGTGTATATAATATATATATATATATACGTATAAATATATATATATATATAACTATATGTACATATAAATATGTTGTATAAGTATATCATTTCATAATGGCATTTTGATTCCCACAAGCTCAGAGTACTCCAGTGATAACTATAACAGAAATTAGAGTGTCTACACTCATGCATTTGCAAATGCATTTGAATTTGTGCATGAGCATGATAGATCTATTTTTAGATCCTTGAGTTCGAAAATGGGTCGGTGAATCTTTACAGGAGATAGTGATATCAGTAATTGATGGTTGATTTGAATGCACACCCACACGTGCAGCAAGATGGATACTCTGTGCATCTCTGGGTGTGGTGGGCAGGTGCATGGGTAGGTGGATGGGTAAGTGGGCGCTTAGGTGGGCAGGTTGGTAAGGACTAGATCTCAAAGTTCATTGGGACAAAAGTTATTGGATAAGAAAGGAAACTTACGCACTCCGCAGCAAGTCGAGAGGCATCAGCTTCAGAATGCCCTTGTTTTGCAAACAAGCCGTCAACGCGGCGAACCACTTCATCCGCATCTCCAACACAGAAAGCGTCCGAGCTGTCATCATCCCCAAACACAAAGAGAACGGGCAAGTCGCCACCTCTTTGCTGTTCTGCATTCCCAAAGCGTACGATGCAATCAGCCCCGTAGTGTAGTGCACCCACCTCATCAACACCACCTCCTCCGGAGGACGAGTCACCAAGAATAAAGACGCGTCGCTCCTTCAGAGCAAAGCAAACCTTTTGTAGTATTTCAGGTGCGTCAGCTAGAAGGGCGTCCGGGAATTGCAAGGCAATGCGTTCAAAGCCATACTTGGTGACCCAGTCTGCTATTTTCTGCGTCAGCGTTGCCATCTTTGGGCCTACGCGATGGCTGCAGGATGAAAAGGGCATTCCAATATTCCAATACCTTGTCCCAGGAATTGCAGCAACTCCAATGACTTCGCAGAGTTGGCCGCAGGAATTCTCAAGCGGTTTGGCCTCCTTTTTACTTCCGAAGCGGCCGCAGGCACCCAGCAATATTCTGCAGTGCAAACATCTCATATGTTGAGTCGCACAGAAGAGAATGTAAGTTGGAAGCAATGATCCATCCAACTAAATAAATTGATTTTCTCATCTGCCCTTCCGAAAATCTGTGAAAAATGATGTTGCATCTGCGTTGCTGGTGGGAACTCAAAGATTCCAAGCGATCTGCGACATCAAGTGGTACGATTCTTGTGGGGCGGTGCTGTGGCCCCCCAAAGTGGCCAAGGGCTGAGTCTGATGCATTGCATCCCTCTGCCCGACAGCTGGAAGGACGGTTTATGGAGAACATCCCCAGCCAAGCGAAACACGGCCCATCCAGCACAACATCACAGGAACAAAGCCTGGAAAGAGAGGACGAGATATGACGAGAATGAACGAGATAGAAAGAGTACGAAAGAGTGTAACATAGCGTAACATAGTGTAACTTTGAAAGTTGTCAGTTCATGTTTTTCCGGCAGTCCCATGGCGATGTTTGCTGGATGCACGGGATTAGCCAATTGATACCGACGCCAAGAAAAGCTTCTTGGCTTGGTGCAAAGAGAACAATACTATTTCGTTGCCATATCAGCTGGTCATTTGTCTTGTGTAGGTACAGGGCTGTGCCGATTTGCAAAGCCGAAACCGCTTCTACACAACTGATTTTACTGACATGGCACCAAATACTATCCGCAAACACATGCCAGTCAAGAACCTCGCGCCTTTCGAATGCCTTGCCAGCAAAGTGCAGCAAGGTTCTCCAAAGTGTACTCTAGTTGTTCACAAAGTTCCGCCACGCCTGAAAGCACTGGCCTCAACGCTTGCCCTTTCCTTTGGACTTTCCGCCTTTTCCGGACGATAGTTGAGAAGTACAGCATGTGTTCGCGCGTGCTCGAGCAAGTTCCTGCATTCATTCAGGAAGTGCCTTGCCTTTTCCTTTTCCTTTGCTTTTTCCTTTGCCTCCTTTGCCTCCTTTGCCTCCTTTGCCTCCTTTGCCTCCTTTGTCTCCTTTGCCTCCTTTGCCTTTACCTCCTTTGCTTCCTTTGCCTTTGCTGCCTTTGCCTCCACCTTCCAAGCAGGTTTAGCAAGATGTGCACCAGCAAATATCCCAGGAACACTTTTCTGAAACTTATCTCTGGCACCATGGAAGTCAGAATGAGGACAACATCTTAAAGGCCTCCAGCTTTCTTTTCTCGCCTTCGCTGCTCCTGGCGCCGGAGTCACATCAGGCAGAAAGGCAACCATTTCGCCAGGTGCCAGGATGTACAAACAGCCAGTCGCAGAAATTGAATACCATCGAAGAGATCAAGGGACAGCCCACAATCACCACATTCACCATCCAACTTACTTGTAGCACGAATGTCCTCTTGGTCGAAAACAGACCTTCCGTTGAATTCCGCCTGGCAGGAGTATCAGCAGTCTGCACCAGTAAGTTTGTCGATTCAAGGGGTACTAGCTACTACTGCACAGTCTCACGTCAAACAGAGTCAATCTCAAGTGACAGTTCCTTGGCTTGTTTGGGTTTGTGCTTCTTCTTTCCTACCTGAGGATCAGCCATGGACACGTTGCCAGGATGTGATGAGAGTGATGCATGGTGAAGGCTAAGATGGCTAAGTGCCAGGCATCATACTCTTTATCCAGGGCGTCTCTTCGTTGCACCCGTGGCTGCATCTTTTCTTGCGCCTAGCAGCGAGGTCTGTCTCACCCGCCTCTGCGGCTACTCGCGGCCACTCGCGGCCACTGGCATCCATCAACTGCTACTGCCTCTTCAAAGGTCTTTGAATCTGTCTGTGTGTCCACATCGTCCCAGTGATCCACCTGCCAGAAGTGGCCGCAAGCCACAGGCTGCCATCACAGGCTGACTTTCCATGACTTCTGACTTTCGATTTCCACCTGCAGCTTGACACTTGCCTCTGCCTGGCCATATTGCTGGGCATAGTTTGTTGTGGCGGCCACCTTCGAATTCAGACCGACATCGGAAAAATCATGAACCAGGAACGTCCAAACTGCCAGAAGGAAATACAACAATCCAAGGTTGTAACAAGTGTGAAGGCACAAGACTGGAAGCAACGCAAGCGAAAGGCCAACTCTTAGGCCACCCGTTCAGCAACATCTTGCTGCTCCACTTTTTGCTTTTTGGGAGGCCTTAGGCATGACACCTCACCAGACTAAACATCATTTAACAAATACATATATATATATATACACATATGTATGTATGTATGTATGTATGGTATGGTATGGTATGGTATGGTATGGTATGGTATGTAATGTAATGTAATGTAATGTAATGTAATGTATGTATAGTATGTATGGTATGTATGTAATGTAATGTGATGTAATGTAATGTAGCGTAATGTAGCGTAATGTAGTTCAATGTAGTGTAATGTAGTGTAATGTAGTGTAATGTAGTGTAATGTAATGGTATGTAATGGTATGTAATGGTATGTAATGGTATGTAATGGTATGTAATGGTATGTAATGGTATGTAATGGTATGTA
>Ga0126342_10012176_pt1 | contig 15354 bp, 22 predicted proteins | sample Cyp1metagenome_FD_92528 | JGI IMG/M metagenome (GOLD analysis project Ga0126342, IMG submission 92528) | Coral microbial communities from Lord Howe Island, Old Settlement Bay, Australia - Cyphastrea 1 metagenome | ecosystem: Host-associated > Invertebrates > Cnidaria > Coral ...
AGTAGTGGTAGTAGTAGTAGTAGCAGTAGTAGTAGTAGTAGTGGTGGTAGTAGTAGTAGTAGTGGTAGTAGTAGTAGTAGCAGTAGTAGTAGTAGTGGTGGTAGTAGTAGTAGCAGTAGTAGTAGTAGTAGCAGTAGCAGCAGTAGCAGTAATACTTTGCACAGACATGTCCAAGTCGAGCTCTGGAGCTGATGTTTACTGAAGAATCCTTTGCAACTTGGGGGTTATCTTCCAGTGAACGTTGGATGTTTCACGTGGAGTCATGGCGAGATGATGTTTCGCAAAAGGTGAGTTGGGTAAAGATCAGCAAAGCCATCATTTCCAATAGGAAACCCTGGTTCCAAAGCCATCTCTGGAGTCGTTCTATGTCATTTCCATGTCATGCTGTTGCAATTTTCGGGCCCGCAGCAGGATCTTGCTGAATCTCTACTTTTTTTTGGGTCCAATTGGTGAGTTGGTTGACATCGTATTTAGGCAAATCTGGTTTTTAAGTCGGTTGATCAATATAATCATGTTAACATTTGAAGTGGAAGCGGTTACATTTCGTCAGTCTCCCCATTCTTCATTGGTTAGTCCACCTGTCGTCTTGCGAAATTGTTGTTAACCTCCCCATTGGTGAACCTCCCAACACTTTGCGCAATTTGCTCAATCTGTCAAGATGCCCATGTTTGTCGCTGAACTTCTCCCTATTATCCTTAGCCAATGTAGCCTTTTTACCCTGTGGTAAAGCTATGGATAATCACCATTTTTAATAGGTAAATCATCCCTGAGAAATTTGTCTACATTCATGATGGGTTTTCCACATCTATGTTCTTTTAGAGGGTAGATCATAATCCAAAATGGGGATTTAATGGAGGTTTAATTGAATTAAGGGAATCTGCGATAATCAGATTTCACCAGACCAACCAGATTCGGGGATTTCATGACAATATGGGTATTTGGGTATGTCCAAAAATTTACTCCAAATGTCATGCAATGTTGATAGAACATGATGATGAAGAAACATGTGCATCAAGAAATACTTGTACATGTTGACGCGTACGAACACAATATAACACAACTGCACACGTCATGTTCACACATGTTCAACTTGTATCAAAATGTATTATCTTTGTTTTTCTTTTAACATGCACTTGAATTGTTCATGCATGCATTGCCACATGCATGCTGGAATGGGAGAGTAGCATACGGACACTTCAACCCCCTGGCGGCAGGTCAGTGATGTCACCCTACACTCCGATGTTTGTACCTGGCTTCACTGAGACGGAGGAACTCCATGTGATTTTTTTGGGGGGAAATCATCTACAAGTGTTGAATTTGTCCATACCTATATCTACAATGACTTTTAGTGTGGCGGGAGAAGGTGGTCTTGGGCTTATAAGTTGTAGTTGCAATTTCCGAGCCTTATTCCAGTCAATTGACTGGCTGCTACCTGCCAAGTACTTCACGTTCAGCTCAGCTTGGAACTGCGCCATCTCAGTCGCGGCACAGCTCGGAAAGGGTCTCCCTGCCAGAGACTTTCATCAATGCTTGGTGGAAGATTTACCAACAGCCCCAAAATCATCTGGTTGGTGGTTTGGAACATGGCTTTTATGTTTCCATTCAGTTGGGAATGTCATCATCCCAACTGACAAACTCCATCATTTTTCAGAGTAGGTATAACCACCAACCAGTCATGGTTTCTTTCCAGCAGCATATGGAGCATATCCTGCTGGGGTCCTCCGCAGGACGGGCATTTCGTGATTTTCACCTCCCCCGGCTCCTTCAAGGTGGGGACTCCCAATGTCGCCCCATAGGGCCTTGGGAGATCCGCGGTGACCGTCATGATTTTCTCCATGAAAAATGGCGGCTATGGGGAGATCATGAGGATTTCATGAGTGTTGTTTTTCTTTGCTGAGACTTGGTGAAACATAGGGGGATTTAATATATTTCATGAGGAACCCCACCATTTCAGGGGAACATAATGGGAGATACAACTGACAATATGATACAATACTGTGTGATGTTGGGGTGTGTCTCAAATTTCAAAATATGGCATGCCTAAAGGACATGGTCCATGTGAACGTGAAATATGGTGACAAGTGATAAACATGATCAGCCATCAGTATGGGCTATGGGTTTTGAAGATGGTTTGAGGATAGATCAAGACTTACATATTATGGTTGATGAACATCCATGAATTGAAAAGCTATTTTGGGCTGAAACAAAAGGGGCACCAGGCTTTTGATCCATATTCATTTATGGTTTGGTCTTCCGCACTTGGACAAAGCAGGTGCACGGAGACAGAAGGAGAGAGACAAAGTCTACCCAGGTGTCCATGTTCACCAGCCAGTTTTTCTTCTGAGGATTGAACGCCACACAAACTGCCACCAGTCCCATTGCTCCTGAGACATGTGTGAGGCGGCTTATTTTCATTCATGAAAGCCATGTTTACCATGTTCCAAAGCTAACACTGCTGACCCTTCCCAACAAGCCCATCAGCTTACCAAAACAGCCCACGTCACTAAGCCCAACGAGTTTGTGAGCAAGCGACCAGCTTGTCATACTTTGGAGTCTTGGAATCGCTTGGTGTGATGTCTCTGAATAATCTGAGCGGGCCAATGATAGCAGACATAGATAAACATAGGTAGTCTTCAACTACTTCAAGTTGACTGCGATCAACTTGCCCGAACTATGGAGATAACTTTAATGGAACATGAAGAAACTGGCTCGGGTTGTTTCTGGATAATTCTGGTAGGGTTGCGCCAAATTCTGGCACGAGCAGCAGCTGAGATGCAGTGAGTCGAAGACAGATCCATCCATCTCCAGATTTTTTGGTTCAAAATTTGGTCGATGAATCTAAGCAGGATTGAAGTGCTGACGTGTTTAAAAGTCTAGATGCACATCTCCAAGTTTGAAATAGTTTGCAGATACTTCTATTACTTTCTATGCGTAAGTGCCTCTAGATATTTCTTTGGTGGCCTCTGCTTGCCTGGGTTCCTAGAGCCCATTGAACCCAAGGACAACGATTTGCAGCTAATTCGGGTCTCCTTGGAGTACTTCATGAAGCAAGTGGATGACAATTGCTACAAGAGAAAGAAGATGCTTGGTGAAACGATGTGCAGGCCTGACCTCTCACTATCTCTTTTACCTCAGCCTCTTCTGGGTCTTGCTACGCCGTATTTTTTTTCCGGATTTCAAACCTTCCAGCTGGGTCTGCGAGTGAGAAAGTGTGCTGTAGCATGTGGCTCAACTGGGTCGATATTTTGTAGTTCAGCCAATGCCTGCGGGCCTGACATGTCAAGCCGATGGAGGCTTTAGTGGTTCCTTGCCAGTCCCAAGATCTTTCCAAGGATGTGCTATGCAATTAAACTGACGCTTGGTCAAAAGAGCGGCATGGGATTCCACCATGCGACCGGCCATTCTGACCAGTTGGGGCAGATTGCCTCGGTCAACTTGCCTGGGTGCCACTGCGAGGTGTTCCCATAGGGTATGGCTATTAATCCATCAATTGTGGGATGGACAACCATACCCCCAATTCCATGTTTTGACCCTGGCAGATGTAATGATTGAGTGCTGTTGAAATTCTATTGGGACATGGGGCAGCTAAGATCTAGCCCTGCATCAGACAGCAGTTACCCTTTGGTTATTTAACATAGCTATGGACTATCCAAACAGCAGTGACAATCACCATTGGAAAGCACCAAACTGAAAGGGGCAAGCCATGATGGTGATGGAGAGAGATACTATGGCAAATTGTTATATACTTATATACCGGAGAATAAGTCAATGGCTTGGTTTAAGGGAAATTCTGCAGGTTTTTCCATGTTTTTTTTCCATCAAATATATCCAAGTATGGTGTTTTCCTGTAGATTTTCCCTTCCACCAATCGAATAAGCAACCTGGAGCGTTTGACCAGGATTGATTGTCGGGAGCTTGGCAACGAAACGTTGCCCGTCTTCGTGCCAGAGATCAGGAAGTTTGCCCAAGACAACCTGGGAAAGGTCACTGGAACATTCGATTCAGAAACCCACTGTGGACCCAGCTATCCTCAAGAGGTCAGGTAAATATTTAATAATTGTTGCCAAGATAGTTTAAATTGATTGAGTTAGTAGGCTCCTTGTGCGGATGAAGTGCTACGAACCATTCCCTTGCCCTATGCACCGTTTCATGCCCTTTCAATAGTAGTAGAAATATCCGGTCTCCCAGCAAAGTGGATGAGGGAAATGAAGCAACTTGTGCATCAGCTTGGTTGCTGACACTCCTTTTCCGCTTCGCGGAGTTGTATCTTACTCGCCTTTAGCTCTGCTGAAGTCCTTGAGAAGGCGATGGAGTGAGATTGAGTTACTACATTCAACCGGGATGTATCTCAATTGAACCAGACATCTTCTGGTTGGTGGTTTGGAACATGTTTTCATGTTCCATTATATATATATGGGTTGTCATCCTTCCCATTGACTAATATTTGTTCAAGATGGTTATTGCACCACAAACCAGCCAATAGTTATAGCCATAGTTATTATACCTAAACTATGATGGTTAACCAATAGTTATAGCCATAATGGTTAACAGCTAAACCGTCTTTTTGACAGATCTTCCAGGGCTCCACTGAGGGCTGACAAAACCGAGGTGATGAGTTTTTACTGCGAGCAGGATATCTTGCTGCTAGTACCTTGGAATATCTTGGAATCTCCGGATGGAAAACGAGACTCTCCGGTTTTGTTAGACCTGATGATTTCTGGGGTTTATATGGGTTTTTATGTTTTTTTAAGGGTTTACCATGGTTTTTTTATGGGTTTACTCTGGGTTTATATGGGTTTTCCCGGGCTTATAAATACCACCAACCACTAGTAAGGGCTTGGAAGCTTTCGCAACCCAGCTGGAGGAGGTTGTGAAGAGATATGAAGACGGATGGTTATAAAAAAAAGTTCGGTTACTATATATATATATAATTATATATATATTATTGTACATATAGTTAAATATGTGTGTGTGTTCTGTTTGTGTGTGTGGCTGAGTCCTTTACCGTGCTGCGCATATTATATATTGGGGAATTGCCATCAATCCATTCACAGGGATATATATATATATACATATCATATACAATATACTATGCAAATATTATTATATATGTAATGTATATGTATACTCACTATGAGTATGTCAATGTCCATATGATTTGCATGACCACAACCCACAAATCTGTTCCGAGCACGGCACACGAAAGGGACGTCCTAGAACTTTGGCAAGAGTTCTTGCACAGGGGCAAGGATTCTGTGGCTACCATGTTTTTACACAAGTCAATGTTTAATGACTTGAAACACTTGGCTGAATAAAAGCGGGCAATCCGTCCACAAGGTAAGGTCAGGTAAAGTCAGGTAAACAGGTTTTGCCCAATCTTTGCTGACGGTTGAGCACCCCTTTGACTTCGATGTTTAATATTATGATCATTTCGCATTGACTTCCAACCATGGTTTGCTGAAAATAGCAACTACCTATCATTGATACGAGTTTTTTGCAGTCATCCCCCCAACTTTACCTCACAAACTCAATGGTTGAAGCTCTACAAAACCTTCCCTGTGGTCAAATCAATGCAGTTCATAATTCATGTATCTCTGTAGTTCATGTGTGTAAACTATTGGACTTCATTTTTACTATAAATATTTCAATGGAGGTGGGAGGTGTCGTACTTATATATATATTATTATTAGTGTGTGTGTGGGTAAATTATAGCGACCTCACTGCGACCTCACTGGAATGGTTTGTACGGGTAACTATCCTAGAATGACCTTAATTCAGGGCCGTCAGGTCAGTGACTTTCTATACTGTAATTTACCCAGATAATATATATATATATATATGTGTATTATATCATAGACATATATATATATGTGTGTGTGTGCCTATATACATGCAATTCAGATACTAAAGGCATATATATATATATATGTACATGAATATGCATATCTTTGGTTCGTGGTGAATCGTGGTGACCACCTGAAATCAGGTGGTGAATGCACCCTTCATGGTGCGCGCCATCACTGCGTTTGCTACGACCTTCATGGCCAAGCGCCAATCCAATCGGATCAAAGTCATGGGTCTCTCGGCCTTCACTGGGATATCAATGGATTGGTTTAAGGGAAAATCTACCGGAAACCATGAATTTTCCCATGAAATGTGGGGTTTCCTGTGATTTTTCCATTAAACCAATCCATTGAGTTTAGTTTGGATGATTTTGTTGATATATCTATAGTTCGATTAGTAGAATCTGTTTTTCCTCTATCCCTATCAAACAAACGCCAAGAAAAGCTCGTGAAATGCGCTGTATATATTCATGTGGGGGGCATTAGGGGACGGGATTGAGCTTCGGCTAGTTTACTATTGAGGGTAGTTCAGGGTCACAAATAGTGGGTTATAGAGTTATATATATATATATTTCTGTTTATAATATATATATTATATATATATATATATTTATTTATTTATTTAATGTTTTTCAGTTGATTGTTCTTTTCGGGGCATTTAAGACTGCCATCTTTAGGCACTCAACTTGGGATCTAATGGAACTCTCTGAATCCATGATTTCGTAGCAGGTGTTCATGTGGAATCAACTATTCTCACATCTTTTGGAGGCCTACATGTTGCTATGTTATGTGATGGATGAGCCCGAGTCAAGGAGTCAAGGAGCAACGCTGAGAGAGAGAGAGAGAGAGAGTGGCATCTGACCTGGCAGGTACCGCGACCGGCTCTGACGTTCAAAACGTCTTGAGGGCCCTCGGCCCACGAAGCATCTTCCCCGAATCCCTCGGAGGACGTCGCGTGGATGTCGTGGATGTCTTGGGTTTTGGCATGAAGCAACTAGAAACGATGCCAGCATGTTCGAGCAGCAGAGGCTCTGAGAGTTTCTGGCTTTTCTCAACTTTTGGTTTCGTCCCGCTAAGACCATGGAAGACTGAGGCTCATCTTTGGATGGTTGTAGCATCTATTGATATCCATCCTCCTGGATGATTCGAATCCTGCAACTCTTGTGTTGCAGGAAGTCGAAGGGCAGAAGATGTGCCGTTTTATAAGCCTTTGCTATATCAAGATGAGAAGAGGCCCGGGATTCCTTGGGGGCCGCAAGTTGGAGGTTGGGTCTTTGGCTTTGGCTGTGATGTTTGCATGGCTTGGGATTCTTATTCCATTCGGTATACAGTAAGGGAACCTGTTCACACGACACACCTTGAGATCTCAGACAAGCATGGTTGAAAGACTGGTGATCAGCACATGTCTCACTGTAGACCTTTCTGTAGACCTTAATGCTATAATTGACAGACTATTCGATGAAATGATTCCCCATGATTCTCCAGAATGTTTGAACTCCTTAGGCCTTGAACATCCTTGGGCAACATATTGATGCGTCGATGATTTTTATCAGTATTGCTTTCTCACTGCACTGGTTCTAGGCAGCAGACTGTATAGAGTTTTGTGTCGGCACCATGGCATCTTGAGGTTCACATAACACAAGCAACGTACACACTGCATTACACTATGCGGACAGGCCATACAGATTTATACAATATATAGAGGTTCCAAATGGATCCAAATGGCTGTTAATCCATGCGCAAACATTGACAACAAACTTCTTGACTACTGGAGTATCACTCTCCACGCTGTGAACCACAGCTAGGAGTTACTGAGAATTTGGAAACCAATATGAAACCATGGTAAGCCAAGCAATCAAGCTCCAATGAGGCAAGGTTTGCACCATATTTTTTCTAGCAAATGCTGGGAAGAATGCGTGGTGTTTTGTTTGCCGTGCCTCCAAATGTCCCGATATCTCGTCCCCAGGGTCAAATCAACCCCTCTAATCCCATTGAAATGTTGCCATAGAATGAGCAATTCATACTGATCGGCTCAGTGGGATATATCCCCATAGATCCCAGGAGTTGTTTTATTTATACCCCACAAAATCCGACAAAGATCATGAATCGCTGCTTAGACCAGGTAGAAGTGCATTAAAAGTGCATCATGTGCATGCCAATTTTTATGACTATGGTCAATCTCCAAGGTATATCCCATGGATTATCCCATCCCTATGGATCCAAGTACCTTCTTAGGAAGTGTTTGGGGTATGATTTGGGGGGTTAAGTACCTTCTCAGATAGAGTTTGGAACCATATGGCATGGATCCACTTCCAACATGCCATCCTTTAGCCGTTCCATTCCCAGTGGCACATCCCCGGCAGGGTGAAGGCTTGGATGGCGCGTAGCACCGCAGGCATCACCAAGGATGGCGCCACCCCGAAGCCGTCGCCCTCGGCTCCCGAGGAGAACCCGCCGGAGCCTGCGGGCTACGCGGAGCCGACCCGGGAGGAGGAGGAGGACGAGCCGCTGCCGGTGGTGAACGTAGAGGAGACCCTTGGGGGCCCTTGGGGGCGGTGGGGCAATGACAGGTTTCGAGATTTTTTTGGATTGGAACATGGCATGATGATTTGGAAACGAACTGATGATCAAGATATATCAAGATCCAGGCATGATGCTTCAGGGGTACTATGAGTTAACATGAGTTAACCTTGTTCCTGCCATGGCTCCAGGAAGAAGTGCCTGAAAAGGAGACGGAGTTGAAAGTTGACATCCAAGAAGGACCTCCGCCGAGCAGTGGATGGCGACTTGGCAGCTGGTGGATGGTGGATAATAGGTCACACATCTTGTTCACCCCAGATGAAGGCATATATATATATATATACACATATGAGAGTGTTTGGCCTGGAGAACAGTGTGGCCAAGCAAAAAGAGATGGAACACATGATGATAGCCTGGATCAACAACAGCACCGTGAATGATGTCTCCGGCTTGCAACATTTAATCATGTGCCCAGTTTGCATTGACTTCTAGTTGGATTTCATCACGGGTTTCGCCACCGGGCATGCTTACAAACTACGACACGGGCTCACAGCCAACAATTTATACAAGTTTGAAGTCCAAAGAGTTGATCGAATGCCTAAACAATCCTCAAAATATCCTAAACATATATTAAATATATGTATATACTGCATGTAGATACACAGAAGATACAGTAAATTAGGATAAGTAAGCTGAAAACACACACACATATATATATATAGACATACTCGGATAGAACAGTCACTTGATATGTGCCAAACACCCGTGATCTGATCACCGGTGCATACATATATATCAAAAATAAAAAACATAATAATTATATATGACAAACAGACATAATATACTAACATAGCACTGGAAAATGACCCATTTAGTTCGATGATTTACCATGATTTACCTATAGAAAATGGTGATTTACAATAGCCATGTTTGCTTATTGAGTATATTGAGCATATTGAGCTCCACGTATGCAAGCCGGGTAGATAGTCCCGCTCTGAGGTTTTGCTCATGCTCTGCTCCATGCGCTGTGTAACGATGCGGCCGGATGGCCCGGGGATGATGATGGTTTTGTGCCAATCCAACATGGCAGTGGGAAACCCCGTGGAAATGGAAGCGAAGATTTCGTGGGAAAATCATCCACAATATCAACCTGGTCAACCTGGCATAAATAAACCATGGTTTGGTTATGTACTCATGGTGGTTTTTCCCCCAATGGTCATAATCTGATACCTAAATGGTACCCCCCAAATAAACAGCTTAGGGGGGTTATTACTCCAGGGTTGACATTATATGGGATTTATTTTGAACAATTTTGAATAGCTAGTTTAAATTGCCGGATGGTAATTCCACATGACATAATATGACATGATTAAGATCCATCACTGCACTGGTTGCTTGCAAAGTTTTGTTTATATATTATCTTAAGATATATAGGGATTCGGTGAGGAAAAAAAACCTAGTAAGGAAAATGACATCAAGTTGCAAAAGTAATCCTAGACAATAGATTTTTAGTCTTCGTTATGTTTATTTCCATTCCTACCTGCGATGTTGATTTGCCGATGAAAACCTTTCCTGGCTCAAAAGCGCCAGGCTGATGTACGACTTCAATTGCTGGGCTGCTCCACGACTCAAGACGACTATGAGTTTTGGTATGTTTGGTGAAATAGAACTCAGTCTTGCGAGACTCATGAGACAAACTCATGTATTTTGATGTATTTTGCTCAGGTGGTTTCAAGCCCTATCAGATGATCCGTTTCCATCCGTTTCTCAAATCTCAATCAGCGAAGCTGGTCGAGATGCAGCGGCTGAAGTTCAGGTCCCATGGCCACATATTTTGAGAGCGACCTATCTCGTTTTTCCGCGTCTACTCTATATGCGCAGTGATATACATACACAACACAACACAACATAAAGAACAGAACGTTACATTACATTACATACATTATGTCATTATGTACGTGTTGGGGCTGATTACTTGCGGCCAGCGGAATTCTTGGGGTTATGGTAAAGGTCGTTTTCATACTGTATAAGATCGATACATTAAGGCCAAGGGTGATAAACTTGGGCAGTGTCAGAACCCAGTGCATGTGTGTAAAGAATAATCTCAGAGTAAACTGAGTGAACATGACACATGTGTCACATGTAATAAGAATTGATACCATGAGCTGCCTCATACCGCATCAGATGCACTAGAGCTGAATTGAAGTTTCCTTAAATCATGACCCGTGCCATCTGGAGTGTAGCAGCTTCAGCTCCTGGTCTCTCAGCAAAAGTGCTGACCAATCGCGGTTTTGTGAAGCATTGATGTCATCAGCAGAAAGCCGCGCCAAGGCGCCAAGGTGGTCAAACATCATGTGTTTTAGGGTTCGTGTCCCAAACATCATTTATATTGTTTAATGTGTGTAATGTTTGTAAAGCAATAGGATACACCATCCCCAAGTTTACCATAAATATTTAGGTGGTGTTAACGATCAAAATATTGGTGGTTTATTACCTTACTAGCATTATTTCTGATGTGAGAATAAAAGGTTAAGTTGATTTGGCCAGATTATACCGTTGGGCGGCATAAATGAGGCAATGCCTGAGTTGAAGCACTTGAACATTCTTTCCAAATTCATGGGGTACGGGCCGGTACGGGTATATAAACCTGGTATGTCATAATAACCCCGGATGTGGGTATGGTGTATGACTATGACAACTACAAAATGCCGGAATCAGCTAATGCTAATTATTTGGTGATGTTCCTGGTGTTTACCATAGTAGCCATGAGACAAAGGATGATACATTCAGATGTTTCGCAAGACTCTGCTTGCATGCCTGGGGGCACCGTTGTGCTACCTGACAATGACTGATCACAGTTCTCCACTGTGACAACCCATTGCGCCAACTCTGCATCAGCCTTGCCGAGCCCAGTTGCAAGTTCATTTATAACCCCATCGAATGTAGACATATCATGACATATCCATTATAAACCCCCAGTCCTAGTTCAAGACCAACTTACAGATCTAGGGGGGGGCTCTTCCTTTGCTTAAATTCTTGACCAGGAAGTCAGGTGTGGGAAGGGTTGAAGATCCTTTGGGTTGGCTTAAGACTTTGGGGTTGTGGGAGCAACTAGAGAATTCTTTCTGGATGCTTGGGGGTGCCGGTCTCCATTTTTCACAAAAAGGATAGCAAACCACCCATCTGTTTGTTTCTCAAAACGAGCCTTATCGTACCGTACCAGTGTGGAACCATGTCATTAGCCCGCTATCACCCGCTGCCATCCTCTTGAGCCCCAAGAACCCAATAATCGATGGTTTGACGTTTCTTCTCCATTGAAATTGTTTTTGGTGGGTATCCAAGCTGACAACAAGGCATCCAAGCTGACAACAAGGCTTTGCAGCACACGCGCAATACGCTGAAGGCGTTCTCATCTTGCAGATCCTAAAAAAATGGCATCGTGGTGACAGTGGTGCAGGTTCGTCAACTTACCTTGGACTCGAGGACATTTGCCTTATTTTGATGATGTGGTAAGCTCAATGCTTTACAATGGCTTGGGTTGATTATATAGCAGTTGTTTTTTTCATCGAACGTCATGTAAGTATATGTAAGTAGTTGTTTTGAACATATTATATAGCAGTTGTTTTTTTTTATTATTGAAAATCGCGTAACTATGTTTTAGAAAATGCCGTGCTCTAAGACTAAGCCCTTGGTACTCCGACCCCAAGCCCCTTCCCCAAAATGACCAGCCTCCTGATCCGCCAGCCATTGCCCATCACCAATCCCTCGCAAGTCTGGCGGCCATGGCCAGCTACACTTTTGATGGTGCTGTCACATGGTTGCCGTAAACTGGGCAATGGATGGGAATATATGGGAATGGTGTAGAACATAGAAAGTATAGAAATTAGTATGAAATTAGGCCACGTTTCCAAGAATACTATCCGATATACATACATATATTAAATCATATTAGAAAATGTCACACACACACAATCACACACACATGCACACACACATATATATATAATTATATACAAATCACACACACACATATATATATATATATACACACATACGGCCAAGTCCCCGAGGCATGGCTCTTTCATCCCGGAAACAAACGTGGCTGGAAAATGCCCCAACTAAATGAGCATGTTAATGGGAAACACCTATGAACAAGCCATGACATCAACGGGGGATGGTCCATTTCCATGTTTGACTTACCAGAGGGTATAGTCATGTATAGTCATTGATTGGACAACCTGAGATTGGGACATGTGTCCATAGCACTGAACGCTTTGGCATTGAAGTAGTTGTTCTCGATGAATGATTGAATCCACTGAAATTCATACAGATCAGCTAGCATGATTAAAAATCACCAGGATACCCTTAGAACTATGCAGATTTATTGGTTGCATATTATCTACTACATATTCATACGTACATGTAACATGGATATAGCACGAGTAGACCATGCCCATGCCTATTCCATTCCCCTCAGGTGCCAGTGTTCATAATTTCCCAGAAATTGGATGTGTGATGTGTTTTCTTTTTCCATGTGGAAGGCAAAAAAAATCATGTTAAATCATTCAGCATCCCCCAAGTTGTTCATCAAATTCTCCATGGTTTTTATTGAATCCGTCAGTCTTCGTAGTTTAACCTAGCGCCCTCAGGACTGCAGTTGGCCCTCAGCGGAAGAGCTCAAGAAATTGGAGCAGATCCGGAAGAAATGCGCAGCACCTTGGCCCAATGGTATCAGGGATTCATCCCCAGGTGGGCCACTGTTTTTTAATATGGCTTGCTGGTGGTTTGGGAGCCCAGAAAAATAGGCTTTTCGGAGATTGGTACTTAGATGGGCCATGGGGCCATGGGGTTAGTGAACTGTTTTGTCACCGGGTTATAACATGTTATAAGCGCTATCCAGGCGTAGGGATTATGAATCAGTCAATTCACTCCATGGCCTGGGTATATAGGGGTTGATGGTACCACCTTGACGGGGTGATGCATGACGTTATTTGCCGTTACTTGGGTAGTTACAAACCAGTTTCGTTTCTGTAGGGTCACAAGCAAGCATGGACATAAACTGACGACAACATACAAATATAAACATATATAAACATTAACAATAATGGTTAGCATAGGATAATTTTGCAATGGTGGCTGGTCCCGCTTGATGCGTTGAGGATGGAGCATTATGATGTATATAGCCAACTATTGGCCACGTGCTGTTGCATGGGGAATGCCAGATGGCTGTGGCAGCACGAAAATGCGCGAGAACAGTGTTGGGCCTGAAACCACATGATCCTTTCCAAAGTTTATGCACATTGGTGCCATGGTTCCCCAGTGAATTGTTGATCATTGATCATCCCATCGCACGCAGCCAGGCGGAGCTTCAAGCGTTGCCAGACTCACCACGCGACGTGGTGGGAGACATCCGCGTGTGTCGCTTCCTGCGCTTCCACGGGGGGAAAGTTCCGGAGGCACAGCCCCGCGGGGGGAAGCCTGGAAATTTGATGGTTTGCTATAGGGTATATAGATAGATTTAGATAGGATGATATTTCCATGGATTGTCCACAGATGTCCCATTGCCATTTTTGATTCGCTGAGGCTACTCCTATAGGATGATCACCATTGATCACCCCAATTGAGCGATGTCCCCCTGTCATGGGGATACCACCAGTTTTCATCCAAGTCATTCGACTATGACTTAGTAGTGAAAGCCATGGTTAAAACTGGGATCCATGACTAAACCCCCATGACTTGCAGATCCAGGCTGCAAAAGCATTCTCAGAGTTTCTGAAGTGGCGAGTGCAGGAGAAGATCGATACGCTACGGAAGGTGCTGTGAGTTGGTCGGGCACAATATCGGGGTGTATGTTTATTTATCCTAATAAACCACCACTAGCATCCACTAGCTTCTTTGATATCCATAATATATATATATATATACATACGTATATATTATACCATTCATACCCTCACGATGACTTAGCCCAGCAATTCGAGCTATCATTTTCAGTCGGTGATTTATTGAATCCTATTATCAATGCAGATGACCCACGTGGCCCCCCCCAAATATATATATATATATATATGAAACGGACAGTATAGGGATGCTCAATTTGCAGATTTTCCTCATGACAGTTGCAGCATACATTTTTTTCAGACCTGCTCAGGGCATCATTGACCTGAAGCCGGACCAGTTTCTGGGTGGAGCAAGAGATCGGACTCTGGCTGAGGTTCACTGCAAAATCGTGGAATGATGGGTTTATATAGAGGTAAATCACCGCCAAAATGGCATCCTAATTGCCCGGTTTGGGATGTTCCTCATACCGGGATCTCGTGGGGAAAGATTTTGCGATTCGTGGCTGTCCCCACAAATGAGGCAACATGTTTAAGTTAAAGACTCAGAATGATGCAGCCACAACTAACTATGGATAGTACATGACTGGTTGGTGGTTTGGAACATGTTTTATTTTTTCATATATTTGGAATAATAATCTTTCAGAGGGGGTAGGTAACCCACCAACCAGTATAAGCATCAACCAACGGCTTTGTATAAACTCTCCAGCTATCAACCCTGACGATGGCAAATGCCATTCTTTCGGGACGACGTTTGCAGTGAACATGTCCAGTTTTCATGATCATTGCCCTTTGGTAATCTAACATAACTATGGAACATCACCATTTTTGATAGGTAAATCAACTATAAATGGCAATATTTAATAGCTATGTTAGTTTACCAGAAGGTAGCTCCCCAGTCGCTGAGTCGCTGAGTTTTCGGCGGCCACCGATGTTTCAGGAGTGGGTGGATTCCGTGCGCTCACCCTTCGCACCAGTCCTGGTGCCCTGTTTCGGACAGACCAAGGACGGCTGTTGCGGAGATGTCAGCGGGGTCACGGCCTCGCGTGCGCACGCGCATGTCGGTCTCGCGTGCGCACGCGCATGCTGGTCTCGCACGCGCACGCGCACTAATTGCGCGCTTATTTTTTCTCGCGCAGGTCAACGAAAATGAC
>Ga0126342_10012177_pt1 | contig 15354 bp, 12 predicted proteins | sample Cyp1metagenome_FD_92528 | JGI IMG/M metagenome (GOLD analysis project Ga0126342, IMG submission 92528) | Coral microbial communities from Lord Howe Island, Old Settlement Bay, Australia - Cyphastrea 1 metagenome | ecosystem: Host-associated > Invertebrates > Cnidaria > Coral ...
ATTTTGCCAGGAATCATCTATGTTGGGGATTTCAATCCATTTTCAGAAGTTGACGGGCAATACTCCGTCTGCCAAATCACTTTGGCTCAAGGCTGAAAATCTGAGTTCAGCCGCCTTTGCGTTATATATACATACACAGAATATACACATATATATATATATACAATGGGTCTAGATAAATAGATATCATATTTGTTTAGATAGATATAGATATGAAAACTTCAGATCTTCCCACGGCCAGGCCCGTGCCCTGCAGGGCCTAGGCCGCGGCGGCGGCTTCTTTGAGCGGAACAGCGCGGAGCCCGTGGATCGCAAGGAGGCGACGAAGTGGTGAAGCGAACGCCCAACCGGAGATAGCTTGGGGAGATTCATGTCGGAATATGACTTCCAAATACCCCCCCCCCAAAAAAAAATGTAAAATATGTACAATTATGGGGTAAGACACTTTTTTTTTGGGGTACTTGGAGGGTCGTTTGGGAGATTCTTTGATGGAGACGTAAACGGATGGGACATGGTGATGGTTTTTGATTCCAAAATCCAAACTTTGGGCGAAAAATATGCGGTGGTAGTTTCAGCACCAAGAGATTGACCTCTTTCATTCAGTGAAATGAAATGCACACCTTTGGTTTCATATGTTCCTCTCTCTGTCCTTATTTGTTGAATATATGCTAATATACTGGTATGTTCATTTCAGTATACACTGATTGATTACGTTTAAACGTACACACAAAAACTATAGGTATATCCAGTGTAAATGTATATCACATGATGTATCACGTTTGTACATATGTTCAAACATAAACATTTGAATATGTACGTCCGATACTCGTACATTATATACATACATGCATGCCTGCATGCATACATATATATATAATTATATATATATATATGTATTATATTTATGTACGTATTTGATTGGTAAGGGTAGCATGTATTCTACTGTATCAAAATGTGTGATACAGATGTCTAGTTGGTACTTCGTATATGGCATGCACTTTATTTAGCACATGTGATTAATGTCTGGATAAATATGTTTGTATCATTGATGGTCATATTTGTTTGATGATATATTCATATCTAACATATACGTATGTGATACGGTGGATAGAAGAAATCCTGCACCAGTTGATAGGTGGTTTATCATCATCCCCTCTCGGCGCAGGAACTGATTGCAGAAGCCAAAGGAGGCCGCGGGCGCTGATTGCAGAAGCGCGTCGCGTTGACAGAAGCACTGGGCTGTGGGACGGTCAATTTATCTACCTATCTGTCCATTAATGTATCTATCTTGCTACCTCTGTTCACATGTCACATGTGTGCGTATATATACGTAATGTAATGTAATGTATATATATTTATATATGCATATATACACTCTATCTACACCTTGTCGATCCAAACACTTCCTTAGAAGGTAAGTACTTAAAGTCAGAAATTATACCCCAAACACTTACATTCAGAGTGTACTTGCATCCACAAACATATTTTGCATATATATATATATATGTATATATATATATATATATGTACTGATTGGTGGTTTGGAACATTTTTTATTTTTCCATAATATATGGGATAATCTTTCCCATTGAGGGGGTTGAAACCACCAACGTAAAAGCGCCAGGTCTGGACGTCTATGGCCGCCGCCGCGGTGCAGCCACCAGCGGTGTGCAGGAAAGAAACTCGGTTTGAAATATCCGGCGATGCATCAACAAAAAACAGGCCACCCGTGGGGATTTCATGATTTCATGGATAGAAGATGGGGATCAACATACCTATGATGGGGATCAATACCCAACAAAACTCGATAAAAAATGAGGATTTGATATGATTTTGATGGGTTTTAAGGTGCTCTTGAATAGGATTTTTCATGGATCAAACATGGGGATCTTTTCTGGGATTTCACGGAAAGGCTTCATGAGGAGATAGGACCAGATAGGATGCCTCCGCTGTAGCCATGACGGTTTCTAAGGGGGAAAATCATTGGTGGATTTTCCAGACCATGTGAGATCATCAGCACATAGCACTTGATATGAACGATCTACTGTGGGAAAAAAAACACATTGCAACCAGGACGATTCGGTGTCTCGTTTTTCGGGATCCATTGTGGGTGTCTCAAACTGGCGGACTTGCTCTCAAAATATGGCCTTTCTAATGAGGAAAATGATGGCAATAGCAACACCATGAACGGTTTTTATGCGGATCCAAATTTGGAGACCATCCCCGAATATCCCAGATTGAACACCAAATAAACTGAAATTTATACGCGAATCATTGTAACACCCTGGAAACGCTCCTTTATCTTTCTGGCGACGGGACCAGATGCATTTCCCCGCACAGTGCGACTGGGATGATGGTTCCGTTTGAACTCAAGAACCCGATCACCGGTCACCAGCCAAACAAAACTAGCTTGACTGGGCAACATGGAGTATGAATGCTGGGCATCTAATGAAATATGCCATTGGGCAATGCTCAGCTCAATTCTGACAAGCATTGGGCCATTGTGTGATCCCGACATCCATGAAAAGTCCAAGGATGTTATAAGTTATCAGTAAAAACAACAACCCACATTTCACTATATAAATTGATATGTTTTATGCTGTTTGAAATGTGGGTAATATAATATTATGGATGTGGGTTGTAATTTCACTATATAATTATATATATAATAACTTATAGATTTTATGTTGTTTCTAGCCAACTGAGACCAACCGGCCTGAGGTGTTCAGACCCCCAGTGCTGGTCCTCGCAACAGCTTAACCACTGTGACTCGCCAGTCATGCCCCGGAAATTCAGCAGGTGGAATGTACAAAGAATTACCAAGCGTGTTGAAGAGTGTTGGTGTGTCCAAAATGGAATGCCCCAGAATTTTGAGTCTTCTCAGTCTTATCATGTTTATCTACAATGAACTGTACTTGTCGCGGTCATTTTGGAGTGATTCCATTGCTGGACCCCACTTGGGGACTTTGAGGAGAAATCTACCATTTTCAATAGTGAAATCATTTTGGGAACACTATATCTTGGAGTTTGTTGGGGGGGTATTCATTATCATTATTCCGGGTGTGCATCTGAAAATTCGAAATTACAGAATCAACATGGCATCCGAATTTGTGATATGTAAAAATCCACGTGGAATTGTCCAAAATGGGGGACCAAAACATTGTTAAGGAATCCCGCTTTTCGGCAGAATCCTCAGTTGAGAAGCATTCCCTTGGGCCCCCAGGGGATGTGAAAACCATATGAGTCATGGCCCATCGTGAAAATGATGGCCTTGCCGCCCGTAGAACAGCCGCACGGGGTGACCGTGCCAAGTCAACCTGAATGGTGTCTACTTGGTATACTCTAAAGCCTCACAGTACCCAGCAAGAGTTTCTTGGCAAGACACCCATTGAACGATTTGTTTCATGTTCTGGGCGCTTGAGATTTATTTTGGTTTCTGAACATATCAGGGTTCGCAAGTTAAACACACTCAAGTTGAAAAGAAGCTATGTATCACTATGTACACAGCCAAAGCTGTTTACCGTGTTTACCAAGATATTTGATGTTGAGCCATTGACCATCAAATGGGAGGAATATCGGCATATCCCCCATTTAATTGCTGATTCTATGGTGGTATCATGTATATGTATATATATATATATATATATGTTATGATATTATGTATTATGATATGATATAACCATTTGTCACCAACAATTAAATGGGTGACTTTCCATCCATTCTATATCCCGTTTATCGGTGTGTGCGAGGTCGGGTCTCTTCCGAGCAAGGCAGATCGACAGAAGGCGGCGTAGGGATGCCTAGTGTGATGGGAGGAATAACGGGATTGGTTTCAGGGAACTTTACAGGAAAGCCCCATATTTAATGGGAAAATCTATTGTTTTATATGGTTTTATATTATGTTTTGTTCAATGGTTTTATATGGTTTTTATATGGTTTTATATTGTGTTTTTTTTAGGTTTTATATGGTTTTATATGGTTCTATGACATTGTTTTTGTTTGTTTGTTTGTTTGTTTGTTTGTTCGTTCGTTTGTTTGTTTTTCAACTGGAATTTAAAAAGAGGTTCTGACGGTTGGGATTAAATTTCAGTTGCGGCAACTCGGCTTCTAAAAGCGAGAAATATGTTTCTTGCAAATAGAACCTGCTCATTGCACCACACAGGTTAGGGGTTAAAATAACATTGAATCAAACACATGTTTATTGGCTTTCAATCAATCAGTTGGTACTGTATGAAACTTGACCACTACTGACTGAGTATACGCCAATAGTGCCAGTGGTTCATCATAAGTTGCTACGTGGCGTGGATCGATCACAGGATGTGTCCCATACTACGCCAGGGTCTATGGAGTCTATGATGGATGACACTGCACCTTGCAGAAATGCGTCAACAGTGATTTCTTTGATAGTTGGGTGATAACATCTCACCACATCTGTTACCACATCTAACCACACCTAACCACATGATACCTCAGTTATGAAACTGGGCCGCCCGTGTCTGAGGTTGGAGAGGCTGAGAAATCCGGTGATGAAGAAAAAAGATATGTCGCCGCCCAGGAGACGAAAAGCTATCCATTGTTCTGCATGTTCTGCGAGTTGGTTCTTTTTGGCATTGACCAGCCTAGAAGAAATCCGAAGACATCCCAATACAAGTCTTCACTCTAGTTCAATCCGTGTATTGCCAAAACAAATGGATTGTCTAAAGTACTGTAAAGGTCTTCTATCCGAATATGTATATATATATATATATTTGTATACATACACGTATATATATATACACACTATATATATATATATACACACTATATATATATATATGTGCATAGGTAATATTTTCTGACATTATGTCATTTACCATTAAAATAATTTCAATTTTACCTACTAATATATTCCATGCAGATGTCACAGATAAGTTACCTTAAAGATAATAGACACAAATAACATTCCGCAGTACTAGAAACATATACCAATCTATTCATCTGATATGTGATATGTTCTTGGAGCACCACTGGGCGTTGCTGTCGGACAGGACGCGCGTGTATCGAGAAAAGACCTCGCGGAGTAGAAGCAGACGCTTGGATCAATGGATATGGAACGACTGAAACTGGAAATTCCATGGGTTTTCACCATGTCTTTGACTCAAAATTCTTGGGGGTTCCATTGTTTTTTGTTCCATAAAACTGGCATTGGAGTCTTTTGAGCTCCAATTCTCAACGGGGATGCAGCTGGATGTTCCTCACCCTGCCGGCTGGTCACCAAGGAGACAAAAAGACTGGAACTCAGTGGATCGAAAAGTGGGTGATCCCATGGCACAGCTGGATCAACCAAGTTCTGTGGATGATCATTAGTGGAGATACACGTCAAGTGGGCGATGATCCCATGGTAATTTATAAAAACAACCTGAGTCATGATGGGATCAAAGTGTCAGAATGTGTCAGAATGCCAGTTGATGTATGATTTGTATGACGATATTCTTGTTATGATATGTATGATATGTATTTGTATGATTATATATATATATATCCCAAGATGATGATGTATAATATTCTGGTTATCATCCTGTTGTTCGTATCAGTTGCCATGTTGCCATGTTGCTGTAAGTTGCTCAATGAGATGGCTTCCAATAGTCATACTTTCACAGCACTGGGTGTCTACCATTGTTTAACAGAGGAAAAATGTAATACCCTCTAGTGATTTGATAAAGCAAACTGGAGAATCACCATTTTTAATGGGGAAAATCATCAAACAACATCTATAATATTCTATAATAAATGGACCATTTTCCATATCTATGTTAAATATCCAGACGGTAGATGTCCACAGCAGTGATGGACCAGTTGCATCCAGTTGCAGTCATCAAATGTGTGTCATATGCTCCGTGAATGGTGTATTTGTGGTGGTACCCTCTGGTTATTTAACATAGCTTTGGAACATGGTCCATTTATAGATGGTTTACCTATTAAAAATGATGATTTTCCATGGCTATGTTGAAGAACCAGATGGTAAATCTTGGCCAATATTCCAGCACCATGGAGCAGTGATAGCTTGACAGGCGAAAACAAAGCAGACTTCCTGTGTTTTTTTTATCAGCAGCGGCGGTGCCGGTGCCGGCTTTTCCTCAGCGCCATGCATGAGCCAATGCGAAGCCATATTCTCATGGAGCAAAGCTTGAAAAAGGACAGATGGGATGGGATGGGGATACTATTCAGTGGATGTGATGTTAGTATTTATTGTATTTTTGAACGTCAACATGAGCACATATGCGCCATGATATACTTGTAAGGATTGAACGGTTCAAGTTCAAGCCTGTCCGACATATCAGATTTTGGTTACAGTCTTAAAGTCATGCAATCACCATGGGAATGAAGCGGCCAGTTTCCCATGGTTGAGGTTTTGAGCAGACCATCAATAAACAGAGACTTTACTCTCAAATCAGCAGGACAAGTTGGTTTGGTTTCCAGCCAACTTCCAGACACCTTTGCTTAAACCCAGTGTTTGGTGGGATGCTGCTGTATGCCCGCGGCAGGGGGCAGGGTTCTTGTTGACGTTCATGCGAAGTTCCAGGCGCCAACACACCTGGGGTGATATGCAATGTTCTGTCTATCTACATATAACTATACATATATACATATTATATATATACACGTCCATACACAAATATGTGTATATATATATATATACATGATATATATGATATAATTGTACGGACATATTATCAATATGACAGTTGCTATAGAGTACACATGCTACGGAGCTGTCGATCTGCGTCGTCTGCCCAACACGTCGCTAGTGCGCCAGGAGAGGATGGCGTTGGAACGAGACCCGCGTCTCGGCGAGGGCGTAGGGCGTAGATGTATTAAGTAAAACTGCAATGATTGGCACATAATAATATATATATATGTGTTATACTATGATGTTTGACTATGACTATGATGTTTGACTATGTTTGACTACATATAGTACTATTCACATATATATAATATATATATGTATATGTACATCTAGTTCTTGGGATTATACAAATAACAAAAACAATCCTTGGATGATTTGCTTTAAACCACAGTTAAGTTTTTGTCCAATGCTTCCAAGCCGCATTTGAGCTGGTCTGAAAACCTCCCTTTACAATTTTAGTGACGGCCTTGTCATAACGAGTTTGGCGTAAGCAAAACCCTCACTTGCGTAAGGCTGCGTAAGGACTTCGCGTAAGCATGGCGTAAGCTCTGGCGCACTCAACATGATGCGACATAGCGAGTGACTGAAGGTTTTTAGAATGGTTTTGAAAGATGACGATGCACGGATCTTTGTCTCCGTCGGTCAATCAACATGGGTTTGTCCTTAAAACTGTTGTGTGTGTCCCCGAACTTGCCATGGCATATTGATCCATTTCGGAAGCCAATTTGGAGACAAGGCCGCCACATCCAACCAGCCGGTAACCAAAGCCCAGATGTGAGGATTGGTCCAAGCAAGGAAGAACAGCAGAGAGAGGAGGTGGCGAGGGCGATGATGGAAGGATAGTCGCAGTTGAATGAGACAAGAAAGATATCAATATGTACCACATATATGTATATATATACTGTAGTAGAGATAAGACATTGGCAGAATAGATGACACTTTGAAAACATGAATCATCGGAAACATTGGCATGAACCATTGACAACATTGCTTGTTTTCCCAAAAAACACCTTAGTGATTTAGTGATCCCATGGTGTTTCTTCATGGTCACCATGGTCGATCTGCAGGAGGAGCGCTTTAAGCAGATTCTGGAGCTAAGTCAGCGCAGCCTTGGAATGAGCCAAGTGCCTTGGATTTTCTGCTGAGACACCCCCAATGATGTTAGTTGGTTGACGCAGCTATGGAAAGATCCACCATTTTTAATGGGAAAATCCACTATTTCTATGGTCATTTTCAATAGCTAGGTTAAATTACCAGAGGGTAGTTGGTTTATAGACCCCATGATTTTTTTTTAAGACGAATTTCTTGTATAGTTAAGTTATATTCCCCATAAACCATAGCTAACAATAGTTTTAAGTCAACTTAGGTCTTGTTCGGCCTCACCTTGTATGTGGGAGGAAAAGAACATGCCCAACAACACAGGAGACTGCCGAACTGTTGGCCATTGGTACTGGGCGATACCATTACCAAGATGTATTTTCCAGTTTGCCTACCAACAAAAACAGCATGAGAAAGACGGGATGTGTCCATAAACGCCAAGCATCGTGATGTGACATGCAGAAAAAAATCCATGCTGATGGCAAAGGAGATTACGAATTATTGTAAGTGCAGTGTCCGCACACCAAGCAGAGCAGGGCACTGACGCAAACAAAGTGGGAACAATGGCTGCTGTCAATTCATGCCATGCTTGATTGAATACAGCAATGACAGCAATCCGCCAACAGTTGGGGACTAACAAAAATAAAACAATGTTTGGATAGCTTCCGCCACACATTTCAATATGACCCAATTTATGGTGATTTTGCGGATCAGTTTCGGCGAAAAAAGGTCGAGCTTCCTGCGTGGATCTTCTGGTGATGGGTTATGTTTTCAGCATTGCGAAGGTATTACTTAGCTGAGCATTTAGATATGGGGGTTTCCATCAATGGGGATACCCCAAAATGGATGGTTTATAATGGAAAATCTTATTAAATTGGATGATTTAGGGGTACCCCTATTTTCAAGAAACCTCCATATATTCAGATCATGTGGGAAATCGAACGGCATAAACCTACGATTTGGGGATGGTTGATAGCACCCATGAACATGTTTATTTTGGTTTGGTTTGTCATTGGCTTTCTCACATTAATTCTGATTGTCATGTTAAGATTTCAATAAACTAAACAACCATATTTGGTATCTAGGATTGTTCCAGTTGATATGTGTGGTTCCAGTTGAAGTTTAAATTACCCATGATTGGTAAACTGTTATTATACACTTTGATCTTAAGAACTGACGTTTTTCATGTTTTTGTTTCTCTGTGATTGTCAAAGGTAATATCATGATGTCATGTCATGTCGTTGGTTTGCTCATCTCATAGAATTGGATGATGGGACAATTTACAGGAACCCCCTATATTTGATGGTAAAAACCATGGTTTCCTGTAGATTTTCCCTTAAACCAATCCATTGAACATCATCTATGGTCGTCATTGGCATCCCAGCTCAGAGACCCTGGAGATTCTGAGAGTTTTTCCCGAGGCGAGCGCTACACCTTTGCGGAACATTCTTCCCTATAGGACCGGTGGTTGTTTGACTCTTCCTGCGCTGATGGATGTAAGAAATGGATGCAAATAGATTGGACATATCTATAGTATTCTATAGTTAATATAGATATATATATATACATACATACCAGCCGAGCCGAGTGACGGAAGTTTCCAACAGGGGGGAATTCGGAAGCCTATAAAGAAAAGGAGAACGACGTTTGACCGTTTGGTGGTCACAGCCGTTGACTGCGTGATCTCTTGGAACTCCTTGTCCTTGACACTTCTTTCTCTTGACATCCTTTCTGATGCCGCCACTGTCTCTTGATCCGGTTTGTGTTTGTCATCTCTGAATCTTGACAGCCCTTCCTGTTGACAGCTCTGAGGCCCGAGACCTGAGACTTGTTTTTCTGATGTCATTGCTGTCTTGAAACTGATGATTTTCGGCCGCTTTCTGTTAACGTCTCTTTTTCTTGACATCCCTGTCTTTGGGCAGGGCATATCTTTTTCTTGAAACCTTCTTTCTTGCATCCTTTTGTTTTCACAGTTTTTTGAGACTTCTTTCTGTTAAAACTGTTTCCCCTGAAGCCTGAAACCTTCTGCCTTGTAAGCTTGCACAAAGCACTTCCTACTATTACTCTGTACTACAAACCTTGCACAAAGTACTTTCCAGTACTCAGTACTGTACTACTTCGTACTACAAAGCTTGCACAAAATACTCCCCGACACTACTTTGTACTACAAAGCTTGCACAAATTACTTTCCCGTACTACTTCGTACTACAAAGGTTGCACAAAGCACTCTCCAGTAGTACTTTGCGCTATAGGACTAGCACGAAGTGCTTACCAGTACTATGTGGTGATGTGATGATGTGTTGATGTGTTGATATGGTGATGTGTTGATGTGTTGATGCGTTAATGTGATGGTGTGGTGATGTGTGGCGATGTAGGGTGCTCTGGTGCAATTTAATATGTAATTTAATATGCAATTATGCATTTTTTTCTTGGTTAATATGTGTTTTACATATGATTACATAATAAATTACATATACCATCTGGTTATTTAACATAGCCATGGAAAATCACCATTTTATAGCTAGGTAAACCATCTATAAATGGGCCATTTTCCATGGCTATGTTAAATAACCAGAGGGTATATGTAACCTGTAATGTCATTGCAGTTAAAACCTGTTGTTTTTCAGAGATGTGGCAGGCTGCCGAGGCGGGGGGACCTGGTGGAGCTCTGTGGCCTGCGGCGCAGACAGGAGCTGAACGGACAGCGGGGGGAGGTGCGGTGACCGTGTTGGAGCAGGAGGTATTGATTGTATATTAGATATTTTTTGGTGCATATATACATATATTATTATATTATATAATATTATATATATTATTATATATATGTGATATGATTCCTGCATATATAATCATATATATACATATATGTGAATATATATATATAATGTATATGTGTATATATATATGTGATATATAAATATGTATATATATATATATATATAAATATATATATATATAACATAGTATAAATAAATATGTATATATGGGATATAACATTATTCTCCGAACATATATATATATATTATAATAGATTATATAGATTATATTTCATTATCGTTAGGATAACCCCCAATATTCTGAATAGTATGAAAGTATAATTCCATATAATCATCAGCCACCCATCATATACATATATATATATAATTGTTTTTTTTTTTAAAAAAAAACAATTACTATAACTAATTTTTATGAAGGTTTCCGAAGTCATAGGGGGGTATCCCAAAATCATCCAAGTCATTAGACCATGACGGAGTATTGAAACCTATGGTGAGTTGGGGGTAGCCCATTTTAGGGAACCTCCATATATGCTCATTTTTATGTTTATACGTTTGCACAGATAAAGGAATGTGAGGACATATGTATTTGTTCTAACGGCAATATCAGTCACAATGGGTCATGTCTATACTGGGTCAAAATGGGTTTTATGTCTCCCATTGGAATGCTTGTAATAGGTCACAAAGTAATGACAAACATAGCCCACTTTACAAGTGCTGCAAGTCCAAACGTGATCACAAAAATGGCTAGAACCAACTTGCCTACTTGTGGCTACACATATTATTTACATATACATGATCAGAAAACCAACAACATAAAACCCCATTTCCACCATTAAAAACTGACACTGCACCAGTGACAACCAACAGAGAAACCTGAAAATGGCCAGGTGCAATCAGATAACAACACCTTGGTCCAGGTTCTTTTTTGGCGTTGCCATGTCAGTTTTTAGTGGTGGATACGCACTATTTATACCATGCGGCAACGGGTTGATAGTGGATGTTCATGGCCATGATTCCAAGGTGAATCATGGTGACCAGATTAATGCCCCAATATTCGCGTGGCCACAATACATATGTAAATAATATGTATTTACATATGAATATATACATGTATCTCTATATATACATGTTTAATCCTACATGTACATGCACAGTATATATTTTGTTTCGATCCCGAATTATAGATAGACAAATGTGGATTGGGATGGCGAAGATCCTCACCAAACACCATAAGTGGAGGTCAACCTGTTTCTTCTTGATGGCGCATGCAGAAAATGTTTCGCTGGTGGTTTGGGCCTGCCTCATGTGTTTGTTTTTACCAATGTTGCTTGATAAGAAGCCAGATGTTGGTCAGCACATCCCCAGTTTGCATGGCTGAACAGAAGACAACATTGACAACTATACGACAGCTATACAGGCTATACATATATATATATATATACACATACATATATACATATATGTATATATATATATACATACATATACATATATATATATACACAAATATTTATATATACATGTATGTATATATGTATGTATTACAGATCCATATAGGTATGTGTCTAGCTATTCTTGGTTGGATCCGAATCCCTCGTTTTTTGGACGTGGCACCAGGTGGTGGGCCCCCTGACAGACGAGGGCTTTGTGCAAGTTCAGCTGAAGTCCTCCAAGGCGGAGAACAAATCCACCGTTAAAAATGGGTAGAATGAATGGTATGGTAATGGTAATGGTAGAAATGATATGAAAATTGTATATGATTAATACATATTAATACCTACAATAATGGTACAGTAGCTATATATAAATCCTATTATAATATGAATCTTTAAATGGTATTATGCTACTATCCCATTACTATACCATTTATTAATACTACTATCCCATTACTATACCAATTTATTAATAATAAATGGTATAGTAATGGGATAGTAGTATAAGACTGATAAACAAATAATGAATATTAACCCATACCAGTATCATGTGGTACAATCATGGTGAATACCTATTATATCCACTTTGAAATGGGGTGGTAGTGACACAAACATTGGGTTTGCAGTAGCACATATTGGGTACATAATAGATTGGGTTACTGTAGTACCACAAACATTGGGATTGTAATGAGTTAAAGATGGTCAATTCTGTTTCTACCATCCACAACAAATATACAATAGTCCATGATAGCTGTCTTCCAATCCCTAACTCATTGCAGTCAAATCCTGGGAAGTCTACAATTAAATCCGATCAATTTTGGTCTTGAACATGGACAAAGTAGTGAAATGCAAAAAATGGATGTATTTGGCATTCGGAAATATCTTTGGGTATGATTGACAAACTTGTGGCAATGCGACATCGTTTTTTTCTTTGGATGGTTTTGGCTTCTTAAACCCTTATCTGATTGTAGACAGAACACAAGTGGGTCAATTTGAATTGCCAAAGCTTACAAACACGTGTATTTGGGTGCTGGGGCGTATTTCTCTCTGATTTCTGGTTCTGTTTGTAGTTTGTGGTTGCTGTTCCATCCCTACATGATATTTGGGAAGCCCAGTTCCCACCACTTACGCTATGATCATTGTCCCATTCATATGAGTTGCAGAGATAACATGAGTTGCAGTTTTACCACTCGCAGATGGACCCTTTTTTACCATCGTTAAGTCCCAATGACACCCATAGCGATGCCCCAATGCATTCTTGCCATAGATCCATCACGGTCCATCTTGGGTATAGATCAGCCTGGTCTACCCTGACAGAAAAATGTATATATATATATTTATTTATTTCTATGGATCCAGGTCCAAGTACCTTCTTAGGAAGTGTTTGGGGCATATTGGACTTGAAGTACCTCCGGAAAGGGTTTGGATCTAGGGGGCTTGGTAAAGACCACATTTGTTCATAGGATGACCCTGCAGGGCCTGGGGGAGCGCCTAATGTTGCGACCACGCTGCCTGGCACCGGCAGATGAGCAGCTCGTCAGTTTCTCTGATGGGCGTCAATCAAGCACCTCAAGATATAAGGAAATTGGGGATATATCAGGGGGATATACCCTCTGTTAATTTAAGAGTTTGTCATGGAACATGATTTATTTGTAGATATGTTTTGCTCATTGTTTTCATGGCCATGTTCCATGGCTATATTAGATAAAACCATGGCGGCTATGTGACTGATCTTAACTTTCCACCAGATCCAATGGATTTAGAAGGAACAATAAGACTAAAGCGCCCAAACAAATATCCTTCAAGAATGTATGCTTGATTTGGAAGCGCACTGTCAGATCAGGGGTGTGTTTCCCATATGCTCCATTAGCTCAGGAAGACACTGGAACCATCGAAGTGGAGTCCATCTGAAGCCTCGAGTGTCAGGCGGATTTGTTTGTCTAAACAAATGGGGTGACAAACCATAGAGATAGCCATAGGGACTTTAATTTGCGATAAGATTTTTCTAACCACCCGTAACTTACTTAGTTTTCTGAAAACTGTGTATACGGTATACCGGTATACCACTGATTTGTGACAGTTTTAAGAGGTAACATTGTAAAAGGACTAGATTACTTTTTTTTCAGACAACCCCAAATGTTTGAAAACCAAGTAACCAAATGATTCTGATTTCTGGAGGTTTTTGCCTACGAATTTAAGGGATGGATAAGTCAACGATGTTTCATTTGCATGTTGGTCGCAGGATGTTGCAGGTATGTTGAGATGATGTAATGATATTCATGTGTGTATAAATATGGATGGATGGATGGATGGGTGGATGGATGGATGGATGGATCGATGGATGGATGGATGGATGAATGGATGGATGAATGGATGGATGAATAGTATATGCCAAACATGTGCCATCCAGTACACAAAGATATTGGAACTCCCTACATAAAACTATGCCATAGATCCATCATCCAGGGCTTGAAAGGTGACCTTTATGAACCATCCCTGCTGATTAAAACAATGACAATTTTCGGGTAAACGGGTAAACATCATTGCAGCATTTAGACAAAATTAAGATATTAAGGAGTTTCAGTAGCACGAAGGTGGAGCACTTGACTGGATATAAACCTTGATGGGGTAGGTTACTTTTTGGTTTTGTTTGGCATGATTGGGGCCCAAATACTACAATGCTTTCAGAGAAGGCAAGTTGTCCAAGAAAAAAACGCGTGTAGATGATCCGAAATTGACGAGCATTGACGAGCAGAAGGGGTTGTAAAGGAACAACTACCCAACAGATCATCCGGTATATGTTCTATGGTAATTAATCCCCTCAAGTGTTGGAGGTCCTGCCGTTTCCACAGGGTCGGTCCAATGGTTTCCTGGAGATTTTTTCTCACCAGCTCCTACTCAGGGGGGTACTAGCTCGCGGGGTCCTGCAGAAACCTCAGGAAGGATAAACAGAAAATCTCTGTAGACATATATCCCCTCATACCATTATAATATTATATATATGGCACATCTGTAACTTAGAATGTGGTTTTGGAAACCGCCGCCTTTTGAAAGGGGTCATCTAAGAGAGGGAATACATATTTAAACGTTATATCAACTATTACTGTATTGGTATCCCACATAAAATTTATAGAGATATATTGAAATAATTCTCGACTGTTATCTTCAATACGTCGATAACTTTTGATATTGAAATGTTGTTATATTATATTATATTGAAAACTTTGATAAACTATAGATGTATATATATATAATTATCGAAGGAAGTTTAGAAGTCAAACTTCCGACAATATGGACAGATGAAAAGCAGAGCAGGGAAGAGGCAGAGAAAAGAGAAAGATTAGAAGAGAGAAGATCAGAAGAGAAAGAGTCAGAA
>Ga0126342_10012178_pt1 | contig 15354 bp, 22 predicted proteins | sample Cyp1metagenome_FD_92528 | JGI IMG/M metagenome (GOLD analysis project Ga0126342, IMG submission 92528) | Coral microbial communities from Lord Howe Island, Old Settlement Bay, Australia - Cyphastrea 1 metagenome | ecosystem: Host-associated > Invertebrates > Cnidaria > Coral ...
GCAGTAGTAGCAGTAGTAGCAGTAGTAGCAGTAGTAGCAGTAGTAGCAGTAGTAGCAGTAGTAGCAGTAGTAGCAGTAGTAGCAGTAATAGTAGTAGTAGTAGTAGTAGTAATTAGTAGTAGTAAATTATCAGTAGATAAGAATAAGGATAATAATGATGAAGAGGGTGTCCACATGACAATAACGACGAATTAATGATGCTAATCATGGTCGTCTCAGAGGTTCTCACCTTCTCCATCTCTGCTGCCAGGATGGTGTCCAGTTGTTGCTGCACACGCTCCTGCCATCGAAGATAGAAAGGCATAAAGTCGGGAAGATTGCCAGGATGTTGATTGGGAAAAATCGGGGAGTCCATTTCGAAAGTTTGCACTGCAATAAATTTTGATGGTGAAAATATGATCACAGTTTTTCTGGATGCTTCAAATCCTGGAGGCAATGGTGTCACGCAAGGCGGTCCTCAACAATGGCATGGACTCTCACCGCCTGTGCTTCCATCCGACGATCGACCTTCCAGGATTGGTCAAGCAGTGATGTAATGCACCGCTGCCACGGTGATGTAATGCTACTGTGATCAAGTCATATTGTATCAAGCCTAGCCAAGGTCATCCAAAGTCATCCAAGGTCATCCAAGGTCTTTTACGTCATCAACAAAAATGTGGGCAAATCAATCCAAATCGTATCCAAATCATACGTGCATTTATGTGTTTTCCAAGCAGTTTGACAGGCGATATGGGACATGTGAGATGTCTGAGCGGCCTCGACATGAAAGTCACGGATGCGATTCTCCATGTCTTGCCGAGCATCTGCCATCTCAGCCTCTACAGACTCACAGAGACAGCCAATTGCACAAAGTCAAACAGTTGGATTTCTGATACCATGTCCCCACCGGCCCCACCGGCCCCACCGGCTTTCCCCACCACCTTTTTCTCTTGTATAGACCAATCGTTTCTGCATGGAGGATGTCTTTAGTTGGCTGTCCCATTCTGTCCCATGCTGTCCCAACATTCAGCCTCCATCCGGCGACGAAGTGCTTCCTAGGCCCAAAACAGCGACAGTGAAAGATTCAGCCAGGCCTGCCTAGTCAGTTGCGTTTCCTGGTCGTCTAAAGCCAAAAATCAAAAGCCTTGATTAGTCCAGAAATACACGGGGCGAAATTCCGGATCCAGTTTCACCAGTCACAATATATAATGTTCAAACCTTCATAACATGACACATGATACATAATGGATATTGAACTCATTTGAACTCGCAGTTTAAAATGGTGATCTTTTCAACATTTCGTAAGAACTTTTGTGAAGTTTTAGTACGCCCAAGGCCCTGCTGCCGTGGATCATCGGCAAGCCGCCGCACTTTGGAGTCATACAGGCTCTCATCGGTGGTATGACGATTGATCTCCTCAAGGTGAGTCCCAGAAGGATCTGGGAACTTTAAGCGAAATAAAAAACAAACCAAATACAACAAGAATAGACAAATCTGACAAATCTAATCTATATATATATAATATATATATATAGATATATACATATCATATATATATAATGTATATTAATTTATCTGTATAAGATATTATGTATTTATACATATACATGGTCACTACAAATGGGTTCTGTAATTTTCTTGGAAATCAGCACTGACCACTCATGAACACCGAAAATGACTACAGATTGGTTTTGAAATTCTCTTGGAAATCAGCACTTATCACAGATGAGAACACACAGTCACTAAAGATTGGTTCTGTAATTTTCTTGGAAATCAGCACAGACCCCCCGAAAGAATCTACAGTTTGTTTTTTTTTTGAATCAACATTTTTCAGAAACCAAGGTCACTACAGATCGGTTCTGCAAGATACTCTTGGAAATCAGCACCGATCAGCCATGAACACCGAAAATGACTACAAATCGGTTTTGATTTTTTCTTGCAAATCAGCACTTGGCACCTTGAGCACACCAAATCACTACAAATTAGTTTTTCAGTTTTCTTGGAAACCAGCACCAAGCCACCGACAAGGTCTACGGTTTGGTTTTGAATTTTCTTGGCCAAAACTGAATGGGCACTTGTTTAAAACCAAGGTCACTCACTACAGATTGGTTTATTAACATTTGTTGATCTACATGATGGTAGGACCCAACCCTTCAAAATAGCTAGAAAAAATGCCTATATCATTATGGTAGCGTTTTGGGGGGTTGAGGCCAACCATTTCGTAGAGGAAATTCCAAGGGGAATACATATACTATAATAATCTATAATATACTATCATATAATACTGTATATACAATGATATACATGTGATGTACGATCATTATAATTAACTGTCTACAGTCTATTATGACATACAATTGCGAAAAGAAACTTTCCAGATCCAAACACCTTTTCAAGTTGACCTCACAGATTCAGCGCCATGACCACATGCCTCCAGTCGCTGGATCCAAAGCCGTGTGCGGATACGATGGTGTGCCTGAACGACAATTGAGACACCCTTTGGATCTGTTTCTTTGTGGGGCACCAGTGAAGAATCTCAAGAAAGAGTCTCAGTGGCGTAGGCCACAGTCAACAGCTTGGAAACCGAAAACACGTCAAATGAAAAAAAAATGAGACTACAACAGTCCAATTCACGTACAAACTTTGTCGTAGCGTCGCCTGACACACCTCGCCCAAGTGCGCGATAGCACTGTCCATGGCCTGTCACACCAAAACTCGGTAAACTGACACTGCAATCATGCTGCAATAGCAAACCTGTCTGCAAATTTCTTCATCTGATATTCATCTGTATCCCTATCTTGCCAGGCTAGCTATTGCAGCTATTGCAGCTATTGCAGCTATTGCGAGCATTTCTTCCTCTGTTTCTGCGTTTCTTCTTGGCGGACTCGATAGCTCTGGCTGAGCACCCCGGCCCAGTGCAGCGCAGAGCTGTTCACTGCGCGCAGGGCCAAAATCTGCACGGCGGTGTGAAACGAAATATTTGGCCAGTGACAGTCCGTGCCAGCTGAGGAATCCTTACGCATGTGGTTTTGCAAGAAACTGACAAGGCAAGGGAACCAAAGAACTATTGTCTATTAATTAACACCTTTTCAAAACTTGAAAGTGTGATTAATCATGATATATATATAATATATATAATATATATATATATATAATATATATATAATATATATATATATAATATATATTGATATGAACATAAATTGCACAGTTCAGGCGGAATGACATCGTCCATCGTCCCATCGTCCCGTCGACCATCGCCTCTGGCAGAGGCAAGCCGCACACCACCAGCACCAGGCAGGGCGCTGAGAGAAGCTCTCGAAACTGCGGCGAATGCGAAGAAAAGAACACACATTGCAAGACACATTGCAAGTCATAGCTGACAATGCTGACATCTTTGTGTACAAAAATGATCAAAAATGTACAAAATATTAAAATACGTGTTTATGTTTTATCTGTTTTTATGTGATTGAATAGGTTTCATATCAAGACCGAGAAGTTCCAAACATGTTGGAACATGTTTCATGTCTGAAATATCATGAAACCTGCAGGAAAAAAAATGTAGGGCATTGTAAAGCGCAATGCAGAACAGGATCGAACCAACAGCAGGGAACCGTAGGGTCTCATATCATCACTACCAGCCCATGTGGCCAGAAGGAAACAGCATGAAACAGCAGCGTTTACACCAAGAAATTGAAACATTGCGTTTTTGGCGAAACAAGATAAAGTGTGAAAAACATCAGAGTTAGTAGATAAAGTGTGAAAAACATCAGAGTTAGTTTTCAAGAAGTTCGTCTCTAAAAGGAACCCATTTGTCCTCCACATGATTGATGTCAACAGTTGAATTCAAAAAGACAACAAACATAGTCATGAGATGTCATGAGATGATTCGTATGAAATGCCACGATTGGTTTCCAGCACCAAAGGAGCACCTGGCACATTTCCAACTGCAGCTTCTGCTTTCGCAGGCGCTCCTGTAAATTGGATCTAATCTGGACAACACTCTCAGTCGTTCCTGGCATACACTGGACTTGATCCTTGATGGCATGAAGAATCAATTCTTATCCCAATATGTCCGAATTGAATAGAGACATCGTTCTTTCTTGTCTTTGCTTAAATCTACGTATGGTTTTCTATGGTTTCAGGGGTAACCACAATAGCTGTAGATGTTGTTTGCCGAACTTTTTCCAAGCAATCCAGGTGCCTCTTGGTCCAATCTGCGAGCTTCCGCCAACTGCCCGCAATGCCCGTAATGTGTAGGGAAGAGCAGGCTACATTCCCCCCTTCCGGCCCTAAATGGTTGACTTATCTTTTGAGGCTTACTGTGACTCTAGAAGGTAAAATGGTTTCAGATGTCTTGGAAATCTTAAGACTATGGGAAACTATGGGAAAAGTAAAACATGCAAGAAATCAGTTGAAACCTGGAGCAGAGTTGCAGGAATACAGGAATCATTGAGTCAGGTCATGTCAGGTATTGGACAACACTCTGCCATGCTCTGAATGTCGTGTGATGTGTGCCATGGTGTGCACAACGGTAAGCACAACACTAAGCACAACCCGCAACCCCATGGTCAGCAGATGGTGAGCAAATTGGGGCCTCCTCCGGGCTGGGCCTGGACGGTGTTCAAAGATTCGGCAAACTATTTTTTAAAAACATTGGAACATATATTAAACAAATTGTAGAAATGTATGGAAATTGATGGAAATTGATCAAAAATTTATGGAAGTTAGGGACATTCACGGAAATTTATGGAAATTCATGGAAATTTATGAGAAGTTTATGGAAATTGATGGAAAATCATGGAAATTGATTGATACTCATGGAAATTTATAAGAAATGTATGCAAATTCATGAAAATTCATAGAAGTTTATGCAAATTAATGGAAATTTGTAGGGGTTAATGGAATTTCATGGAAATTTATCAAACTTATGAAATTCAATGTTTTTTTTCTTAATAAATAAATAAATACATACATCTATATATATATATGGAAACTGGTGGAATGCATTAAAAAAAATTGTAGACGTTTATGGAAATTGATGGACATGCATGGGAATTTATAGAAGCTTATGGAAATGGATGGAAATTCATGGAAATTCAAAGAGATTTATGGGAATTTAAAAAAATTTAAAGAACTTAATGGAAATTCATGGAAATTCAAAGAAGTCTATGGAAATTTAAAGAAATTTATGGAAATTGATGGAAATTTATTGAAATTTAAAGACGAAGTTTATGGAAATTGATGGAAATTCATCGAAATTTATAGAAGCAGCATATGGAAATTCATGGAAATTTATGAGAAGTTTATGGAAATTGATGGAAAATTCAAAGAAGTTTGTAGAAGTTTATGGAAACTGATGGAAATTCATGGAAATTTAGAGAAGAAGTTTATAGAAATTGATGGAAAATCATGGAAAGTTTTACAAGCTTATGGAAATTGATGGAAACTGATGGAAATTCATGGATGTTTTTTAAAAAATGGAAATTTAAAGATTTTTTGCAAATGGATGGAAATTCATGGAAATTGATGTTTAAGGAAACCCAAAGAAAAAATGATGGAAATTCACAGAAGCCCCTGGAAATTGATGCAAATTCATGAAAATATAAGAAACTATGGAAATTCAAAGAGATTTAAAGAAGTGGACATTTACAGAAGAAATTTATGGAAAATGATAGATATTTAAAGAAGTTTATGGAAATTGGTGGAAATTCATGGAAATTCAAAGAAACTTATGGAATTTGATGCAAATTTAAAGAAATTGATGGAAATTCATTGGTATTTTTACAAGTCTATAGAAATTGATGGAAATTCATGGAAATTTACAGGTCGTCATGGTACGGAAATTGATGGAAATTCATGGAAATTTATGAGAAGTTTATGGAAATTAATGGGCATTCATGGAAATTTCAAAAAAAATATGGAAATTCAACGAAGTTTTTGGAAATTGATGGAAATTCATGGAAAGTCTATGGAAATTTAAAGAAGTTTATGGAAATTGAAGGAAATTCATTGAAATTTAAAGAAAGTTATGAAAATTGATGGAAATTCATCGAAATTTATACAAGAAGCTTATGGAAATTCATGGAAATTTGTGAGACGTTTATGGAAATTGATGGAAATTCAAAGAAGTTTGTAGAAGTTTATGGAAATTCATGGAAATTTAAAGAAGTTAATGGAAATTGATGGACATTCACCGAAATTTATAGAAAAAGTTTATGGACGAAGTTTATTGGATTCTTTTGGAAATTGCTGGAAAATCGTGATTTTTTGGATTTTTTTGCAACCTACCTGTATGGACATTCACTGATTTTTTTTGCAAAATAATCAAAATTCATTTGTGAAAAATCAAAATTTATGGAAACTCGGGAAATTTATGGAAAGCATCAGGCGCATGGAAATTTCATGGAAATTTACAGAAGAAGTTTATGGAAAATGATAGATATTTAAAGAAGTTTATGGAAATTGATGGAAATTCATGGAAATTCAAAGAGATTTATGGGTATTGATGCCAATTTAAAGAAATTGATGGAAATTCCTAGGTTTTTTTACAAGTCTATGGATGGAAATTCATCGAAATGTACGGATCTTCATGGAAATTTAAAGAAGCTTATGGAAATTGATGGAAATTCATGGAAAGTTATGAGAAGTTTATGGAAGTTGGTGGACATTCATGGAAATGTCAATATAAATATGGAAATTCAAAGAAATTGATGGAAATTGATGTAAATTCAGAAAAAAAATATGGAAATTCATGGACATTTAAAGAAGTGTATGGAAATTCATGGAAATTTAAAGAAGGTTATGGAAGTTGATGGAAACTCATGGAAATTTACAGAAATTTATTGAAATTGATTGAGGCTCATGGAAATTCAAAGAAACTTATGGAAATTCATGGAAATTGAAAGAAGTTTATGGAAATTGATGGAAATTCATGGAAATTGAAAGAAGTTTATGGAAATTGATGGAAATTCACTTTATGCCATCTACTTGTATGGACATTCACGGAAATTTTTGCAAAATAATCAAAATTCATTTATGAAAAAAAACAAAATTTATGGAAACTAAGGAAATTTATGGAAAGCATCGGGCGCATGGAAATTTATGGAAATTTTGGTAGCGCATGGAAATTTATGGAAATTATTGAAATTGATAAAAATTATAGAAAAGTATGGAAATTGATGGAAGTAATGAAAAAAAAGAAAATTATGGGAAATTATGGAAATTATGGAAATTGATGGCTATTTATAGAAAATATTGCAATTTATGGAAATTTATGGGCGATAATAAGCATGTATGGAAATTCATGGAAGTTTATGGTCGAAAGTTACTTTTCCCAATCTCCTTCCAGCTCAAAGGCACGCGTCTCCCTCAAGAAAACGCGTGTTGCCTGAGATTGACCACAATTATACGGTCGGGGTTATATATGTATACATATGTATAGACTGCCCGTCTATTTTGTTTCATATGGTGCCAGAATCAATCAACAATTTGATTTGTTGGAACTGCAGAGGCTGTCTCGGAAAATCCATCGGTCCCGTACAGTACAGATTCGCCATTCCCTCATTACGCGCTCAGTGTCTCGTTACGCGCTCAGCGCCTTGTGGCAACTTGTGGCTGGCTCAATTTTTTTGGCAAAAAAAACGGAAAAAAAAAACTTCGAAAAAAATGGGCCAGCTACATACCCTTGAGCCAGCTCGGCGTCCGGCATCAACCCGGCTAATACATATTATGTATTCGCTTTCTACTCTCACATTCGCTTGCCAGCTCAAAGTGACGTAGCTTGCTCAATTTTTTCGTTTTTTATTGGCATTTTTTCCGTTCAAAGAAATTGAGCCAGCTTGATGCCATCGAGCTAGACCGATGTGTTTGAGCTAGCGCGGTGTTGCTGAGGTAGCTCTTTCCACTTGAGCGAGCCTGCAAATTGCTTCCCCATGTGTTCAATTCAGTCCCAAATAATTCGTTTAATAGAGATGGTACCACCGTTGCAGCCCAGAAATTCAGGAGCCACGTTTTGGGCCAAATCTGCTTAGACAGCGGCACGTTAAAGTCAAACACATGACCCCTTCTGAAATTGAGCCAGCTACATGTTTTGAGCTAACTCGAAAATGAGGAAGATTGTGGATTGCTACATTCAGTATGGATTTTTTTTGGACAATAATGGACATCTATGGAAAATATTGCAAAATATGGAAAATATTGCAACATATGGAAAGTTATGGACATTATGAAAATGTATGGACATTCATGATTTTTTATGTAAAAAATGGCAAGTTATAAACAATATACATATATATATATATGTGTGTGTGTGTTCTTTGGGAAATTTATGGAAATTATGGAAATTTGTGGAACTTGATGGAAATTATTTGAAAATATTGCAATTTATGTAATTTTTTTATGGACATTATGGAAATAAATGCCTGGAAACCATGGAGATGTATGTGGAAATTTTAGGAAATATGGAAAATTATGGAATGATGAAATTATAGAATATGAAAAAGGAAATTTATGAAAATTTAAAGAAAACATTACAATTTAAAAAATAGAAATTAATGGAAAGAATGGGAATTTATGGAAATTTCTGGAAATTTTAGTAACGCATGGAATATTATGGAAATTAGAAATGTATGGAAATTTATGGACGTTTATGGAAAAAAAAAGAAAATCATGGAAATTGTGGGAAATTAAATGTTTTTTTTGAGAATATTGCCATTTGTGGAAACTTATGAAAATTTAGCGAGGCTTATGGAAATTGTGGAAGCTCATGGAAATTCTGTAAATTTAAAGAAATTTGTATATAGACATTCATGGAAATATATGGAAAATTCCAGAAGTTATGGATTTTTTTAGAAAATTGAGGAGAACATGGAAAGTGATAGAAGTTTATGGAATAATTGCAATTTATGGAAATTTATGGAGATATATGGACATTTAAAGAAATTTTGGATATGTATGGACATTCATGGAAATTGATCGAACTATTTGAAATTTATGGAAAATTGTGGAGAATATGGAAAGTTATGGAAAATTATGGAAAATTGTAATTTATGGAAATTTATCGACATTAATGGAAATTTATGGAAAGCTGGGAAACGTACAGACGCTCATGGAAATTTATGGAAAATTATCAAATTATGGAAATTTATGGAAAAAATCAAAGTGATGGATATTTATAGACAATAATTGAATTTTATGCACAGTATGGAAATTTAAGGAAATTGATGGATCATGGAAATTTATGGAACACTTTGGATCTTATCGGCTTTAAGGAAACTTATGGAACATATTGCAATGTATGGAAATTTATGAAAGTTAATGGGCACTCAAGGAAATCTATGGAAATCTCTGGAAATTATGAAATTTATTCGAATTTCGGGAAATTCATTGAAAGTATGGAAATTAATGAAAAAATATTGCAATCTATGGAAATTTATGGAAATCTGTGGAAATTCATGGGGCTTCCATGGATTTTTAGAGACTTGTGGAAATTTTGGAAATCTATGGAAATTTGTGGAAAAAATGCAATTTATGGAAATTTATGGAAATTTATGATTTCCGAATGAAAAACCTGAAAGATTTTGTTAATCTACTTACCCTGGGACTCGATGTTTTTGCACGCTATGTCACCTTCTATCCATTTAAATCAACCTGTGTAGTCCGTGGTCATGTTTTCCTTCTGTTCACTCTGTCCAAGGGCCCGACGTGGGCAAATCCACCTCTTTCTTTGTGTCTTCACTGTCCGCAAGCTCTGCAGCCTACGTCAAACAAAGCATAATAAAGCAACAAGTATGTTTTATTGATGATGGGTCATAATGATTCGTGTGCGGTGAAGGCGCAGTTGTCATTACTTCTCTATGTCCAGTCCGACATGTTAGGTCCTCACTTTCACCGCCAGATTGGTCCCACCTCTGGTGGTTCTTGAGGTCTTTCAGAGACGTCACCTGAGAACATGACTAGGGACTGCAACTCAAGTATGCCACTTGAAACGTGAACACTTGCTCTTGATCATAAACCAACCAAAAAAAACAATGCAAAACATATGAAGAAAAGAAATAGAAGTATAAATCGAAATGATATCGAAGAGATGAAACGATCCACATCGCCTTTCAGCCATCACTGGCCATCGGCTATCGGCCATCACTGAAATTTTCCCGCCTTCAGCCTCCGGCAGCGCCGCGGCTACCACGGCTGGCGTCGACACTGTGGTTGCCTCCGTGTCGAGGGCCGGTGCCTCAGCAACCTGCGCAGCCGCAGCTACCAAAAGATTTTTTGTTAACAAAAGTGCATGCATAATGCGTGTATAATGTATGTTGTATGTATCATGTATGTATAATGTAAAACCAATGTAAACCTCATGTAAACCTCATGTAAATACAATGTATATAAAGAATGTATATATATATAATGTATATATCTTGTATAAATAATGTATATATAATGCATATAATGGATATATAATGTATATAATGTATATAATGTATATAATGTATATAATGTATATAATGTATATAATGTATATAATGTATATATATAATGCATATATATATAATGCATATATAATCTAAATCTAATGTATATATAATGAATGTATAATGTATGTACAATGTGAAAATAAAGAATGTAGAACGTATTTATAATGCAAATACAAACCGCATAAATAATAACAATACAATGTATATATGATACATGAAAAATGGCAAAAAAACATGTTTAACAGGTATATATATATACATAATTCAGATACAAATATGAACATAATGTATGTACACTGTGGTTACAATGTGTATATCATGTGTATATATGATGAAAAATGAAAATAATGTTTGCACACTAAGCTATAATGTAAAAATACTGTATGTATATCGTACAAATAATGTACTCTATATAAAATTTATGTGTAATGGATGTAAAGGAAAAATAGAAATGATATAAAGTATATGTAATATGTGTATTTAATGTACGCGTAATGTGAATATGATGTATATATAATGTGTGTATAATCTGAAAAACATGTAAATGCATATAAAGCAGGTCTAAATATGAATAATGGATGTACACTGTAAATAATGTGTAAATAATGTAAATCTAATGCATGGATAATGTACTTATGATGTACACAATAGTAAAAAAGTGTATGCATAATGTATGTAAATGTGAATATAATGTAAAGATAATGTGAAGATAATGAAAAGATAATGAACTGGTTAACTACATACAATGTATGTACAATGTATTTATAATGCTTACAAAATGTGAATATAATGAAAATAAATATGAAAAAAGGATACAAAATGTGTAATGTAAGTGCGATGCATGTAAAATGTAAAAATAAAATCTATAAGATGCATATGTAAAATGTATATATAATGCATGCATAATGTATAAGTAATACATACGTAATCAAAAAAAAGTATGTATAGTGTAAAGATAATGGGTATATAATGTAAACATAGTGTATATAAATGTATGTATAATGTATAGCGAAATGAATATTTAATGGAAATAAACTGTATATTTATATACAGGTAATACAATGGAGATTCAATGTAGATATAATGTAAAAGTAATATATATATATAAATATAATGTACATATAGTGTAAATATAATGTAAGCAGCATAATGTATACATAATGCATATATAATGTATTTATACTTGATGTATAGTGTAAAAAAGGAGTATATATAATGTATTTTCAATATAAATATTAATGTAACAAATCAAATGTGTATACAATGTAAAAACCAAAGGTGTATATAATGTAAACAATGTATATAGAATGTATACATAGTAAAAATAGATATAATAAACAAAAAAACATATACATATATATATACATACAGTGTGTATACAATGTATGTATAAGTTATTCGATCTGTATGCATGATGCATTTTTAGTGTATGTATAATGTATGTATATCATCTTTAGAATGTGTAGGTATAATGTACCTGTCTATAATGTACATATAATGCAAATACGATGTAAACACACTGTATATAAAGTGTAAATAGAATGTAAATATTTTGTATGTATATTGCATAAAACGTATATTTAATTGTATATTGAATGTGTGCATAACTTATGTGGCATGTATATAAGATGTAAACAGACTGTAAAGGCAATGTGTATATAATGTAATGCTAATTTTTAGGCAATGCAAAAAAAAAAGTAAATATATAATGTATAGACAATGTGTGTGTAATGTAAAAATGAAATGTAAATATAAAAATATGTTGCATATATATATATATATAAAGTAAGTTTAAAAGTTTAAAGATACAGAATGTAAACATAATGAATGTAAAATGTACAACACATGTTTACATAGTGTAAATAGCATGTATGTATAATGTCAGTATGATGTGTATATAATGAAACCGACGTGTTTAACTAATGCATTTGGAATTTTAATCTACACTGTTTATATAATGCAGATATGATGTCGAATGACTGTTATATCATGGAGATATAGTGCATTATTAATGTTCCAATAATGTGTGAATGATGTGAATATATTCTTGGTATAGCGTATGTATCATCTATACATAATGTGTAGACAATGTGCATATTACCTATACATCATGTTAGCAAAATGTATGTGTATTTTTTATGGTGTGTATACAATGTATGCAAAATGTAAACCCAATGTATACACAAAGTAACTTTAGGGTAAATACCATTCCTATATATATATATATTGTATGGTGTATGCATACACGCTGTATATATAATGTATGTAGAATGTACGCACAATGTATTGACAACATATATATGATGTATGTATAATGTATTGAAACATATTTACAATGTATATGTATAATGCGCATAGTCTGTTTACAATGTATGCATAACGTATGTATATTGTATGCGCAGTGTATTCAAAGAGTAAAACTAATCTATATTTAATGATTAGGTAATGTGAAATAATGCAGGTGAAACGTCGATATAGTCTGTTTTGTGAGGCACAATGTATAGAGAGACAATGTATAGAGAGGCAATGTATAGAGAGAAATTGTATAGAGAGACCATATATGCAGAGATAATGTATAGAGATAATCTATGGAGACAATCTATATGGATAGTATATAGTAACAATGTGTAGAGACAATGTGTAGAGATCACGCATAGAGATTATGCATAGAGATAACGGATAGAGATAATGCATAGAGATAATGAATAGAGACAATGTAGAGAGATAATCTATAGAGATCATGCAGAGATAATGTACAGATAATGTATCGTGTTTGTACTGTGTATGCAATAAGTACATATTGTATATGTATATGTATATGTATATGTATATGTATATGTATATGTATATGTATATGTATATGTATATGTATATGTATACGTATGTATATACATATTCGGAGGTAGGAAGTCTGGAGTCACGTTTGAGCTCTCTGCGTATCAGTGCTTGTCATGGCGATTGTTTCTGAAGCCAACTGTTGGCAGGACGTACCAACTGTGCCTTTCATGCACCTTCTGTGTCAACATTCACACGTGTTTTGCACCTCTTTCCTGGTCGCCTAAGATTTAGAGGTCCTTTTTGTCTTGGGGATTGCCATGTGATTGCCATGGTTTACCTCAAATGAAGAACCGGAAATCTCTGCAAGTCATGATGTTTCATCATATTCCATCCTAATTGCTACTGACATCTTGGATATCTTTGATGAAAAAAATGTGTTGGATAATGTACAGTACTTCAAGACAATATTTTGACATGTTCGAAATGCATTGCAATGTGACGAGCTCAGGACACCTCACGGTGTCACCACGGTGTCACCACGGTGTCACCACAGTGTCACCAACCGAGCCTCCGTTGAAATTTGAATATCCTCCGGAGTCTCTGGAGCCGTCCTGGACGCTCTCAATTGGCACCGCTGTCGATTTTTGGAAAAAGAATTCATCAAGCAATTCATCCAAAAGGTTCAAAACCCTGAGAATAAAATTAGATGGGAAAAAGTAGGGAAAATAGATCATCTCATGTCATGAATCATTCAAGTGCAATTGATTTTAGTGTTTTTCTTTTGTGGGTTTATGCTACGCCCTTTTAGCCTCCGTTTTTCCCTCTTGAGGCATCAAATTTCAAGATCGACTCAACAAAAAGGAGTGGGCAACACAAGCGCATCGCAGCTGCCACAGCTTGATTTCGCAATTTTTGGGTGCCTCAATTTCGCACAGAGGCGCTGGCTGCGGGATGCGAAACGCCTGTGCTTCGGCGTTGGTTTCTGCAAGGCTGCAGAGCTTGCTGGTAAGGGAACGCGAGAACCGTTATCTGATTGATTTGGTTAAATGATTAAATCGTATCAAAACTTTTGAGTCCCTGTATGATGTAGATATACGAAACATATCAAAATACGTTTATTGAATCAAACATTCTGTCAAACTGAGAAGGAATCTGCTTTCGGGACTCATCAACTCCGATCTTTAGTACGCTTTTTCAGTCAGGTTGCGGCAGGCTGGCTTCACCTGGCAAATTTTTTTCATGTTTGCAATCCACTGCTGTAAATCTGTTGCTGTGTTCAATCTTGTTCAATGGTTCCCATGGAGTCCTCACCACCTCACCACCTGACCATCAAGAACTTCGTTTGCCCGTCTATCTGATGAAGCCCTCAAGCTACCTTCCGCTGGATGTTGTTTTGATTGTCCAAAAGAAGGATGAAACTGTATATTTACATAAATATATATATATACATTTTAAATACATATACATGTATATATACATATATACACACATACATATACATATATAAATATATACATATATACATATATACATACATATATACATATATACATATATAAATATATACATATATACATATATATTTAAATATACATATACATATATACATATACATATGTATTTAAATATACATATACATCCCGGCGGGTTGTTTATCGAACCCGCGTTTTCAACGTTTGCAGTGTTCGTCATTGGTTTTATACCACAAATCACAGTTGTTTTGCATCTCCCTGAAAGTTCAATTTCCTTAAAAAGCACGCGCGTACTTTTAACTGGAAATGTAAAAAACCTCAGCGGCAGTCTCTTTGTTTCTGCCCTAAGTGTTCTTGACAATGTCTGCAGTGAGTTTGGACAGGTTTTTGTGGGAACTGTTTTCCCATCTCCACTGCCAAGAGCAGGTGGAAAAGCGTTCCATGCACTCTTTTTGTCTCCATGTGCATCTCTCAAGATCCCTGGCGTGCATTGCTTTCAAAACTCATCTCAAGGTTTTGATACAAAGCTCTCATGAGGAAGTGCAAGACGACATACACTAGCGTAGCATCATATATGTGAGGAAGTGCAAGACGACATGCAGTAGCGTAGCATCATATATGTGAGGAAGTGCAAGACGACATACAGTAGC
>Ga0126342_10012179_pt1 | contig 15354 bp, 15 predicted proteins | sample Cyp1metagenome_FD_92528 | JGI IMG/M metagenome (GOLD analysis project Ga0126342, IMG submission 92528) | Coral microbial communities from Lord Howe Island, Old Settlement Bay, Australia - Cyphastrea 1 metagenome | ecosystem: Host-associated > Invertebrates > Cnidaria > Coral ...
ATACACACAGACACACATACACACATATACACATATACACATATACACACATACATACATACATACATACAGACACACACACATACACGCATACATACATACATACATACATACATACAAACATACAAACATACATACATACATACACACATACATACATACATACATACATACATACATACACGCATACACACATACACACATACACACATATACACATATACACACATACACACATACATACATACATGCATGCATGCATGCATGCATACATACATACATACACACATACACACATACACACATACACACATATACGCATATACACATTTACGTACATACATACATACATACATAAATATATACATACATACATACATACATATATATAGTGGTTTGTGAGAGGGCAACCTTATTTGGGGCCTTGCTGTCATTGCTCTATCCGCCAGTTGGCACGATCACTGATTTACCCTCTGGTAATCATACGTGGCTGGAAAATCTCCAGCTAATGTTTAATGGAGGCTTTAATGGAAAAAACATGGATCAATTATCACTTGGATGATTTTCCATTGCCACCGGTGGCTTTTCAGCATAGTCCTCGCAGTGATTCCATCATATTCCATCCCAACGTCATTGCCTTCCAATGGAAAAAATCCATGAACATTTTCAGTCCGGGTATCCCATGGATATATGTTTCGAGTATCCGTAGTAGCTTCAACTCTCGCAATCTGCAGATTTTTCTTGGATACAGAAATTGGACACTACAGAAATGGTATTTCAAGGTACATGGACCCCCCCCCAGTGATAAGTTGGTTTATAAACCCCATTAACTGGTTCGTTATATCTACCAAAAACCATAGTTTTTTCGCAACCACATCTCAACTGAAAGCTATCTTTGGGGCCCCATCCTGTATTTCTGTATTTCTCCAGATTTTTCTTGGTGCAATCTCTAGATCTAAGGAGAATGCGCCTGGGGATACCACTCTGACACACATCCATCGTGCGGGACGCAGAATTCTCCGATTGGAGTCCGGTTGGAAAATTTGTGTTGGACATTTCCATTGCCCCTTTACCCCATCATTGGACATCATTGGACATATTTTGTATCTTTGGACTTTGGTAATATCTTATATCTGGATAGAAACTAGCGGTTTATGTGTTTAAGTCCTAGGTTTTTTGAACATGCATCTAGAGCTAATTTTAGTTTGTTTGCGATTTGGCGGCGGAAACGAAGGGGGACGCATTTCGAGTGACTTTCTTCGGAAAATATGGCCAACCTACTGGGAGACATTCGATGGATTTGCCAAGACGAGTTTGCATTCACTTGAGGCACACTTGGGCAGTACAAACAAATGTTACATCAAATTCTTGGTGCATCATGGTACATGGTAATTGGGCGTGGCAAACCTAAACAAACCAATCGGATCCAATAGGATCCAATAGGATCCAATAGGATCCAATAGATGTTTCTTGTCAAATGGATCACTAATCCCATCCTAATATCAAATAGCTGTTGCACGCGAATGATCAGCAAGTGTACGTAGGTTTCTCCCACTAAGCTCTGGTTTCTTGTGGGTGTTTGATATGAGGGGAAGGGATTACTTGGGTCTATGGATGTTGAAATGGCATCTTTGAGCTTCACTCCGCGATGCGAAGCTGAAAAATGCCACAAAAACATGGGTGGAGAGCAGGTTGCAAGTGTTGGAAAAGCAGGCCCTCCAAAATTTCCCATACCCACATCATCCCATATCATATTCATATCGGTCGTCCGGTTGAGGGTTGATGGGGTTGAGCGGGTCGAGGTGTGGATAGCCTCTACTTCTTCTTCTCAGAGAGTCAAGTTCAAGGAACGAAATGGAAAGAGGAGCCGGACTCATCGAACGTTCAGTTCCGGAAGATGGGACAGAGACGAAAAAATCGAAAAATCGGAAGGGGTTTGGCTCTGAGTTCGCCATGCAGATGCACATGGTTTTTGGAAATGTGATAAGTAACTTCTTGGCATTCTATGCCGTCACGAAAACTTCCACCCCGGGTTTGTCCAAGTCCGCAAGTTCGAAAACACATAAAACACTGTGACCACGATGTCGGAATGATAGTGATGGTGATTGTATAGGAGAATCGTCCCCAAATGCCCACATGATAGCTGTTTGCTTAGTGAATTGCGTTGCGCCCCGCAAAAAGCCGCCCATTTTTCAGAAACCTTTGGGGATGGTTTATGTCTACCAACAATCTGGTCAGATTGGAGATAGTTTATCATCGGAATTCCCACACGTTACCCTCTTGTTATTTACACTAGCTATGGAAAATCACCATTTGTAACAGGATGGAACAGGTAAATCGTCATAAATCATCATAAATCATCATGAATCATCATAAATCATCATGAATCATCATAAATCATCATAAATCATCATAAATTATCATAAATCATCATAAATCATCATAAATCGTCATAAATCATCATAAGTCATCATAGATCATCTATAAACGGACCATTTTCCATGGCAAACTGTTAAACAACCATAGGGTACGACTCGTGCCAGGAGCCCAAAGATGATGTGCTGCAGGATGGGGAAGTGAGATATGGAGACCACGGCACCAGTTGCACGTGCCCTGGCTGGGTAATTAAATCGATTTGGGTCTCAAAATGGGTGATTTTAGCTCCTCCAAAATAGTCAGAATTGCTGATTTGCATGGGGAATCTCAAGCAAATATCATCAGCGAATTTCCATGGGTTTTCCAGAAATTCAACTGCCTTCGGCGTGTTCCGCCGGCCACCCTGGAAAGAGCTATCCTGCAAGCCGCAAACAGCACTTGCACAGGCCCAGCAAGAACATAAGAATATGGTTTTTGTGCAAAACATTGTGTTTGTGTATAACACAGTTTTTGTGTAAAACAGCGGTTTGTGTAAGACACGGTGTTGATGCAAAAACATTGCTTTGTTCAAACCACGGTTCAAGTTCAAACCAAAGCAAGCGTGTAAACCAAAGGCCATTTATAGAAAGGTTATGTGTGTCAAAGGTGTTCGACACAAAAACCAGTGGATCAAGTATTGGATATAAGAAGCGACGGAGCAAACCGATGGCAAACACAACAGAAAATGCGGAAACAACCATCGAAATGACAGCAAGATGTGCAAAACCAAACAGGTGTTGAGCCAGGCGTGGGCAGAGTTGAGCAGAGCACAACGTAATGAAAGATGAAGACGAAACTATAGATGAAGAAGAGCTACGCCAGGGGGGGTTCAAGTTAGACGAGGCAAAAATCCGCGCCAAGGGGACAGTCTAGACAAAGACAGTACAACTACGAACAACCTAGATCCACAAGACACGCCAGCAGGCCGGCAGATTTTGAGGTACCACAGTTGATTTGGCGATCAATAAAAGGTCAGAGGATGAAGCGAGTCACAGTGACCGCTTGGTGGATATTATAATAACGGTTCCGAACTTCCTGAGTTTCTCATTGGATTGGTTTTGTGGGAAACATCTACGGGACACCTTGCAATTGGTGGTAATAACCATAGCTTCCGGTGAAGATTTTCCTCTAAGAGCCAGTTTCCATAGAGTTCCCAGCATGATTTTCATGCGCAGCGAGGTTGATTCACAAGTGCCTAGCCTGCAATTTTTTGGGTCAGATTTGGAATGCCTTGCAATGTTGTTTTTTCCCAGAAATCATTATCTGAAAAGTTTACATCCCAGTTAGGATTCAATCCGTAGTGATTCACCACGGCATATCACTGCCGATGGTTGAAATCACAATCACAATCCCCAGCCAATTACTGCCAGTTATATCAAGAATTGGTGCAAAGGGACTGGGCCGCGTTCTCCTTGGGTGCGAATGACATGCCAAAATGGAGCAATGCAACTCTTCAGTTTCAGACCTTGAGCTGTGACGTGCTGCAGGATCCACAACAAGTCCCGGCCAGTCATGATGTGTTTGGATGTGGAGTTTGCAACCTGGCTTCAGACCCCGCTGCGGATTGCGAGTCCGGGTACTATGGGTAGTCTAGGTAGGTTTGTGAGTCATTAAAATGGTGACTGGTGACCGTGTCCCTTTGATACCCCATGCTGCTCCAATAAAAGTCTGGTAGCAAGGCATCAAAGTTAATGAGTGGTTGATCTAGCCATTTTTGGAGCTACAATTGAACTGGGACAACCCCAGTTGGAGGACGAAAAAAAAAACGTCAGAGGCGATTTTGGCCTAGTCAAATGACATAAAATGTGGGGTATACCATGACATACCGGTATACCATGGTATACCCAATATATAAATGGCATATAAATTGCCTAAGATGTGGGGTATAGCATGGTGCATGGAAGAAACCCGGATGATCCCCTAAGAATACCACACTGAGGCGGGTTTCCACCAAGAGCCACCTGCGAAGCGTCCAAAGATGGAGCCTCCTTCCATTTCACCTCCCTTGAAGCTGATCAAGGAGCCACCGGAAATGTTGCCATGTCAAGTTTTTTCACTAGTATGGACAAAAACAGCAATACATGGATATTGATGGGTTTATTTCATACATGATATCTATTTTCTGGGTGTATATATATAATATATAATGATGATATTATAACCCTAGTTCTAGGAGTTGTAACTCCGTATTTCATTCCATTTAGAGCTGTTAGTTGGGCCACAACTGGAGAGGGACAGGAATTTCAGGTAAGACACTTTAGTCAAAGAGGCTTCACACAGTGAAGAAACTGTCGTTGGACTGACTGCAGGCACGAGCATCATACGTCGGCGACTCATTTTCTTAAAGTCAAAAGAAGAGTTTACAAAACAATACCTATATGTACTGTATAATTGTTAGTTGCTATACTAGTTAGTGTTGTTTCCATACTTTGAGTTTGAATTTCATATACCTTTGATGGTTCCATATCATAATCCATTGCCTATGTGACGACCGGGTTGGTCCCATGCAGGAGCGCCCCGCTGTGCGGGTCTATACCATTGATGTAGCAGCGGGTGTTCTGGCAGCGAAGGAACTATTATATGTTTTTTTCCTGTTGTTTCCACAAATGAGGGTACCCAAAATGGATGGTTTATAACAATCATGAAAAATCCTATCAAAATGGATGAGGTAGGTGTACCCCTATTTCAGGAAACCTCCATATCAGTAAGAAGTTGTTTGTGGAAGGACAGGCAGCAGCAACGCAGGGGATGTTTGATTCCTGGAACGCTATGTGATACATGCATTCTCCAGATGCGTGTGCTGCATGTTTTTTTCATCACATGAGATGTTTTGTTGCTGCTTGTGTTGATTATGATGATCATGATGATGGTGGTGTTGAGGATGCTGATGCTGCTGATGCTGATGCTGATGACGATGATGGTGGTGGTGATGATGATGACGACAATACCTGTCGGCATGTGGCATTCCTAAAGCCAGAAGATTTGTTTCCCAAAATCGCGGAGTAAATGTAGAGACCGGGTCCCACTTTGCCAGAAAACCATCAGAAAACCATCAGAAAACGATCAGAAAGCCTCTAGATTCTCGGGCAGATTCCGTGGAGAATGTCTCAGGGGACTGAACTTCTGTCAAGTGCTATTTTGGTTGTGTCCGAAAATGCTGGATACTCCATTTTGTGGCAGTGATGGGACTCTGGAAAAATGATCACCCAGCCAATTGCCGATTTGAAGCTAATAAAGATACATATTTTTTAGACCAAAGTGGATGAAATGGAAAACAGTCGTCTCCATCATCAGGTTTCTCTTGCAACAAGGAAAAAAAATAAAAAACTGTGCTGCTCCAACACCCAAATTTCTGGTGATTGATGTAGATTGCTGTGCCCCAAACTCAACAGTTGGTTTCCCTTAGCAGCCTTAGCAGCCTTAGCAGCCGTAGCAGCCACGCAGCCACTACCCTCTGGCTGGAAAATTCCCATTTTTGTCCCATATACATACCGTTACATACCCCTAGGATCCCCTTGCAAGATGCCTTTGGATTTCCAAATTTTTACCATGACCTGTCGAGGCAGCAGTTGCTCCTGTGCCTTGCCCTTCGCCAAAGTACTTCTGGTGGTACACCGGGGCGCTCGCATTCGTGGCACCTTAGGTCAGCCGGCTTTAGGGGTCACCATGGGTCAGAAAAAATCTTCAACCCTTGGGTGGAAAATCACTTCGAAGGGTTCAACATGGTTTAACTGGAGCTTTTGATGGAACAATCATCCAGATCTGGGCGATTTTCCAAGCCATGTTTGATTGCGGGCGGGGTAAAGATGGCTCGGAAACCACCGACAAAATGCTGGATTTTCGACACACCATGTTTGATATCCTTTGATTACCAGAGAGAAAATAGTGAAAATGAAAATAGTTAAGATTAAGTATGATGATATCACATCCTGTCACATCCTGTATATCAGATGAGCAAGGTAGCGTCCCCACATTCCAAGTTCTTTTTCCCCAGAGCAGAGCTATGCTGAGAGTTGACTTGGGAACCTAAGAGGTGGTGCCACAGTGAAACCTTTGTTGGTTTATAACATTTTATAACCCCGATGAATAATAGTAGATGTGATACATATATATATATACAGGAGTTATAATTATATATAATTATAATAGTTATTTTATATCTATCATACTTAAGCCTTAAGTGAGTTATTGGAATGATGTTCACCATTCTTTCATTGGGCCCTGTCAAAAACAACATGTTTTTTGCTCCTACGAGGTGATCTTAAAATTTGTGGTTTCAGCAGTCAGCCAGGTGAGTGCTTCGTGAAAGCTGGAGATGTGTTCTTTCGGGAAGGACCAGAAGAGATGAAACTGGAAGTGTTGCTTGGTTTAGCACTGGTGGACTAAAGCTGGTCAGCTCTATGGCTTAAAATGACTTTTTTTTATGCGGTACTTTAAAGTGGCCAAGGCTAGTTGATTCCACACAGTGCTGTCGTGTATCAACTCATGTCAACCAGGGCAACTTGGGCAACCCATTTTGTTTAGAAAAAGCAGGGGGTCACCACATCCGATCAGGCCAGTTACAAAGACCCCCAGCGGAGCCGGGTGGTCTTTGGCAAAGGTAAAGGTATCCCAACTGATTGGTCATTTTGAGTAGTCTTCTTGGAGTTTTAGATGCCCGTATATGCCTAGTTGTAGTTGGGTCTTATATATTCTTATATGGTATTTTTATATGTATTACATCATTCTGAGTAAATTTCATCACGACCTCACTGTTCTCCCGAACCCTGGAATCATGGTTTATTTTAGGGAAATCATCCCAAATGGGCCAACATTTCAGGTGAGAGTCAGGTGGGATAGGGCCCCGTGCTTTGGTTTTTTAAGATACACAAAGATGTGGAAAAACCATAGAGTCTCCCATTCGGAACATGATCTTAAAAGATGTGGGATTTTCCACCCAACTGTTTCCCGTGTTTACAGGAGGCTCACCAATCAATTTCAGTTCTTTTTTAAACCAAAAAACATCCACTCACGCCAAAAAAAGGCCCGAAGACCGTCTCTAAGGCTCGGCTCTCGTCGCGACTTGAGACTTTGGGTCGTGGAGCTTTTGTACTAAGACAGACAGCGGGCTCTCGTGGTGAGGTGAGTGGAGATGGCACACTGGAATGCAATGGGGAATATATAGTGAGATATAGTGAGATAAAATGGGATTATAAGAGAACGGGATATAATGGGGCAGTGGAATTCCCTTGTACATATTTGTACATGATTAATCATAATATAACTGAGCCTCTGGTGATTTTTGACGTGGCGAACTGGAAAATCACCATTTTCCAGTTCGGCGAGTCTCATCGTAAAAATCATGGGCCATGGCTTCCCCATGGACCATGCCACAGATCATCGGATAAAACTAGGGAGTTTCGATCATGGGTGAGCATGTTCATTCATGTTTGTTCTTGTAGGCTCATCTAGAAAACCCTCTGTTTTTTTTTTACTGTGACATAACGAACTGGGTATTATCACCATGCTATTAATGGGTAAATCAACTATGTCTATGGCCATTTTCAATAGCAACCTGTTAAATTACCAAAGGGTATGATCTATGTACCCATGTGTTGGAGTCAATTAATTTTGTGGCAGCTTGGGCAGTGACTGATGGTGGCTGATTCCGCATGGTCGACTCTCCAATCATCTGCTGAGTTTTGCGCCCAGATTTTTGGGGCTTGGGGTACCTCCTGGAGGGCCTTTCATCGGAGGGTCAGTGATAGGAGTTTTGATCTTTCACTATCCTTCAGGATGGTTGATGAATCAATTCTGTCATCGCTGTTTTTGGTCAGAAACTCTTGGAAAGTTTGAAAAACATCAAAGTTTGACTTGCTATTCCAGATGTTTTCCAACAACTGATGGAAGCGACAGGTGCCTGAAATCTTGCGCTACATCTCCTCGCAAGGACCCCGCCTCCGTAGAGCGAACCGTCGCGGGTGCCAGGTTTCCAGCTTTATGGTCTCTGAAGGTCCGGAAGCGGCGAAGAAAAAGGTGGTGCCATTGCAGGCTTCAAAATGTCAGAGAGATTTTGTTTGCAGTTTCTTATTGAACGATATTTGGGATATGTATGGATATGTTGGGATGATGATTGCCAGATGATGTGGGCAAATCTGGGCAAATCTTCTTGAGTGACCTTCGCAAATGACCCCTTTCTCTAAATGGTGGACGTTGGGAATTTAAGAATCCCGATGTCTGGATTTACATTGGTGAATTGATGTTTCATGTGCATCATTTTTGCGGTATTTGGGATTACTCTCTGGTAATTTAACATAGCTATTGAAAATGGCCATAGACATAGTGGATTTTCCCATTAAAAATGGTGGATCTTTCCATAGTTATGTTAGTTTACCAGAGGGTATCCTGAATGGCAAGAGCATCTGTAGATGGTACAGGGGTCTATGTGCCATGGTCCCGCCATCAAAACTTGAGTTAAGATTTGCCGACAAGTTATGATGGGGGGATCTTATCATAGTTCAATCATGTTCAATCCCTTTATAGAGATTTACAGTATACCAGTTTAATCCTGAAAATCAATTTATACCAGTTTTATAGAATGTTTGGATTTTCAGGGGATGACCAAAAACTCAAAAACCCATCAACCCATTGCGCACCAGCTGTTGAGGTGACGCCCCCCCTACGCAACTTATATCTGGGGGGCCTACCTTACCACCTGGGAGCTAGCAACTTACATTTGGGCCATCTGGAGTGTTGGGCCTCTGCCAAGCTGTTTCCAGTGTTTTCAAGATACAGGACTCCTGATAAAATAGGGATTAAAGATAGAGTATACAGTATAAATATGTGGCCCATGGTCTTACTATAGCCCACTCACATACTGGCCGTGTTTTTTCAATGATATTTACCAAACATATCAACGTGGCTGTTTCATCATTAGGCTATACCATTTTTGGGGCATGAAGATCCATGGCGTTCACCCGCTATTTTGATGTGAACAAACAAGGTGAAACAGCCCTCTGGCAGCTTGTGGATCAGCTTGAGTCATCCCAATGCTGCTTGGGTCCGATTTTTGGGGGGATCCAGTGATGGGAATAATGGGATGTTAATGGAATACGAATGGAAGATTGATTCGATACAATGGGATATGAATGGAATATTGATTGTTCTTATAGTGTTAATGGAATACTACTTTTGGGAAACACAAAGGTGGTGTAATAATGGGAATATCATAGGGATACAATGGGATATTAAAGGAATAGTGATGTTTGAAAGGTGGGAAACGCCATGTGAAATAAATATGATGATTTATCTAGCCAATCTAGCCATGGTGAAAATCCATGAACATCCTATCTTAAATGACCAAAGGTACAAGGTGGTGCCCCCACAGTGAAATGTTTGTTGCTTTATACCCCCTCCATGACCCAAGTGAGTTATTGGGTCCAGATCTGACCAGTACATTTGAGTTTGGGTCAACTGCAAAATATACAGAATATGTACAAGGTCTTCATGAATTTTCGGATCAGTTTTGACCCTCTTGAGCCATTTGGCGGACTAGCCAATGTTTATCACAAATCGTAGTCCCTGTGACTTCGAACAGGAGGTTTGCAAATTTTGAGAATCTGTGAACTTTAGGGATAAAGTAGGGAACATCTAATTTCAATCAGGGATATGCGTATATCAGGAATCTTTCAGAGACGAGACCTGCTGGATGCTGGATGGTTCCCCTGGTATTTCCATAGGTAAGTTCACCGAGTTGACACATCCCAAGTCCATAGATTCTACCAAGAGATGGCGAGAGGCAGAGAGGTAAAGAAATCAAGGTTACTTTTGAGCATGACAAAGATTCTACCATGACTGATACCATTTGATGTCCGCCTATGGTTGGTCTTTCTCAGAGTGCTGTTGAAAACGGCACACCGTGAGGGATAGACTAGTCGCTCATCGAGTGCAACTCGCTGCAAGGCCACGAGAATAAAAAATGACTTGATTAGATTTAATTATATTTAGTATGTTTAAAAAGATGACTTGATTAGATTTCATATGATTTAACTAAATATTAGTCCAAGAGTAGACAAACTTCGAGAATCTTGGCTTCATTGACCCCTTAGACTTGGTGACTTCGTACTCGATGCGCCCGGGATTCGCGCCATTGCCAAGGCTCAGCTGATGTTACACTTGCTCGGGGGGCGAGCCGAGGACCCCGGTTGACGAGCCATGAAAAATGCCATTATCCCATGCCACTATGTTGGTTAGCATCAATAAATATATAAATATTGGCATTGTTCATAATTTCTAATGATCATAATTTACAATGAACATGATTTGTAATGATCTATATATTCCTAATATATAGGTCATAATTTATAATGATCCCCAATAATGATAAGAATAGTAATTAACAATAATAATAACAACAATAATATTAATAGTAATAAGCCAGTGAGTACAACCCCCTAGATGATAAAAACCCATCGGCTAGGTATTTTTAATGGCTCAGATGTCCTTTTCCTATACTTGTTGGTTGATCAACAGAAGGGTTAACCCCCTTCACAAGCCATAGGTAAATGATATTATGAATTTAAACTTGTGATAAATGGTATGCCAGATCGCCCCCTATTTTTGCCAAACAGGGATTGTTGTTTCCAACCATCTGGGTTTGTTCAAACGTGGTGAAACCCTCTCCACTTGTGGCCGCGGTTTGTTCAAACATGAGGGGGATAGAATCAATATGAATCAAGCACGTTGCGCGGACATGATATGGGCATGGGCTTATCATGGTTACCTGGTTGATGAATGGAGGAATTACTTTCATGGCGATTGGGCCGCAGGGAAAATGAGCGCTCCAGGATCAGTGGGAATAGCACGGTCACGGTGTGACTCGGATTGGCTGGGTCTCCGTTTGGGTCTATGTTTGGGGACGAATATGGACCAATGAAAGCAGCTTTGGTGAGCTTGAAAGGACTAAGAATTTGTAGACATTTACCAAGAATAACAAGGCCTTGAACCAAAAAGAAGGGATATTTAAGGCATCTTCTGTATGCATAGTATAGCCAATCGTGTACACCGCAACTATCCAGCAGGATTCATCCCATGGTAACCCCTTGAGTTCGGTCACCATGACGTCGGGTGGTGACCAGTGTCCATGGCGCCTATCCCTCCAACTGTATCCTTCTCATTCCTTCTCCATATTTTTTCTCTGCGGGTGCCTGAAATATAGAGCTGTGTGCCATTCCGAATGGAACAGCGGGATCCTAAGTAACAATTCCGAATGGTTGGAGATCAACTTGCCTCGTTTTTCCAGTCGCATTTTCCAATCTGAGAATTCTTTGAACCTTGTCGGCCCTAGGTCCACAGGACAGGAAGATTTTTTGGCTCGGCATAGCTCCGAAATCGCGGAAATTGCCCGGGAACAGGCGGCCAGCTGGATGCAGCTGCAGAGCCAAGCTACAGTGACAATTAGAAGAATCTTGGGAGTGTTTCGGTGAATCTGGGTCCACAATATGCCATTTGGATCCATTTGGTGTGTTTTTGGGTGGCCCAAAAGTATCGCACAAAATCCTGCTGAAGGCCATCCAGGTATCAAATGAACTGAAAATCATCGGGCCTTCTATCTTCTACTCCCCCCTATCCATTGGCCACGTTGAGATGCTCCAAACATCTGCAAATTTACCTTTGAAGATGTATCAAACAGTGACTCAGTGATGTGAACATGTTTTTCCATTAAGTTGGGAAGAATAATCCCAACTGACGAACTCATATTTTTCAGAGGGATAGAAACCACCAACCAGATTATTGGATGGTTTATTATTGTCTAAACCACATTATCCCATTTTACGATGCCATTTTTAGTGGTTGACATCAGCTGGTTTCTGGTCGCGGATCGGAAAGAGCTGTCGCCGTCCCAAGGGGCCAACTGTGGACTGTGATTCATAATGTTAAATCATGCCAATCCACTTTTTTAATGGTGTATGTAAATAATTGTATATGTAATATATATAATATACATATATGTAATATATATATATATATATACATACATGTAATATATATATATATTAATATATGTAATATATAGATATATACATACACAGTATGACATATGTACTATAGTCAATGTTTTAGGGTATATGTAATATGACAATATGGACCATATGGACATCATATGGGCCAATGTATACAATATAATCCAACATGATCCAACATGATCCAACATGTACAGGATATACCATGATATCATCCAACCAAATATGGTATGTATCTGTACTTGGTCGATCATCCCACTTACTAAGTATAGGTTATATCCCTGGTTATATTCGTGGCATAAGTCGGGTGGATTTCCACTGAAAAAAGTGGGGTGAGTAAGTGGGATCCATTGAGGAAATCCATACTAACCTACTTGCTGGATCCCTGGGATGATCCAGCACTGAAATGGATGATTGTATACATTATGTTACAGATATTTACCACTACAATAATATTACACATTATCATATATTATTACAAATATTTTTACAATATTACAAATTATCATGATTTACCATTACAAATATTATTACAGATAATAACTACATACCATTGCCAAAAAAAAACGTTTTGACCCAACAAACGGACCATCAGATCCTCAAGAGAGCTTTTTTTTTGTGCTCAGCGGCTCCGTTTTTTTTTTTTTTAAATTAACGATTGAACATCCATCACCATTTTTTAATAGGCAAATCATCGAACTAAATGGCCATTATCTATAGCTATGTTAAATTGCCAGAGGGTATATGATAAAGAACTCAAGTATTGATGTCTAATGTATATATATATACATAGAACTGATACAAGTGTAAATGTATACAACTGTAAATGCGGAACACAGACATACGCACGTAGGTGCATGTTTCATACAATCGCACATGCGCCTGCCTGGAGTCTCCGTGTTTGTATAGTTACCAGCATCTGGGTAAATTATAACGACCTCACTGCGACCTCACTGGAATCATGGTTAAGAAGGGAAATCATCCCCAAATGGCCCAACAATTCAGGTTCGTGAAATATTATATTTTACCCAGCAGCATCAATGCGTATGTCTAAATGTACAGTATACAAGTTTTTGTTTTGTTATGCCTTTACGTCTCCAACATATGCTCATGTTTTGTCACCCATAAGCTCAGGAAGACACGGATCATGATGCACATACTCCAAATTAATGAAAGGAACATGCAGGAATCAAGATAGTGTGCGCATATCATGTATATATATATATAGGAATCAAGATGCGTGTATATATATACAAATCTATATATATATTTTTCTTATATTCTTATACATATATATATATATATATTTACAAACACGTATATAAGGGCACATTATAACAACCTGACTGCGACCTAGACTTGAATTATGTTTAGTATAGAAGTTATCCCAATATTAGCCTTATTTCAGGTTAGTGAATTGTTGTATTTTTTCTGTGTAGATATATACCTGTATATATATACATGTATGTGTATTTATTTATATATATATATACCTAGTCTATATTATATATAGTTTTGCTCCCCATCCGAAGCGAATCAAGATAGTACGTATCGCTACCCTCGAAACAGCAACCTGTGCCTCTGCCAGTGTGTGCACGGCAAATTCGGGTCTGAGCTGCTGATTTTTGGCTCACACCCGGCTGAAACAAAAGGATTGGGCAGCCCTGGTCCAAACTGGCCAGGAAGGCCAACGTTTCAAGGGCCAAGTGAGTCCAAAAATGTTGGTGCAAAAATGTGCCAAAACATGTCACCAACAGTGCCCTCTATTCGGCCGAGGGAGGAGTAGAGCTGGGAACTACGAAAGCGCCAATCCCCGGCCCGTGGGTCCTAGTTCTGTCTCCATCGAATTCGGGAAAGCCTTCGATCCGCGGATCAGACAGAGCTCCATTTGGCCAAACGTTCTGGCAAATGGGCTCCATTGGTATAGGATGATATTGGATTGCATGATGATTGCATGTCTATGTTACATGTTACAATGCATCATATTATACCAGTCCTATGTACACCTCTTTGTCAGACATGTCACGTGTTTTAATATTGCGTTTGTGCAAGAGACACGTGTCATAAGTCATACATATAATATAAAAATATGTATATATGCTTAGATGATATTATGCATATGGATGTGTGCTTTTTTAAAGAAGCAATGTCATGAGCCACCCATATGGATTGATGCTTTCGAACGCCCGAAAATGGTGACCTCCATGACCCGAACGCCGTCAAACTTCGAGGGAGCTATCTGCAATGATTAGTAAAGCCATCCCAAACACAAAGATACTGGCGACATGTATATATAATATATATAATATATAATTTATATATATGATTATATAAATAAATAATATATTTAACTATTGCATATTTTTCTTTTCTGGTTCCGCGGATGAATCTGCTAAGCATTTTTCCAAGCTGGGCCGAAGTCTGCTGGAACTGCAGCTGTTTTGAGAAGCGAAGGCCCTTCCCTGTTGAGAAGCCAAGCGAGCTGTTTTCCGTTGCCGTTTGAAGTTACCGTTTGCTTGGGGGTGCAGTTGGGTTACAAGTTGGGTGGAGATGTATATGGTAGGCCCCGAAAAACTATGTTTTTAGATGTTTCAGATTCATTGGCAATATGTGTGTATATATATATATACACACATGTTTTTTTGCAACAAATGTAATATACTAATAAATATAGTATAATATATATACAATACTATATTTAATATAATTTAATACAATAGAATAGAATATAACATGAAATAATATAAAATATAAAATTATATAATTATATAATATAATACAATATTATATATATATATATATTATAATGTAATATATATATACAATATAGTATAATATATATTATATTATTTATAAAATAATATAATATAATATATATAATATAATATAATATATATGATATAATATTCTATTATTTTTAATATATAATATATTATAT
>Ga0126342_10012180_pt1 | contig 15354 bp, 5 predicted proteins | sample Cyp1metagenome_FD_92528 | JGI IMG/M metagenome (GOLD analysis project Ga0126342, IMG submission 92528) | Coral microbial communities from Lord Howe Island, Old Settlement Bay, Australia - Cyphastrea 1 metagenome | ecosystem: Host-associated > Invertebrates > Cnidaria > Coral ...
GGCGAAAATCAGTCTGGAAGTCCCACTCAACGGTACCCTGAAATGGACCGGTATTGGGCCACATGCAACAAAGCATGCGACGGGCTCGACCTGCTGACAAATCATGTCATGGGGTTCAAAAAACACACACACACACACAAGCCCTTTGCCACCCCCGTGTGGCGCTCAAGTGCTCAGACGAGCGTAGAGACCTCCTGCACTGTTGTGTATCATCGTTGTGCCATTCGAGCTTGCTGTCATTTTCGGTGCTGTGATTTCTTTGTTGCCACTCTCCATTTCCGCAGCTGCTTTGATTTTGTTTCCAGGGAACCGTTTTTCTCATTGAGCGACATTTGCTGAATTTGGGCATTTCATTAGAAGGTGGCAATACCTTCTCTGGCCTGGCAAGACGACTCTTTCAGTGATCTTCATTTTTCCAGGGTTCTATTTTCTACTGGCTGGACTCAGTTTGATTTGGAATTTTCTTGACGGCGGGGTGGGCTCCCGATTGCCGCAGACTGGCCCTTGCTTTGCACCTGTATTTGCAGATTCATCATTTTTCAGCACGCCAATTTCCTGTGGGGTGGGCTCCCTCACTTTCACTGGCCCTTTTTGTGAAGATTCAGCAGGTTGGTGTACGGACCCTGCCGGCGACATAACCAGTGGGGTGGGCTCCCGACTGACCATTTCTGGCCCTTTCTCAGCCGAGTCCTTTGCGTGGACAAACTTTTCAGTGTTTTTTGACTTATTCACTGACACCAATTTTGCGACGAACAGTGACACTTGGTGCAACTCACTGCAGACTGGAATTGCCAGTGGGGTAGGCTCCCACAATTTTTTAGGCCCTGATTTCAAATATTTTGCAACATATTCTGAGCTGGGGGGCGCTCCCACGCTGATCTGCATTGCTATCACAGCTGACTGGGTCACACATCACGGGGTTGGCTCCCACAGATCTTTTTCTGGCCTTGTGACCTCTCCAGCTGTACTGAGCGGTGCGTCTGGAAGTTGCTCCGCACATCGACACATTGTTCGACAAATTGTTCAGTGGAATCCGATACTCATTGCCGCTCACTGCAGGGTTGGCTCCTGTTCAATATTTACTGGCCTGGCAACTGAGTATCCCATTTTTGGATCTTTTGCGATCTTCATTTTCTTGCAACATATTCAATTTTCAGGGGTCGGCTCCCTTACTCTGACTGGCCGTGCTTTTCCTGCTTTTCTACATACAGATCATTTCCATTGGATTGGGTTGGGCGCCCAGACTGCTTGTCCCAAAACATTTAATTTGGAGACTTTGATTTCTGACTTGGTACAAGCGTGGCATTGTGACACAAACAGGGGTGGGCTCCCTTGGATATATTTTCACTGGCCCTGCTGGCTCTGCTGGCAACTGTGGACGACATTTCTCACGCTGGTACAAGGAGTTTCCCATAGCTTCACGATTTTGTTTATTTCTGGTGATCGAGCCTTGACATTGACATCTCAAGACACAGCGGGGCTCCCACCTGTGCTGATTTCATCCTTGTTTTCTGAATACATTTTGCGACAGTGGCCATTTTTCTATTTCCTGACAGTATTGCTCATCAGCTGGAACTTTCTTGGCTCTCTCCTGCTGGCCTGTAGTGCCTTTGCGGAGATTGCACATTCACATTGGCACAAATTTGAATCACTCCTTGCGGGCATTTCTCACTTGAGCGTAGACTGGACACCATCATTTGGCAGGTCTGGTCCCAAATCCAGACGCAGGGTCGTGAGAGGCTGCTCTATTTTCTGGAGCCTGCTTTTGCTTTACATGATGCGACCCTGCAAGGGCGAGGGTTACGGTCCTTCCATGGGGGCCGTTGCAGCCTCTTCACAGTTTTGCTTTCAGACTATCGATGGGGCAAAGCTACATGGACTGCAGCCAACATTGAGCTGCGGCTCGCCAAGTGGGCTGGAAACGAACAGGAGAACCAACAAAGTAGTGAAACGGAGTTTGAACCGGGCGTATGCCAGAGCCCTTGACCAAGGTTTTGCTTGGTATCGTGGCCACAGCTACACAGCCCAGGAGCTATCTTCCATGGGATGCACTGCACCTACAGAGAGACCTGAGCCTCTGCCATCCTGGCAAGATCTTTCCATGTGTAACCAGCATCACTCACCCAAACGCAGACTGGTCACCTGGCAATGGAACTGTGGTGGACTCACCAATGCCAAGCTGGATGAGCTCAAGGCTTGGCTTGGAGCCAACAAAGTTGACATAGCGGTGGTCCTTGAGACGCGATGGCGCTTTGATGGTGAGTGGAGTGACCCTGATTGGAACTTGCTACACTCAGGCGAGGGTGCACACCTTGGAAAGGGGATTCTTACTCTTATTTCTAAGCGGCTATGCACTTCCACCAACATCAAATGGCAGATCCATGACTCAGGTAGGCTTGTGCACGTGCGTCTTCATACAAGTACTAGACCAGTTGACATCCTGGCCTGCTACCAACACACATATCAAAAGAATCCAAAATGCATGAAAGCACGCAACACATGGTGGTCCCTCCTTGATCAAGTATTACATAGTCTCCCCCATAGAAATAACCTCATTCTATTAGGAGACCTAAACTGTAATCTTGCCGAGCGCACCCCCTCGGTAGGCAGTTCAACCTTTTTGTGGAAAGGATGCCAAATCCGAGGCACTGTGCATGACGACCAATCCACACTGCTGCATATCCTGAGAATCCATGATTTGATAGCCTTGAATGCGAGCTCCTCGGCACTAGGTCCGACCTATGTGCACTACAACCAAGCTAGCAGACTGGATTACATTTGCGTTCGCAGAATGTTTGCAGATGGGGAGGCCAGACGGACTGTCTACCTTTGGCAGTCTCCCTTCATTGATCAGACAAACACCGGCCATGCACCCATTTTGTGCACCATTGCGAAACATTGGATTCCACCCTATGCCATGTCCAGATTTCAGAAAGTCACTATGCAGCAACGCCGCAATAGCCGACAGGCCTTTCTGAACCAAGATGCAACTTGGCGATCCTTTGCCACTGAGACGCAGGCTGTCCTTAGCAACCATTTGACTAGGACTGACCCCGCCAACAGTATCATTGAACAGATGCATCAGGATGTCATGCGGATGTTTTTCACCAGTTTTCCTGCTGGCAACAACGTGTCCAGCATTCAGCCTTGGCAGACTGGTTTACCCACCATGCTCAACAAGTGGGAGCATCGCAGACGCTTCCTCAAAGCTGCAGTGTGCACTGTACAGAACATCATCACTACATGGCACCATGTTGCACGTTTCATGCATTTGAAGAGACAGCACCGCAAAATGGCCACTGAGATCAGAGAGACCCATTTTCAAGATGTAGTGAGCTCAGCAGCTTCTGCGGCAGACCGTCATGACACGCATAAACTCTTTCATATTATAAATGCCCATGCACCCAAATCTCAAAAACGGTAGGTCCAGCTCCGAAACACTGCTGGGGTCTTGGCCACACCGATTGAGTGCATGTCCATTTTGAATAAGTTTGTGCATGACACATGGAATGGCCCACGCAGAATGAGAATCACGTTCACACAACCTCCAGGTGTCCCGTTCACGGTCCAGCAACTGGTGACTGCACTGGCAGCCATACCGGTGACTAAAGCAGTCGCCAAGCCGTTTGCGCCTGGCGTGGTGTGGAAACAACAGGCTGATCACATGGGACCATTACTGCATGCACTCCTTTGTCAATGGTGGTCTACATGTCCCCCCATAATACCAGATGCTTGGCGTAATGGATGGTTAGTCCTTATCCCAAAACCCCTTAAGATTCCATCATGCCCGCAACATTTGCGCCCTTTGGCGCTGCAGGAACCTGTTGGTAAGGCTGTCATGGGTTTGCTCATTCGATTGGCGCTCAAACAAGCCATGCCATGCATCACGCCATGGCCCGTTTGGGCCTATTTGGAGCACCGCTCCACATCAGATGCAATTCACAGGGTTGCCTTGCATTGCCAATCTGTCCGACGTTTGATTGGAGACCAGCGTTCGACTCCTCATCAGAGGGCCAGGGGCATCACCCGTTTTTCTGTCTATGGGGGGCTTCAGGTATGCATCGATTTACAACGGGCATTTGATTGTGTGAATCGGGAAAAATTGTTCTGCAAACTCCATCACTTGAGTATAGATGCTAACATCATCCAGCTACTCACTGAATGGCATATGGATACCCAATACATTGTTCAACATGATACTGCAGATTCTCCAATCTTCATCGGCCGCGGCGTGAGACAGGGATGCAAGGCGGCACCGGGATTGTGGACCTGCTTTCTGATATTATGGCTTCATGAATTGGTAGCATCCATTCCATTCACTTGGGTACAGAATCACCTTAACATCTATGCAGACGATTTCCATGTAGGTTCAACCTTTACAAGCTGGGCAGATTTTGAATTCCTTAGGCAAACCATTGGCATTCTTTTTCATACCCTTGCTTCACTTGACCTGCAGATGAATCCACAAAAGTCGGTTGCCATTCTCAAAATCAAGGGGCAACACAGCCGGAAACTGCTGCAGCACTGCGTTCGACGCGATCACACGGGCCAGAGCTTGAAAATTGACATGCCTCATGCTGACCCGGTGTATATTCCAATCCATCGCCAGACCAAATATCTCGGGGTTGTGATCTCTTATGACAGCTTTGAACATGACACCTTGCGCCACCGTATTTCATTGATGCATGTTGGCTTCCAACGCCTCAAGCGGTGGCTCACTGGCAGACATAGTTTGAATATCAAGAGACGTTTTCAACTATGGCAAACCTGCGTTTACCCAATTTTGAGCTATGGCATTTTTGCCACAGGTATTTCTCAATCTGGCATCCGCCTTGCCATTATGCACATGACCAAAATGCTCAGACTGATCCTGCATGACCATCCCTATATTACACATAGGACACATAGGCAAGTTTTTCAGCACCATTCCGTTCCATCCCCCATCGCGCTTTTGCATGGAACCGTGACTGGCCTGATTGGGTCTGTCACTCAACGCAGATCTCAGCTTGCCACACATGACCTTGTGTTGACACTGCATTGGCATCATTTGACTGACATCCAGCAGCAACTTGCCACATTGCAGGCCAGTGCATCCGTAGAGCCTGTGCATTCGATTTGGACTCTCTCCCACGAGGCCACCAGCAACCCACCGTATCAGTGTGCAATATGTCCTTTCAGTACCATTGATGTTCATCATTTTCGCAGGCATTGCACCATCATTCATGGTTTGACCCTGTTTCGTACCAGACAAGTTCATGCTTCTGATTTTTTTGTTGATGGATTGCCTGAATGCAAACTCTGTGGAAAGTGTTTTACAACATGGAGATCTTTTCAGAATCACATTGAGCGTGGTTGTCAGGCGGTCATCAGTGGCCCGGCCCTGTGTGTACCCCAAGCTGGACAGCATTTGAGTGACACCTTGCCATCGGTTGCCAACATGAGCTCCCCAGATGCTGCTGTCAGAGGAAACAGAATGATTCAGGCCACAGACCTTGAGAATCTCCATACTCTTGAGTTTGGCACACGCCTGCTTCAACTGATACAAGATCGCAGTTGGGAAGCGCTTGAAGCCGAAAGAGATGCTTGCCAGTACCTTAGCTCCAGATGCATTGTCTGTGCCCAGCATTTCACCAGGATACAGGAAATGCAACAACACTACAGACAACACCACCCGGACCTATGGGAGCACGTGCCACTGAAGGCACAACAGCTCACCAACATTCACAGCCAAGAAGCTCCTTGCGGAGTATGCGGGGCCCTTTTCAAGACCCACACCTGCCCGGTGTGGTCACAGGTGGCAATGCTACTTGTCAATGGGGCCTGTAGTGATCCTACCTTGGACTCTGCCCTGCGCTGCCGTTGCGAGATCTGTGGCGACTGTTTTGCAACTGCTGCTGACCTCACCCAGCACCTGCAGACTCAACATGGCCTTCATGGCCTGACGTTCAACGTCAGCAGGGATGCCCTGGACCACAGTCCAGCCTGCGCACACTGTGGGCAAATCTTCGATACGATGAGTGGCCTCAAAACGCACATAGTGCAGGGCAAATGCAATTACTTCAATCCCATGGCCAGTGCAGAGACCAAACCGATTGAAGATTTGTGGAGGGCGGCCTGCCTACAGGGAACACTGTTTGAGATGCTGCGCAGTGCTCACAACCGCATGCGCCTGACGCTGCACTGTCAACTTTGTTCGAAGGTGCATTTGAGATCTGCAGACCTTTGTCTCCATCTCCAAAGTGCTCACTCCATGTTGTGGCGCCGGGCTCAGAAATTGACGTTGTTGCTGGTGGATGCTTTTTACAGTCGCAATGAATGCTGCTGTAATCCCTCCATTGGTATCAAACGGGGTAATCATGTTTGTGCACCGTTGCGTCAGCTTGCCATGATTTTCCATCAACTGGATCAACAGCCTTTTGCTCCCACTGCCATCACAGAAGAACTCTTGCAAGCCATTCTCTCTAGGAAGCTGGCAGGGGCTCAGAAGTTTTTGCTTGAACAACTCCTGACCAATCGCCAATTTGGAGCACTGTGGCAAGAGGAGGGTGTACTGCAGATTTTACGATCGAGGTGCATTTTTTGTGGAGCTCAAGCCATTCCTTCAGATCTGATTCTACACTTGCGTGAGGACCATCCATGCAATCATGACATGTACTTGTTTTACATGGAACAGCTGCAGGGTGTCGTTATGCACACCACGCCAGATGTGTACCAATGCAAACTGTGTGAACAGATTTTCAACTTGCCACGCTCTGAACCAGCAAATGACTCTGATGCTGCTCGCCTTCACCTGGCTCAGTCCCATCTGAAGGGGCATTGTCCGGTCTTGACCCAGCTTGCGCTCCTGTTCTCCTTCTTGCTCAATGGAGGACGATTCCAGCGTCCTGGTGACACAGGAGCAGAGCGCTGCCCAACAAGTGCTGGAGGCCTTCACCAATTTGGCCCCACTCTTCCGAGACAGTTCCTTGAAGTTGGAACCGAATCCCAAGCAGCCCAAGCAGCGGCGAAGAGACCCTCCAAACAGGCCAAAAGAGTCATCAGACAAGCAGGACAACCAAGGGGAACACCCACCTGTGCTACAAGTGTTGCGGGCACTGACCAATCTGGTCATCAAACACGACCAAGAATTACAGAGCCTGCGCCGAATGGATCAATTCATTCTTTTTTTGAGCGGCGAACCCAAGGGTGCCCTTCACCTGATGCTCCAGGAAACCAAGGGTTGGAAGGAAACGTTGGAGAAGAAGCCACCCGTGCAACAGCCGCTGCGGCAACACCTGATCCTGGTACTGCTGAAGACACTCCGCAGCAGAGCGGAACAATTGGTGAAGGCCACGGAGAAGGACGAGCTGTATCAGACCTCTGTGCAGAAGGGCCTGATGCTGCAGGATCGCAGCTTCCCGTTTCACAGATGGGATCCAACAACGCAGAAACTGGTCTTGGATCGCAAGACACCCATCAGTGCAACGAAGATGGAACAACATTTGGACGAACTCCTGGAGGAGCTGCTAGATCCACAGCTGGTGATCCGCTTTCACGCGCTGAAAGCACCGAACCCAGAGCTGGCCTCCATCCCTTGGAGACTTCAGCTGAATCTGCGCAGCGATCGACCATACGAATTGTTCCATCACCTCAGCCACAATGGGATATGGATGCTCATCGGTGCAACGATGAAACCACATACACAAGGACAATCAGGGCAGGCCACTGCTCTCCAGAGCATGCTGATGGGCCAGAAGGGCCAGGGCAAAGGGAAGAGCCAGAAACAGACTCAGAAGCCTCTGCCGAAAGCATGACACTGATGAGGACAGTGCTTCTTCAGGCCATTCGTGACTTGACCCTGCTCAACGACAGCTCGTGGTGCTATGCCAACAGCATCACATATTGTGTTTTGTGGACCTGGCTCAGTGCCAATCTTGTCCATGATGTTTGGGGTAGAAGGTTTACTGCAATGCTGCGCTTTTTTTGCAATCGCAGCACCAATCGTGTGGCTTTGACATCTGCCACGTGGTTTCAGCGTATCTTTCAACTGTGGGGACCAGCGCCAGGGCAGAATGATTGCGCTGAATTTGCACAGGCCGTTTTGGCTTGGCTCCGAACTCCTGTGTATGACATGCGCTGGGAAAGAAGAGTTCTCATCGAGAATCAGATCCAGATTTTTGACTTCAGCAGTGAACATGCTCCCATCACGTTAGCATTCACACCTAGCATGGTACAACATGGCATTTGTGACATCTCCATCATGATGCAAAACTGGTGCCAGGAGCACTCCATGCAGGCGGCCTTGACCCAGGCTCCGGTTGGACTCTGCATTCATATTGACAGAATGTTTCAGGATGACACTGGAAACATTACGAAGAGCACATGCATGGTGCCCATGGATGTTGTGCGTGTCCCAGTGTTCTCACATGGTGATCTGCGCATGATGCTGACTGACTACACCCCAGTTGCTGGCACAACTCATTTTGGAGATGATATGGCAGGGCATTGTCAGGCGCTCTTGCGCACTCAGCCTGGTGTGATGCAAAACAACCAACCATTTTCATGGCTGATCACAGAAGATGCCAAACTTCCCGCACCAGTGTGGGACATTCCGAGTGCATTCAGCTGCAACTTGAAGGTGCTCTGGCTGATTCGCAATGACTGCCTGCATTTGCCTCTGATTGTGCCGAGGGCTGATTTTCAAACGACAGCTGTGCCGACTTCCACAGCTGAGACAGATGAGCTTCTGGCCTTACTGCAGACGCAACCAGGTGCGGCAGGATGATCGAATGCTTACTCCGGAGGTTCTTATTTTTTTCCCATTTCACCATTTTGATTTCCCAAGGACTCCTTGGGTTTTTCTCCAACGTTTCAATGGCCTGTAAGTTTCCCAATGGCGGAACCGACGATGAACCTTCGTCGATGGCTGGCACGGACCTATGGCAGACATAAAATAGGTGTGTAAGCAAAAAAAACACACACACACACAAGCCCTTTACACCCACGAGTGGTGTGTGCAAGGCCGAGGAGGCCTAGGATTCAGCCGCTGCCGTTTTTGCCCCCCGCTCGTTCCTTTGATTGTGCCATAGACTTCACTGGACGGGGTGGGCTCCCGAAATCAACACTGGCCTTGCAACGGCGCTTGACTTCTAAACAGCCTCCATCCGCTGGTATTTTTATACAACAATCTCCCTGATTTCTTGGGTAGGATCAACTGACAACACTGGGCCCTGCTGGACAACGATTCCCTTGGCCACGGTACAAGTTTGGATCCAATTCTTTTGACCTCTTGTTTCAGGTGATATAACCATTTCCAGCACGGGATGCCCTACTTGCTGCTTTGGATCATCATTTTGATTGGCTCCCAGCCTTGCAAGTTTGCCTTGACAGGGTGTAACCCGGTCCCAATTCCGGGGACAACCATCGAACGCTCCAGCACTACGATGCCACCTCCAGCTGATGGTCTTCAGACACGGTTGGCAGACTATGGAGGTTTTACACTACGTGGTTGTCAGGGTGAGGGTTGCCGTGGGTCCACAACCACGGCTGAAGCAGACCATTGGCAGCAAATCCTTCGCGATTTACCTGCAAACAGTGGATACCCGCCACCAATGAGTGGAAACACTCGAATGTTGCCATCACCAGTCACCAGTGTTCAGAAGCGTAGCTACAAAAGAGCTTGCAGGCGTGCAATTCGTACAGGATATGCCCACTACCATGGGATGCGGTTACAGGTGTCTGACTTTCCCAAACGCCTGGTTCACAACCTCCTTGAGGAGGAGACAGTGCAAGGACGACCACACCATCATGCGCTACCGGGACCAGGCCATTCCCCCAGGATCCGGATCCTTTGCTGGAATGCCGGCGGCATGTCCCAGGCCACATTCCATGAAGTACGGCACTGACTGAGACGAAATCCCATGGATGTGGTGATCTTGGTGGAGACAAAGTGGAGTTTTTCTTCCACCTGGGAAGATGCGGAGTGGTCCTACCTGCACACGGCCACTGATCAGCCTCGCAGTGGAGGGGTCCTCATAATGATTGCCCGCTCCTTTGCTCACCCGGAACAACTGGGCTTCGATCATATCCTGCCAGGCCGGGTCATGCACGTTCGGGTACATGGGGATCATAGATCACTTGATATCCTGGCGGTTTATCAGTATGTAAATTACAGGTCTCCTGCATCGGTGAAACAAAGGGAGATTTTTTGGACAACGCTGGACGATTGCATCCGCCACCTTCCTAATCGAAACAATTTCATTTGTGCAGGAGATTTCAACTGTGATCTGAAATCCCAACATCCCTGGGTCGGCTCCACGACCTTCCAATGGAAGAACATGCATGTTGCAGGGTCTCAACACCAAGACCAACAGCGCTTTCAAGCCCTTTTGCGTCACCATGGACTGACTGCCTTGAATACCTGGGGCTCCTCAGGAGCCATCTTCCAACATGGCAAGTTTGCATCTCGTATCGATCACATTCTTACACGCCTTGTTTCATGTGACGGCCGTGCCAAACAGATCACATACCTTGATCAGGCTGATTTTGTCCCAGAGAATCAATCGCATCATGTCCCATTACACTGCACGATTCGCAAGCAACACATGCCATATCAACAACACAGCAAACCTACATGATGTAGCTATGCACAAAGGAATCAATGCCGCATTGCCAGCCTGGAGGAGACCGAAGCATGGAGTCAACTGCGACAACATGTCATTTCGACGGTGACCCCTCTTTTGTCCGAGGCATCACCAGAGGAGTTCATTGCCAGAATTCATGATGAAGTTTCAACAGCATTTCATTCTCTTTTTCCGCACAGCACTCCCAAATTCCCATGTATAGATCTTTCAGTTTTTCACCATCAGACAGAGGATAAATGGTTTCACCGGCGTAAACTCCGGGACCTGAAGAAGCACACAGGACCCTTGTTACAACGCATGGTGCAGGCATGGTACCACCGAAGTCGATGTGCAGTGCTTCAACGACATCAACAAAAGCTTGCACGCCAGGCTCACCGAGACCGTTTTCACCAGTTGTGCCAGGAAGTGGACTTGGCAGCGCAACGACATGATACTCATAGCATGTTTGCAATCATCAACAAGTTTGCCCCCAAAAAGCCCCAAGCACGAGCACGTCTCAAGGGCCCTGATGGAAAAATGGCCGATCAATATCTTGCCCATTCCTTAACGGTAGCATTCGTGCAAGAAATGTGGGCAGGTCCAGATCGATTGCCGACATATTCTGACAGGGCTCCAGGGATTCCTTTTACCTTGGATGCATTGACTCGTGCCATTGCCGGCCTGAATCCACACAAATCAGTTGCACAGCCGTTTTTGCCAGCCATCATCTGGAAAAGTGCACCTATCCAAGTTGCGACAGCATTGTATCGGCAGTTACAAGTTTGGTGGAGTTGCAGCCCCCCAATCATCCCGCAATCATGGAAAGATTCCTGGATATATTTTATCCCCAAACCGGGTAAGCCCAATACACACCCATCCCAGATGAGACCCATTTCACTCATGGAACCATTAGGGAAACTAGTGTTGGGCTTAATTGCCAATCGAATCAAAATCTTCTTGGGCCCCATACTGATTTGTTCCCCACACTTTGGATTCATGCCGCATCGTGCCACCTTGGACGCAATTCAAAGAGTTGCCAACCACAGCCGTGCCATCAGGGCACTAGTGGGCTCCCAGAGCAGATCCGTTGTCCAACAGATGACACAGGTCCCAAAACTGGTCATCTGTGGCGGGTTGTCCTTGTTTTTGGACATGTCTAGGGCTTTCGATTGTGCCAATCGTCAGGTGTTGTTTGACCACCTCCATGACCTGGGAACCCCATCTGATCTTCTCCAATTGGTTGCCAGTTGGCATGAACATACTCATTACATTGTCCAGTTCCACAACACCAGTTCCGTTGTTAAGGTAGGAAAGGGATTGAGACAAGGATGTAAAATTGCCCCTCAGCTGTGGATTGTCTATATGGACAAGTTTCTGCGTCTTTTGGAACCCCTCACTGGATCACAGTGGATCACCAACTGCATCACAATTTATGCGGACGATGTGCACGTAGGTTGCCAGTTTTCTTCAGGTCATGAATTCAATGTCCATCTTCGCAATTTGGGATTCGTTTTGGATACATTGCAACACCTGGAACTACAACTCTCCTATCAAAAGTCCTTTGTAATATTGAAATATGCAGGCACAAATCCACGTCCTGTCCTGAAAGGGCGCATCCGACGGCAGGGGCCTGATCATTTCCTGCTTGTACAGAGACAGCATGGCCAGACATCCGCACTGCCTCTGCGCAAGAAAGGCAGCTACCTTGGCGCAGTCATCAGCTACTCAGCCTTTGAACTTCAGTCCTGGCAGCATCGGAAACGCACAGCATGGCTTGCATTCAACCGTCTCTGCAAATGGCTCAGACATCGCCACATTGCAGTTCGACAAAGGTTGTATCTGTGGAAACAATGTGTGTTTACAGTACTGACATACAGTTTGATGGCGACCAATGTCACAGTCAGCATACTGCATGATTTCCAGACTGTTGTCTTCCGTATGATCAGGACCATTTTAGGGGACCACCCCTACAGAACACACCGTTCACATCAGCAGGTATTTCATCAGTTTCAATTGGACCATCCACTTGACATGCTGACCGCCCTTGCCACGGCCCTGCAACAGCGACTTCACAGGCGTGCCATGGACCTTCCACCCAGTGATTTTTTGCACCATATAGATTGGACATCCCTCAACGGCACACTGCAGCTGATTGCATGCATCCGAGCATCCGTTGTAGAGGTACCCATCAGCCTGGACCCATCCGACACGGTGCTGACACAGGTAACCCTGACCTGTGATTACTGCGATTTCACAACCACATCCGTTCCCAATTTTAGACGGCATTGCACCACCCACCATGGCGTCAGGTTTTTCCGTACTGCCAGCACCCAGCCGGCGACAGTGGCACTGCAAGGTGCCCCACAATGCAGCCGATGTTTTCAGGTTTTTACCACATGGAATAATTTCTTTGTGCGTGTACAACGGAACTGTTGCCAGGTGCCCTTGGAGTCATCAGCCCGGCTCACTGCAACCAGGAATATGGATTCCACGGCAGGATCATCGACTCCCCCGACAGCTCTGCCGGCGGCTGCCATGATGAATTTTCATGTCATGACCCAGATATTCTGGCCAGAGCTTCAGAACACGATTCTGCATGCTGACTGGACACAGATGCCGCGCAATGCAGCTATGTTGGAATATTTGACACACCACTGCACAATCTGTGGGTTGTGGTGCAATCGTTTCCAAGAACTTCATGGACATTTTCGACAACATCATGCTGCTCAGGTGTTAGGCAGTGTCGCCAAGGGAGCCCAAATTTCCCAGATACAACAGGTCACTTCTCCATGCAGCCTGTGCCAACGCACATATAGTCGGATCCATAGCTGTCCCGTTACCCTCCAATTGGGTATGCTGATGATTCAGTTGAGACCGGCAGCCGACAGACTGGCCGCGGCATGCACATGTGATATCTGTGCCCTGACGTTTCAGGATCTAGGTGCCCTGTATGGTCACTTGACCAATCAACATGGCCTGACCATCAATGATTGGTGCCCATCCAGGGATTCTCATCAGGGGGGAGATGGTTGCCGCCATTGTGGCGCCATTTTCGATAGCCGCTCAGGCCCGAGGCGTCACATCACTGAAGGTCGATGTGAATCCTTCAACCCGGCTGCAACTCCGCACCCAATTGACACTACCGATCGCTGGGGACCATGGCTACAGACAGGAAATTTTGATTCGAGTCATTTCACTGCCAGCATGCGCCTTCAGCTGACCACCATCTGTCAATTTTGTGGCCTGCAGTACTCTCGCACAGGCGATTTGGTGCCCATCTCCTTCAATCGCATGGGGACCTATGGACAAGCTCCCAACCCTGGCTGAGGTTTCTTCTCCAAGCGGTCATGGCGAGACGTGGATGCCTGTGCAATCCCCAATGCAACGAGCTGGGAGTTACTCACGTTTGCACCTTGCTTCGACAGATTGCCATGATGATCCACAGCCAAGACACACAGATCTTTGTTCCTACTCAGCTCTACCGTCCGGACCTGGAAGTGACTCTGACGTTCCTGCAAGATGATGCCCTGCAACAGAAACTGCTCTGCACCCTGATTGAACGTGACTTTGAACAGCTCTGGCAGGATGAGACGATCTTACAAGGACTTCGAACCCGATGCCTGATCTGTGGTGGCCATTATTCCACGGCGATCCTTCTGCATCATTTGTTGGTCCAACATCCACAGGCATGTGCGTGGGCAGCTCAGTTCATTTTTCAATTGCCGCATCTTTTACAGGCTCTGCAGACACATGATCATCGTTGCAGTTGTTGCCACCTGATTTTCAACACACCTGCTGAACATGATGCTGAAATGACCCCTGACCGCTGCCAACTGCAGTTCCAACATTTTGCTGTCAATTGCCCGGTAGTGCTGCAAATTGCAGTGCTCTTGCATCCGCTGCATGGACGCACTGATGGACCCCAACGATCAAGCCTTGATGGACGGGCTTCAAGCTCTGGGACCACTCCTTCTGGGGGCACAAAAAACACTTGGATGGAAACGACGATCATCAGCCCAAGCGGCACAAAGCCGCCTCGCCCGCCGACGCATCAGCAGACCCAGCCCAGACGGAGGCGATGGCCAACATGTTGCGTCTGATGGCGCAGCTGATCCTGAGCCACGAACGCTCCATCCAGCTGCAACTCCGCCAGGATTGCTTCGTTTTGTTCGCCCAAGACCGTCCGGAGGGAATCATCCCGCACCTGAAGGCGTTAGCCCAGAGCTGGCGCGACCAGGCCCCGAAGCATCAGGACGATCAGAAGTGGCCCACACTGAGGACTCACTTGGTGGCCGGAGTGGTGGCCGAACTTCATCGTCGAGTTCAACAACTGGCGGCTTCGAAGAAGGGCGAACCGCTGTGGGACCTAGCAGTGGAGAAAGGAACGCTTCTCCCGGACGGGAGCTGGGGTTTTCAACGATGGTGTCACGACACGAAGCAGTTGAAACGGGCCTCACGACCCGCACTCCCCATGCCACAGATGCTGAGGAACCTTCAGTCGTTGGAGGACCTGCTTCAGTCGAACAGCCATGTCCAGAAGTTCCACAGCCTGAAGACGACACAGACCACGGTTCCATGGCTCCTCCAACTGTCGCACCGCGACTCCGACGCTTGGTATCTCCTACAGGACCTCTGCCAGAACACAGTGTGGTCCCTATTAGGGATGTCGGTCAAACAGCACAACATGGCCCTGTCGAAACCGGCTCAGATGCTTCAGGACACCTTGAACCATCTCCCCACCAAGCAGACGAAA
>Ga0126342_10012181_pt1 | contig 15353 bp, 19 predicted proteins | sample Cyp1metagenome_FD_92528 | JGI IMG/M metagenome (GOLD analysis project Ga0126342, IMG submission 92528) | Coral microbial communities from Lord Howe Island, Old Settlement Bay, Australia - Cyphastrea 1 metagenome | ecosystem: Host-associated > Invertebrates > Cnidaria > Coral ...
AGCTGTCTTGTTGCTGCACTGTTGTCGCAATCTGGAATCAATGTTGAGATTTACATGCATGTTTCAGGATTCAGTTCCTGCCGGATCATATAATGATCCATTCTTGTCTAGTGTGTGTGTGTGTGTCTGTGTGCCTGTTTGCCTGTGTGCCTTCGCCTGAACAAACTAGCATGACACGGGCGGCCTCCTCCAAGTTAGCTTGCCAATGGCAGGGAACATGCTCCCAATGCGAGACGTCTGTCACCAAAACAAATTCCCAGCTTTGAAGAATGGGCAAGCCCCACCGCGAAGGCGAGCCGGGTAGCCTTTCTGCTCGCCAGGTGACCACGCAATCACCCGTCACATACAGAATCCAGAATTCCGTCTCTACAGCGTTCACTCTGCATCCTGAAAGCGGCATCAAGACTCGTAGGCAAAAACTCGCCAACAGATTGGCTTCTTGAAACAGGCTATCTACTCAAAACCTGTTTCGGGGATTTTTGGCAAGTGACCCAAAGTGAAAGTTGTCGAACCCCCTGCAAACGACTGAGATATGCCCTTGGACAGTGCCACACGCAAGTATAGCAGCATCATGTCAAGTTCTGCAAATGCAACTGGAAAGGGCTTCAAAGCAAGCTATGGACTGGTGGCGTGCATCTGTCTAGGCCTGTACATGGAAGTATGTCACCCATATGCATACATGCACTACGTTTTCAGCGAGCAGGTGTGAGTTTGTAATTGTCTACTTCTTGTGTGCCAAACTTTTCGCGTCTTTGAGTTACCCTTCTCCCTGGGACCCGACTGTTGCCCAAGACTCGGAAGAGAGCTCCCGCTGACAGAAGGCACGCCATCCAAGTCCGACTGGCTGCTGCCTGCTGTTTGCTGGCAATCAGCAGCCGAGACGCTTGCAAGGCACCAATGCTGCTGGGCCTGCTAGCCACCGATGGACCACCTTTGCCACGCAAAATTGATTCAAGGTCCTTGGGCTTCGCAAAAGCAGATTCAGACACCATGCTCCACAATCTCTCTTGCAAATGAACATCTGAAGTTGCAAATAAAGGTTTGCCAACATGCACACAGAAAGGGTGCTGCTCAAACAATCTGCACAAATGTGACAATGTTTCGCCGAAACAGGCATTATAATCTAGATTAATCCAGCATGTGCCATATTCTATATTTCCCCACCTGCCAGGCGAGGGTTGCTAGATTTTATCAGTGCTCTTCTCCCGCCTTCTTCTCCTTCCTCCGCCGGATCTCAATTGGGAGCTCGAGATCGCACTGGGCACTGCCGGACCTCAACAAGGAGCTCCAGATCGCAATGGGCACAGCCGGGCCTCATCCACGAGCTCCAGATCGCACTGGGCACAGCCGGACCGCAACCGCGAATGCCAGATAGAATGTCAGACTAGGTGCCAGATAGAATATCAGATTCAATGTCAGAATATACGTCAGATAAAATGTCAGAAAGAACGTCAGGTAGAATGCCGGGTAGAATGTCAGAAAAGATGTCAAATAGAATGTCAGAAAGAATGATGAATGTCAGGTAGAATGCCAGGCTAGTTGCCAGATAGAATGTCAGATACACTGTCAGAATATACGTCAGAAAGAATGTCAAAACGTCGAATATATATATATATATATCAAATAGAATGTCACGTGGTGGGGATCACTCGAAGAAAGTAATTACTTCTTCGCCCTTCTTATCTAGGTTCCAGAAGTGTCTGAACCATGACATCTTCAATGCGCCGCATTGCCGTTTCTAGTGAGTTTCATTGCTGGAAAGCATCTGGCAGATTTGAGATCGCTGGCACTCTCGCATCCAAGTCTGTCCGCGCTTTCCAGGAGGGGCGTAGAGGTCCGAGGTCTCTTTCCCAATCTTCCGGGGCGACAGCCACTTCTGGAATCTGTCGCATGGACAGCGCGTTGGTTCCATGCCGAATAGAATGAAGAATGCGTTCAGCGTTGATCTCTTTGGAAGAGCCAGTGGCCTCAGCCCGCCGTGCTTTCTTATTTGTGTTCTCCACGACAGCCGAATCTCCGATGCGGGTCTTGGAGCGGCGTAACCATTGCAGCACATCTGGGTCCAGGCGTGACAAATCGAAGTGGAAATGATCAAGCACCCGGAACCGAACTTGCACCGAAGGGTAGTCAAGCCAAAAGATCTTGTCTCTCAACTGCTTCAAAGCTGGCGAATCATTTGACATTGTTTCCAGTTGCAGCGCCAGGTCCCACACCGCTTTGGCCTGTGACATTCCAGACATTCTCAAAGACAATTCTGCCGATAAAAGCTGAGCAAACGCAGCCGGGTAGGAGAACTGATGCCAAAGGTAGGTGAATAGATTTTTGCTGACAACACAAGATACAAAGCGCATAATGCGGTCGGCGACAGTGTCTTTATCCACTCCAGGGTGGTTCATGAGCAAAATGCCGTCCCACTCTGCCCCGAAGTCTTGCGGCTCAGAGTCTTGGGTAGTTTTGAGCCCAAGTCTGGCAAGAACAGACGCATTGCTGACGATGTCTGCCCACATGGCCCGCAAAAAGCGAGCGCCCTGCCCAGACGACATGCTTATGGAAAAGGACACATGTTCCTCCGGTGTGCACTTGTCCCTGCCAAAGAAAGCTTGTTGGTGATAGAAGTGGCGACCCACTGTCAACACGAGCCTCATCTGAAACCAGTTGTAGTTGTTGGATAAAACGGCGGACAGAAGTAAGGAGTTCGAGAACTTCTTCTTGAGTTGACGAAGTCGCTCTTTGTGATCCTCCTTTGTCTCACCAGCAGGCAAATCACTCCCCATTGCAATCTCTCGGACAGCTGCATCTCTGGCTTTTTTCGACCATTTACCTTGCCCTAGTAAGGCTTTGCACAGCCACCGGAGCCACTGCCTCCACATGGTCCAGCAATTGTCTTTGGCTGCTGCAGCAGGAACGATCGAAAACCAAGCGCCGAGCCTCAAGCATGCAAAGGTGAAATGGCGCAAGACGTCAGCTTCGCACACAATTGTGGCCCCAAAACCGGAAATGGACACGTTGACTCTGCTGAACATTTATTTTTGAATTTAGATGTTTGCTAAACTGCTGTTTTGAATATAAATATAAATAAATGTATATATATATATATATATATATATTTAATGGTTTTTACGATTTCAATATGATTTTCATATAAAGTGTTTTCTTGGCTGTTTTTCATTTATGTTTTTAATGATTTCAATATTGTTTTTCTATGTTTTGTTTTATGTTTTCCCCATTTTTTTAATTTTTGTTTTTTGTTTTGAATATTGTTCCATAAATTATACGTAAAATTGATGTATGTTTTATATGACATTTTTGGAAACTTTATGAAAATGTGGAAATTTCACGTTTTTTTTTAGTCAAGTGTTTTCAGTGCATATATACACGACTCCGCCTTGTAATGTAAGCTAAAATACATCACTGCGCAAATATTTACGGCCCTCGGGTTTAAAAGTTCCTTATAAGCATTTTCGAGAATCCCCCATAAATTAAAAATTATGTTATTAGAAAAAAACAAAGTTTTTCAAGATTTTTTCATAAATTTTCATTTTTTTCATTTTTTCATTTTGTCATTTTTTGAATACAATTTATGAAAATTTAATGAACATTTTATGAATTCATATTTTTCATAAATTTTACAAAAATATGAAATATATGAATTTATATGTTTTCATAAATGTGTTTTTTAATGATTTGGTTATGGTTTTTTCAGTTTTAAAATTTTCATTTTTTACGAAAGTTTATTTGAAAATTGAAAAATGAAAATGAAAAAAGGAAAAATGTTTAAATCCATAACTGAAAACCATCTTGAAATCATGAAAACATAAATGAAACAAACAGAAAAAACATAAATCAAAATCATATAGAAATCATTAAAAAACAATCTAAAATATTTTAAGAATATTTTTTAAAGCAACTTCCAGACTCTCAAATGTATTTGCGAAAATGATGCCTAGTCGAAAAAAAAAGACCCTACCCACGTTCCAATGTAATGAAGCTCAGAATTGTGTTTTCACATGTTTTCACCGAATTCTCAAATTGGCTTGCTTTCCAGGATGAAACAGAGTAATCTGACATCAAACACCACTTGAAGAAGACAGGGTCCTGATCTGGCCTGTAGGCAACACCCTTCTTCTTCCAATCAGGATTGTTAAGCACATGAGCTTCATACAACGCAAACTCTTCATCCGCATTCGATGGTGCAGCAACATTGGCGTCACGGGCGGCATCCACAAGTTTGGTCAAGAACTCCTCTGGAGGATTGGGATGCATAGCCACGAACTCTGCAAATCCTTCCGTCTTCTTGGCCTTGTGTAGCCCCGTGCTGTACGGCAAGTAGTTTGTGTTGTAGCAATGCCACCTAAGAACCGGTGGGCAGATTTCTGAATTCAGAAGATCCATAGGCTTGCTGCAACTTGCTTTCGGTAAATACTTTGTGGTTACATGTGCAAAGATTGGTCACAAAAATCCGCCGGCCTGCCGGCGTGTCTGATTGAAAGGTGTTGTTCCTGCTGTGTTCTTGGCTTGTACTTGTTCGTTCCTTTGTTCTCATGGGACGCGTTTCTGCTTCGCCTGAATCAAGGTCACCCCTACTACTACTACTACTGCTACTACTACTACTACTGCTACTACTACTACTACGACGACGACGACTACGACTACGACTAATTACTACGACTACGACTCTACAACTACGACTACGACTACGACTACGACGACTGTATACGACGACGACTACTACTACGACTACGACTAGGACTACGACTCCTACTCCTACTCTCCGACTCCTACTGCTACTCCTACTGCTACTCCTACTGCTACTGCTGCTCCCACTCCTACGGCTACGGCTACTGCCACTCCTGCTATTACTGCTACTCCTGCTGCTGCTGCTACTCCCGCACTCCTGCTACTCCGGTTTATGTGCTACTCCTGCTACTCACAGAGAAGCTTTTACACACAGCAAGCAATTACACACAGCAAGCTTTTACACACAGCAAGCATGTACACACAGCAAGCTTTTACACACAGCAAGCATTTACACACAGCAAGCATTTACACACAGAAGCTTTTACACACAGCAAGCGCTTACACAGAGAAGCTTTTACACAGCAGGCTTTCACACCCAGCAAGCTTTTACACACAGAAGCTTTTACAAACAGGAGCTTTCACACACAGCAAGCCTTTACGCTGTCAAGCCAAAGGCTCATACATGGTACCTGCTGCGGGCGGTATTCATTTGGGATACGGTCAACCACCTAGAGTGCACATCAAGATCCCTTGGGGCCACCACTCGATGGCCGGCGGGCTTGCCGAAGGCAATAAAATATTCCGCTTCCTATGATTCCACCGTGCCAGTCTCACAGCACCACTGGCAGACCTTAATCTGACCGATGATGGGCAGACATTGCCCTGTTTTTTGGCACACACTGGTATGTGCATCTCTGGTGACATTTGGCTTCGCATCCGGTCTGGTCTGAAAATTTCTTTGAAAAAAATATGCTGACATGTCCAGACGTCTATCTAAGCTTTGATTTGACATAGCCTCAGTTTTCCCTTGGTATGTAGCGGTTTGATCCGAGAGACTTTCTGACATCTGACATGGTACTTAGCAACTCTTTTCACATGCATTCCATGTTTCTTGCAGCTCTGTTAAGATTCTGTGAAACACCGACAAAGAAATCTGTGGGACAAAAGGGTGACGTAGGCAAGGACGAGACGAGGAGGAGGAGTAGGAGGAGCAATAGCAGGACAAGACGAGAGGATGAGAAGGAGAAGGAGCAGAGGAGACGCGACCAGGAGGAGCGGAGGAGGAGGAGGAGGAGCAGGAGCAATAAAAGGAAGGCACTGCAACAGATCATCTAAGAGGACTTGCTCCAGACAGTCGAAGAACAAGACAAAATTACATCCGCCAAAGCCAAGATGCATGGCAAGGGCACACGGCGTGATCTGACATTCATCCATGGCAGCTTTGAAATTGTTCCACGACCTGTGGTAAACGTCCTCGCAGTCCTCTCCATTGAGACCAAGCCCTTGCGGGGGCGCCGCTCTCATGAAGTTCGAGGCTGCTATATCCCAAGAGGCACTGTCCCAAGTCACCCCCAATTCCTTCAAGTCACGCAACTGCCTTTGCTGCAAAACTGCAAGGATTTCTCTCGGCAATTGAGGGTGAGGAACTCCTGACACACGAGCAGCTCCACGAGGCACCCGTACCCATTGATTGCCAGACCACTCCTGTACAAAATTAGCCGGCATGCAAGACATTTCTGGGAGAGTAAATGATCCTAGGTCCAGCCTTGCCGCTGGCAAGTCATTGCGCAATTTCTGGTTCAAGGCGCGCAACATGTCGTAAGCTGCCATGCGCGTCTTCGTTGCAAAACCGTGTTCTGCAAAACTGGCTAGATCCTGTTCAGTCATGGCATCACCAGCATTGCCGCACCGCCATTTCAGGCGTCTCATCTTGAGAGGGCTGAGGAAACATGCGCGATCAATGTCGGGCGAGTATGCGATGAACAACTCATAGTCTGCAGCACCAAAGGGCGTAGCATCCCCCACCAGCTCAATGCACCGCACGTCCTCAGAACGAACGAATAGATCGAGACGCTAAATCTGTCAGAGCCCAGTGCGTCAGAACAAACTTGAAATTGCCTTACTTCGAGTGATCTCAACCCTGACACACTAGTCTGACATAGCTGCTGGCAGATCACCTGGAAGTATATATGGCATAAACATTTTGACATTGTGTCTGACATCTATTCTGACATCCTATCTGGCATTAGGCATTATATCTAGCATATATTCTGACATTCTTTTTGGGATTCTTTCTGACATGTCTGACACATGCTATGACATTCTATCTGGCACGCTAAGCATCTATTTGCCCAGGCGTGGCCCACTGCATCCGTTGCCCTCGGTCTGGCCTGTGTCCAGACGACAAGCTGGCACCGACAGCAAGCGAGAAGGTAGAAGGGAGAAAAGAGCAGGAAGAAGGGAGAAGGAGGAAGGAAGAAGAGACAGGAAGAAGGAGAAGGCAGAAGAAGGAAGGAGTTGCACCTATGTTAAAAAACTAGAGGCTCTCACCGACCATGTGCGGATTTAAGCAACAAAAATCCGCAATGAACCCAAAGAAAGAGAACTAGTCATTGCTTTGATCTCCGTGTGGAAATTTGTTGGATATTTCAAAAATGCCTTGCAAACAAATAATGCAAATAATGCGCTTGAAGACATTGATATTCAATCCAAGCTTCACGGAAGCAAGAATCCACCGAGTGCAGGTACAGTTTGTTGCCTCTGCTGATGTTCTGAGCCGTGGAAATGTTTTTCTTACAGTCTGGGTCCTGCTCGTCCACAGACAAATGAGGACGTTTCATCTTGTTCGCTCTGCGATGCAGTGTGCTAGGCCATGCTCTCATTCTCTTTTTGCCCATAGGCTGCCGACTGACCATCACCTGTCGCAGCTAATAAAGGTGTTACTCTTACTTATGGGTGGACCCAAAAATCTTGTGTCTCCTTTCAACACCATTCATGCATATTCATGCACCTTTCACAAGAGACATTTCCACCACTTACATTCCTACATCTGCCACCACAGAGGACAGCTGACTGACACCTTCTTTATTGCGTGCTTCGTTTTTACTGAAGACGGACCCTCTCACAGACGAAGTTTGGACAACAAGCGCCTGGGTAGAAGCTTCTGGGGTTCTGGAAGCCCAGTCTTCGAGTTCCGCAATCAATAATGAAAAGAGAGATCGTGAGAAATCTCTCAAATGAAGCCACTCTCCTTTCGCCGCGTCCCCAGACAAAGCAAGAGCAAGAGTCCAAACAGCAGCAGGGACCGATGAGGTCACACTCGACGTCGGCAAGCTGAGTCGATAACATTGTTTCTTCCACAAGTCTTGCAATTCAATCAACTGATCCGCAATCTTTCCACGGCATTCCAGGAGGGCCTCAGAATGGCTATTTGACATGACAAAATAATGCTTCCCAAGCGCACACATACATGTGGGCTAACTAGGTTTTCTCTTGTATGTGGGCATTGCAAGTCATCCTGATGGAAAAACATGCTAAAACATGTTAAAACAGTTTTGTACCTTTTTCCCTCGACAATAACGAGGCACACCCTGCATAGACGCCTCTTCACGAAAAACTGGTGCAGACTTGTGGCATAGAGTGCACAACGCTTCCAATATGCCAATTGCTTTTTTCTGTTGGGAAATGTTGGCCCTGGGGTTCGTTTGCTTCAACAAATATGACAGGAGAAGACTGGTCGACCCCATAGTGCTGCTTGGCCCTTCGCCAACTTCCCCACAGGCACTGCTCTGGTCATTGTTTGCTGTGGTTGGCTTTCTCTGCTGCTTTTTGCCGTTGCGCTGTCTCTGCGTTTCTTTTTGCGATTTCCTTGACAACCAAATATGCAGCGGAATGCCATATACGTTGCTGGCAAAGGATCGCAAAGCCTTCAACCCGCAATGCCTTTCGTTGAGCAGCCATCGGCTCAAACCAGTACGACAAAACTCATAATGCAAAGGGCCCAGCTCCCACGCCAAACCGGCGTCAGAACAGCGGCGGACAGTGAAACAGCGGTGGAGGGCCTGCGACTTAACCTCGACGACTTTGACACTTTCTTCCAGCGCGGGCGAGCGCTGGATCCTTGACATTGGCCATTGCCGGCGGCTGCAGAAGCGCAAACATAGGTAGTTTGTTTCTCAGCTGCTACTAACTCCTTGTTCATATCAGAAATCAAAGTTCCGTGATTATATATTACCTACCGTTCTACGTACTTACGTACTTCGAATGATCCCCGCCAAGGCAGGAATTCTGACATATACTATGACCGTTTTTCCAACATGTATTTTGGCATTCTAATGGTCATCTTACCTAACATAAACTCTCTCACATTTTTTTCTGATAATCTATCTGCAATGCTGTTTAAAAGTCTATTTGGTACTTGCACTAATACATATGTACGGTATCATTTCCGGAGGTTTTCTTGACCATATATTTCCACCTTCTTCCTGTCTTTCTATACGACATTTTGTGAATCATTCTACCTGCCTTAGTTGCGACATTTTAGCTGCATTCTATGCATCTGGCATTCTTTCTCGCATTCTATTGCATTTGTCTCTGGCAAATTTAAATAAATAAATATATATATATATATATGTATATTATACACTTGAACAATTATATATATAATATGTGTGTGTGGCATTCTTAATGACATTCTATCCAAAATTTTTCGTTCGGCATTCTATCTGGCATGTTTTCTTGTCTGATATTTGTTCTGACGTTCTATCTGGCATTGCACACTGAAATCTTTTGGCATAAATTCTGACAATCCACTGGACATTTTAAAACATGAAAGGCATCCAACTCGAGGCTTAGAGGAGCCCAAATCGAGGCATCAAAGGCGCCCAACTCGAAGCATGAGAGGCGCCCAACTCGAAGCACCAAAGGTGCCCAACTTGAGGCATGAGAGGTGCCCAACTCGAGGCATGAGAGGTGCCCAACTCGAGGCATGAGAGGCGCCCAACTCGAAGCACCAAAGGTGCCCAACTTGAGGCATGAGAGGTGCCTAACTCGCCTCCCATGCCTCGAGGTGGGCACTCTTCATGCCTCGAGTTCGGCGCCTGTGACGCCTCGAGTTGGGCACCTCTCATGCCTCGAGTTGGGCACCTTTGATGCTTCGAGTTGGGCACCTTTGATGCTCGAGTTGGGCACCTCTCATGCCTCTAGTTGGGTATGAGTTGGGCACCTCTCATGCCTCGAGTCGGGCACCTTTGATGCTTCGAGTCGGGCACCTCTCATGCCCAACTTGAAGCATGAAGGGTGCCCAACTTTAGGCATGAGGTGCCCAACTCGAAGCATGAAAGGTGCCCAACTGGAGGCATGAGAGGTGCCCAACTCGAGACATGCGAAGTGCCTAACTCGAAGAATCAAATATGTCTAACTGGAGGCATTAAAGGTGCCCAACTTGAGGCATCACAGGCACACAACTCAAGGCGTCAAAGGTGCCCTTCATGAAAGCATGAGGGGTGCCCAACTCGAGGCATCCAAAGCGCCGAACTCGAGTTCGGAGGTGCCAAACTGAATGCATCAAAGGTGTCCACCTGCATCAAAAGCGCCCAACTCGAGGCATCAAAGGTGCACAACTCGGGGCAAAAAAGGTGCCGAACTCAAAGCATGAGAGGCCCGACGCGAAGCATGAGAGGTGCCCAACTCGAGGCATGAGAGGTGTCCACCCAACTGGAGGGATGAGAGGTGCCAATCTCAAAGCATGAAAGGTGCCCAACACCAGGCAATAAAGGCGCCCAACCTTTCGTTGGCCATTCTTTCTGGCAGTTTAGCTGGGATAAAAGATTTAGATCCGGCGGAGATTTGGCAAACCCGCACAAATTTCGAGACCGGCTTTACCATATGCTTCATCGAAGGAAGTTTAGAAGTCAAACTTCCGACAATATGGACAGATGAAAAGCAGAGCAGGGAAGAGGCAGAGAAGAGAAAGATTAGAAAGAAGAGTAGAAGAGAAACTAAAGAGTAAGAAGAAAGAAGATGCAGATGGGTGAAAAGGTAAGAAAGTCGCGAAACACTATGTTTTTCCAATGGTTTGGGGCTCCGGAGGGTCGAAAAGTAGGCTCGCTAAAGCGGCGGGTGCGGAGCCAGCTGGCCAGATGAGAGATGAAAAATTGCAGGCGCTTGTGGCGCGAAGCACATTTGCAAGTCAAAATGTACAAAACACACCACATTTGTGATGTAGCTGTTGATTCAATTCTTCACTTTGTTTTCAACATCATGTGTTGTCTCATGGTAAGGTGGCCAAGCCAAAAACCATCCATTGGGAATTGTCACACAGCTCAATTGAGTTATCCAAGAAACCATCGACGACATACGTTCTTTCAAGTCTGTGACGGCGTCTGTGCCAGTGTGCGCGTGTGCTTGCCGGTAAGATAAAATCCCGAGACCTTCGGTCCAACAGCGAAACAAGTGTAAAGTAGAAAGACCTCAAGAGCCTGTCCGGTTAATGTGAGCACGACTTGGATTCCCGTGCGACGTCTGCAAATGGCCGCTTCTAACACTTGAAACTTTTAAAGCTTGACAGGCCGTTGTCAATCTATGCTCACAATGAATGCCACACATGGTGTACCTAGGCAATGTTTCTTAATTTCAAACATGGAGATGGACGCGGCATGCTTCAAAACAGATCTGGCTGGCCTATTGAACACATGCGGCAATCAAAACAAACTGCGTCTCATGAGACTCTCTGGGCGTCTTGTGAGCCTACAGACATCAGATGGTAACACGGCTGGCAAGAGGGCTGTTCAGAACCGGTCCAAGCAGGTCATCATTCGAGGATCTGCAAAATCAATGATAGCGAGAAGCGCCACGTGAAACAAAAACTTCCCCCCACAAAAGCTTCCTAGAACCATGGTCAACAATATGCCAGCTGACACCCACATATGCCTTCGCACAATAAAGGAAATCAGAAACCACACATCTCTGGCCGGCACTTCTATAATAATATAGCATGCAAATGAACTAACTTTAAAGGCTGATCACAAACACGTGGGTGTTGACAAGCTACAGCTGACTCTGACACGTCTGGCCGGGAAATGCGGAAACGCTCGTGCAAACAACATGAATCATGGTTGACTTAAGGATCTCACAACATACACACTTACACACGCACACTTCGTCACCATACTTGCTTCGGATTCTTTTTGGACGTCTTTGCCTGCGCTCAATCCACATCTTGCGCTGGGCAAGTGCATGCTAACAATTTTACAAAATCGGGTAGATCTAATACCGCACAGGCATCTCTCCAGGACGTTTGGCTAAAGAAATGAATGCACAGGAGCGCCGCTTGCCCTGCAACGCAAGAACAACATCAAATCCAAGACTGCGAGAACGCAAGCTCGCAAAACAAACTTTGGGCACATCTACTCCAATTCAAAGACATTGTTGGTTCAATCTCCTTATTGATAGTTTCTATCTCTATGCATTTTTCATCGCATTGGCATGAGCATTCGTCATCAGAGACTCATTACAGAAAGTAACTCCAATATTGCAAAACCACTACAACATAAGGCAATGGAAAACATCTCTCTGTCTCTCTGACCACGTGACCACCCACTCGTGAGCAAGGCCTTCACAGCTAAGTTGCGAAACTGACTCTACTCTGCCCTCAAGCGCCCACCGTTGTCGCAACTTCCAATAGGTTTTGCCATCTGCAAGCCATTGCACATGCCAAGAAAAGTTTGCGTCAGAGACACGCGTCTTTGCTCCAAGCCGTCGCCTTTTGCACCTCGCTTGGGAGATGTACTTCGAGTGATTCCCACCAGGGCGTATATCCTGGTATACCAACTGACCTCTTCTGAGACATTCACTCTGGTGTATACCTTGGCATTTTATCTGGCATTCTATATGGCATCCACTCAGGCACTTTGTCTGACATTCTATCTGACATACAAGGTGGGATTCATTCTGCTATTCCAACTGTCATCTATTCTGACTATCTGGCACTTTATCTGATATATATTCCGCCATTCTATCTGACAGGGTATCTGACATTCTATCTGACATAAGTTCTAACATACTGTCTCGCACTTGTTGAGAAATTCTATTTAAAATTCTATTTGGCCTTCCATCTGACATCTGCTCTGACATTTTATCTGGCATTCTATCTGACATATATTTTGACTCTTTTGACATTCCGCTTTGGCATTATATCAGACGTTTATTCTGGCATTCTCTCTGACACACATTCTGACATTCTACTTGACATACATTCTTGCATGCATATGGGCATTATATCTGGCATATTTACTGACACTCTACCGGGCATACATTCGGACATTTTGTCTGCGATTCTACTCCAGGTTCAGTTAAATTCTCTATAACGTCATAGGGTAGCATCAGGAGCGTGGTGGAAAATACTTGAACAATGTCCTTGCGTAGCATCAAGAGCGTGGTGAAAGTTACTTGAGCAACTTCATAGTGTAGCATCAAGAGCGTGGTGGAAGTTACTCGAACAGCCTCATAGCGTAGCATCAAGAGCGTTGAAACAAGAACGTGATTGCCCCTCCAACACCCCCCCAACCCCACCCCATCCCCCATCTATACCCGCACGGTTTTAGAGCCGCATTGCACAGGCTTCTATGTCTCGCAGTGTGCTTCAACAAACACAAGCTTCGGGATAATAGTAATGAGCGCTTCAGCTTAAACGCGTACCTTCAATCAATCAAACACTCATCCGCAGTTCCTCTGCTGCAGTCTCCGGGTGGATCAAAAAATTGAATCACAAAGCACGATGGTTTGCACAAAAATCCTGGAGCATCTCTGGCATATCAAACAATCCATCCAGGCACGATGAAGCACAGGGATTTGGCGAGCCCATGTGTTCAGACCTGAGCATGCAGCAGGTGAATTTTGAGTGCATGAAAGTTTGCACAAACAATAGGAACAGATTGGCATGACGGTGATGGTCCAGCCAATCTTGCTCGCGCAAATGACATGCGTTGTAGGACTGCTTGCATACATCCATCGCTTCCAAATTTACATTTTTATGCGGATCAGATCTCCTAGGTTTGACCAAAAAAGAAAATGTGTCAGGCACTCATCTACAACTCAAACCTCCAAAACAAACATTGTCATGGAGAAGCATTATGCCGACAAGAAGCATGAAATCCATGTCAACAGGCTCAGCACATTCATCATTAGCGTCTGCCACAGGCAAGCCAACGTTTGGCTCCGAAACCTGCCTGTCCGCTAGACAGTCGGCAAGCGAAGAAGAAAACATTCTCGATGCCCCAGAAAACGTTGGCGATTCTTTCGTAAAAGGATTTGGCCTGTATACTACCGTATAGGCACCTCATGCGGCAATATATGATCATGACTCTACAGCACACTGCCCCTCTGGCATGCCGCCTCAAAGGACCAGAGGCTTGGCATTTGTGGTTAGTTACACTAGCGTCGGTCTTGCATATGGTGCTTCTTACCTTTTACGTGTTTTTCTGTCTCACTGATGTCAGCCAGGAGGGTTCTGTCTATGTGTATATACATATATATATATATATTTATTTAATTTACATATATGGAAACACGCTGTGGCCACCTGATGGAAAAAGCGAAACCATAAAATGCAGATCATATTCATCCGTTATCGCGCTTCTACGTTAAAAAAAAACTGATGCCTCATTGGTCACTTCAAGTCAGGGATTCAACCAAGCAAAGCCAAGGACCCCTACAAAGCTGGAAAAGGCTTCTCGCCGGAGACCAAGGCACGCATGCACAGCAAGGGTATCAGCTCCAGGTGTCGTCTCTGTCACTGCTTGCCTCACATTTTCGAAGGCATGCAAGGCAACAAAAAAGAAAGAGAGAGAGAGAGAGGGAGAGATGGAGGCACAATGGAAATAATAAACTAATAAACATATACATACATATGCAAAAACAAAATACATGACGTTTTGAAATTTGGAATAAACATGTCCACATGATATGCAAATATGATTTTGATGGACCTGTGTGTCTATGTTTCTACATATACATGTATGTGTTTAAATTTACACGTCTATAAATAAAGAAAGATGTATAGAGATGAATATGTATATGTCTAGGTACATGTATGTGTGTATGTGTGTATGTGTGTATGTGTGTATGTATGTATGTATGTATGTCTGTCTGTATGTATGTATGTATGTATGTCTGTATGTATGTATGTATGCATGCATGCATGCATGTATGTATGCATGTATGTATGTATGTGTGTCTTTGTGTGTCTTTGTGTGTCTTTGTGTATGTGTGTATGTGTGTGTATGTATGTATGTATGTAGGTAGGTAGGTATGTATGTAAATGAAATGTAAATATGCATGTAAAGATGTATTTATAAAATTTAAATACAAGCATATCCTTATATGCAAGTGTGTGTAACATGTATGATATGTATATGTACATGTAATATGAACATTGTTGCTGTCAGATGGCCTTTGTCCACACAGTGCGAAGCTGTCTCTTATGCGTGGACTTGAACAGATGTCCATACCATGTTGTACCCTTCATTCCCCCTCGTAAGCTGGGCGACTCTGGTGGCAGATGTTTTGTGCGAAGAAAAGCGAAAGTGGCAGAAACACTTTTACCCAGCGCTCACATGAAAGAAAACATCTATACATGATACATATTCTCTCCTTCTCTCTGACTGACTCTTTCCTTTCTATTTCTTTCCATTTCTTTCTCTTTCTCTTTCTCTTTCTCTTTCTCTTTCTTTCTCTACCTCCTCTACCTCCTCTACCTCCTCTACCTCCTCTACCTCCTCTACCTCCTCTACCTCCTCTACCTCCTCTACCTCCTCTACCTCCTCTACCTCCTCTAC
>Ga0126342_10012182_pt1 | contig 15352 bp, 14 predicted proteins | sample Cyp1metagenome_FD_92528 | JGI IMG/M metagenome (GOLD analysis project Ga0126342, IMG submission 92528) | Coral microbial communities from Lord Howe Island, Old Settlement Bay, Australia - Cyphastrea 1 metagenome | ecosystem: Host-associated > Invertebrates > Cnidaria > Coral ...
AGCAAGTGCAAGAGAAGATCACCATAACGTAGAATGACGTGTGTGAGCAAGTGCAAGAGAAGATCACCATAACGTAGCATGACGTGTGTGTGTGTGTGCAAGTGCAAGAGAACATAACAATAACGTAGCATGACGTGTGTGGGCAAGTTGACATGAACGTCATTGCCCCACCCCACCCCACCCAACCCCACCCCAAGATAACAATAACGTAGCATGACGTCTGTGTGCTAGTTGACATGCAAGACCATCAAAAAAAAAATGCCAAAAAATGCTTAAAACACCACGGCCGTCTATGGGTCGGGCTCCAACTACTTGTGGGTGATGTTGGATCTAAAATCTAAAACTAAAAGCTTTTTCAGCTGCCTCCGCCGACAGCCCGTGATTCTGTTGGCCTTTCCGGATTGCAATCATCAGCCAGGCGGCAACCAAAGAGCAACGAGATGCCTCAGATGACAAGTTCAAGACTCAGCAGAGTCGTCAGTTGATCTTAGTTTTTCATCCACGGTCCTGGCAGGTGGCGGGGAGTGATGAGGGACAAAGACGCAAAGGTAGCCAAGGCGGGACCTCCAAGCAGACTTTCAGAAAGCTGTACCTAAGTCATGGTTCCTGATCAGCAAAAAAGCCAGCTGTCACACATGTGGTCCGAAACCAATGCAATGCGGCAATTAAGAAGTTGAAAGAAGCTCATGATTTGCACGGATTGCTTTGAGATGGTTTGAGCTCAAGCAGCTCAAGCAGCTGCTAGAAATCTACCCAGGCGCATTTGAAGTCACCTGTTTGATGGCGTCCGACCTGGAAGACTGGGGCCGGGTGGAAGTCAGCACCAAGTGCTTTGGTGCCATGACATGCCGGGTCTTGGCTCCCCAGATCTTCCAGGAAGTCAAGGTCAAGTCACGTCCAGCTTATCAGGCTCGAAGGGAATGTGGCGTTTGGCGAGCACCCACCCTGTCAACAGCGATACAATGACAATGGACACCTGGGCACTTGGTGGTCACTTGAGTCCCAATGATATTGACTTGGTTTGACGAGTTGGGCCTATGTCAGGGCATTGGTCATTCCATGTTCCAAAAAGCGATGGCAGATTCTGATTGTTTTACACTGGACTGTGCTCCAGTAGCCTGAGCCACATTTACTCTGGTGCAATGAGCCACAGACCGTTTCCGAAAACGTCTTTTCCTTATCTTACATCTAGCATCATTAGCATCTAGCATCTCCATGCCCGATCCCTCCAAGCGGCCTCACAGCTTTCCTGAATCATCCTGATTTCTTTTAGTGTACCAGTTTTGTCGCCGATGGGGCCATCTAAAGTGTTGCATTGTTCAACGAAACAGTACCAGAAAGTCAAACATGGTTGGTGCTGGGCACCTACACGGGTAGGTGACTCCTTTGGCCTTTGTCTCAAAATGTTCAGGATCCGCCAGACTCAAGGGAATGGTATGATCCGGTTTGATCTGGAGTTTTCAAACTTGAAGATGAGAGTAAACCGTCCCGGTATGCCTAGACACGATTCATCGGCGCATCACATCGTCGCACCCTGCCAGGGCAACTTTTCCGAGGCCGGAAAGGATGTGACTTCGGAGGAAGAATACCATGCAGTTCGTCAAGCTGTGTTCAGCTGTCCGCAGAAAGCCATTCGCTGGGTGAGACAGCCAAAGGTGAAGTTGGCACGCTTGCCGTTTGTGTACGAAGGTTTTCCGAAGAAGATCGAAGACAACGTTTATTTTATGGGGCATTCAGATGTGACCACTTTCGGTGCTGCAGGCTTCTTCATACAGAGTCAAGGAAGCAATGTCATGATTGACCCGCCAATTGCACATCCGAAGCTTGTGGAAGCCGTAAATCGCATGGGTGGAGTGCACCACCTTTTGGCGACCCATGTCGATCATACTGCAAACATCGGGGTGTGGCATGAAATAACAAAGGCACCGCGACTGATGCACAAGGCGGACCTGGTGGAGACCAAGAATGATTACAGCCCATTTCCGGTGACCAAGGATTATGAGGTGATCTTAAGCCTTAAACCACTGGAAACTGCGACCTTGAAGCACATGCCTGATCTAGAGATCATTCACACACCAGGCCATAGCCCAGGCAGTATCATGTTCCTCTACAAGAAGAAGTTCTTGTTCACTGGAGACTCTTTGGCATTCTCACCAGCCAAGGGACATCTTCATGCTCACCGAGTTCAATGCTGGCAGAGTTGGGAGTTGCAAACCAAGAGCATGGAGGGCCTTCTTAACCATGACTTTTCATGGGTCCTGGCAGGGCATGGTGACTGGAAAAGTTATGAGACCACAGCAGCTGCACATGCAGACTTGGAACGTTGTGTCTCATGGATGAGGGGTCAGGGGAAAGGCCGAACGTGGTTGCCACTATACGTGCTGTGGACCTTCACACGTAACAGACCACCTGGACTATTCACTCTGTTGGCTGACAGCTTCTTGATGACACAAGGGGCCAAAGATCAATTCCCTAATTTCACATTGCCATCTTGGTTTACCGGATTGATTATGGCCTCCATGCTGATACCTGCCGTAGTAGTTGTCCACAAGGTACAAAATGTATTGAAGGCATAGAAGACGCTGGTTTCACGCTTTTCCTTGGCATCTCGAACGCTCAATTCACAGAAAAGATGCGCACGCATGACTAAAAGCATTTTCTGTGAGATGCCCTTGATTCAATTGGATGAGCCCCAAGATATTGGAATTTCAGATCCATCAAAATGTTTTTCTGTGTGAGCCAATGGGGCTTAGACCTTAGAGTCCTTTTGTGGAACTCGATTCGACTTTCCTTCAGCTTGCCTTCAGCCTGTCTTCTGATTCACTTGGTCAGGGCGAAGCATTTGTGGACCGCTTGCGCAGAGCCCCCCGACGATATGCTCGTGCGATCAAGCGCCGGGCACGGCAGGTGAGCCGGCTGATAGCAGGGCTTAATAGGGAGAGTAGACTGAGATGAGCAGCGTTTAGGTACACAGCATGCCATGATTTGACCCAAATTGCTTGAACGGATTTGGATGGCTAGTTTTAAAATTGAAAGTGTGGAAAAGCTCAAGAGTTGGACTCGTGTAACGGGGGTCATGCTAGAACTTAGGAGAACTTGGGACTAACACAAGAATGTGTTGGTTGATGCCGGTGGGGGTTCGTGTCCCTATTGTGCAGGCACTTGCTGATAATGCTGAAACCCTGTTGGCTCAGAACTCAGCGAGACATGATATTGATCTAAAGAGTTGTTCAAGCATTCTCGGCTCTCCTGTCCTACTCAGACTTTCAGCGTGATTTTGCTCGCACCTTTGTCGAATGCTGAGGAGGGCAGTGGATACATGTTTGGGTATATTGTGCACGTCAAAGATCAATTTGCGCACTGAACTGAAAAGCCAGTGCAAACATTGAGATCGATCCTTCTTCTCAGGTTTGCTTGCGCCTTTGGTTTCCTTTTACGGCTTTTGCGGCGAACTTGACATTGGCACCTAGCTTTTCAGAGAGGATTTGGCACAGGCTGTGGAAGGAGACAAAATTCTTTCCTGTTCGGACATTGGGCTGATGCTTTTCTGGATCAGTGCTGGTCCGGATTCCCGCGACATTGCCTGCTTTTGCGTAAGCAGTAAGCATTGCGTGCTCCACTGCCATGATGCAAGCGGACTCGGGGATGATCACGATGGTGTCAGACGTGTCAGGGTGTTGCGGCCGCGGCCCCTGAAATTGCTTACACAGTGTACACCGTCTCTAGGGTGCACGCCAAGAGGACCGCAATGGACAAACTCTTGCTGAATAGCTTTGCACTTCTTCAAAAAGAATGCGCCACTTGAGTCACTTGAGTTGTACTTCTCTATATACATTTGGAAACTTCCTGCCCGAAATCTGACATGGCGCTGAATGGTCACCTCAGCACTGCATGCAAGATTAAAAGCAGCGGAAACGCAGTCGCTTGTTTTTTGGTGGAAGTGAGTGGATTGTGGAAAAATCTTCCGCAAGAATTCCATTCCAAAAGCCTGTAGTGGAAGCTCTTGTATTATCCTCCAAATACCTGTTCTTCAGCTTTTTGGCTAAACTTACTGAGAAGCCACATGCAGGAGTATCCAAAGCTTCAACTTAAGAAGCTAGAACATGTGACAAATCAGACTTGCATGTCAGCAACTAGTACAAGTATCATCACATCTGAAAGGGTACGTGCAACGAACGCATGTGCACTTGCCACTAGTGCTGTTTCAATTTGGCTGGGAGGCTGGCCTGACCCGCAATGTACATGACAAACAGGGATGTTGCCGTGCCTTTGTGACAGGCCTTTGTGTGTCGTCATGGGCAGAGGGAAGCCCAAGGACTTCCATCGCTGTGTGAAAGCTTGCTTCAGGGATGGCAAATGAACTCCTGAGAAGGTTTGCGAACAGGGACGGATAGGTTTGAGACGGAGAGGTTTGATTTGCAAAACAGGAGAAGAAAACTGATTTGATTGGAGGTCCAGAGACTTGGCCTCAGGGGAAACTGTGCTTTCCTATTGTCCATTCACAAAACATCCACATACATACAGGTGATTTTTGTTTCGGGAATAAGGCTAGAGGATGAAGATGTGGAAGAAGCAGACATCGAAGCCTTAGCGAGGACAGATGTTGCCCTTTGCGTTTGCTTCTCATGGTGCACTGCGACTGTCGCCATAGGTCCAAGCTCGGTGCTGGAGAGTTCATCCTGGGAGAAGAGCCCAAACCTGATCAGGCCTTGGCCTGACTTTGTAACAACTAGAATTGATTTATTGCGAATGCACGATATAGATCACAGATCATCACAGATCCATATAGAATATTGAAGAATAGGTGAGCCACGTGATTGATTGGAACACTCAAACCAACCATGCAATACTCCACTTCTAAAGTTCTGTTCCTTGGCATTTGGCTGAAGCAATTTCTGCATGTTTACAGCTACAGAAGGTTGCGAGTTCACCTTGTTAAGTGGGTTAAGTGACATAGCAGAGACACAGAAAACAAACCCGTGAGGATGAAGACTATGAGGTCCAGGACGGAACATGCAGGTGGAGTCAAAGGTATGTATCGCAAATGTAGATACTGTTCACAGTACACTCTCTAGAATGTGGTGGCTTTCACGGCTTTCACAGCAGCACATTGGAGCGATCATCAGCTTCAGGATACGGCAAAGCGTGGAATTTGCATTGCCCCGCTGCTTCTTCAACGACTCAGTGAGCTGGAATACAAGGCAGTTCCTACTGGGGCAAAGTCTTGAGATTCAGATAGAGGGATCCTTGGGACTTGGGACCTTTGGCACACCATGAATTTTCATTCGCCCTCTTGGCAGCTTTGCTTCGGGTTGAGTCACCCACTGATACACTCCATTGCAAGGTTCCCCCAGGGGCAAAGCGCGTGCCATGGGTAGTCAGAAGCTCAACTTTCAACGACAATTGCAGCCAGGATGTGGGATCGATGCATGTTGTGACGTGTCCAAGGACACCATGGCCATAGATGGGCAGAGCGAATTGCCCAAAGGTGTCAGACACCAAGTTAAAGTCTGGAGATGAGTCAGAGCCATGGTGAATCAACTGATAAATCATGATGTGCCATGTTTTGCAAGGATCCACCTGATCGATGTGAGGTCACCGCCAAAGATGGAGTCAAGCTGGAGAGCGCTTTCTTAGGTCGGAAGTGTGGGGCGTGATGGAGTTTGCAGGTAGGCTACAAGATATGGGTTGTCTCATGGCAAGCTGGATCGAATTTGCACAAAGCTGACGGACTATGCTCCCTTACTTGGAAGTTCCCAAACAGTCCCAGTATGTATCAGTACCATCCAGTACCTGTACGATAGCTCACCAGAGCAGTGCGTCCAAAGCTTTCCATCCAGAGGCATGGCCCAAGAAGCAGCAGCAGAGGCTTACCGCAGGCCAGCAAGAAGTGATTTCTTTCCGGGGCTGTCTCTCTGAACTTTTTTTTTGCAAGATTCTATTCATTCCAGGCTGCGGGTGATGCGAATCCCGTGTACTCGACCCAATGATTTCTATGCAGAAATGATGCGGTTCAGACCCGAGGATGTTGTATTGGCATTGTGCTCTGCTGCTTGTTCACTGCCGTAGTTTGTCTATGCAAACAATTTCGGCACGAAAACCAGTCCAATTTTTGGTCCATTGCAAGTCAGTCCTCAGCTTCTCAGGCCTGACAAGCAGATGTACAGAGTTCGACAACAAGCTGCAGAAGAAGAACGCAGAATCAAGGTAGAGACGGTACAGAGTTGTTCTCAACCAAGTCGGATTCAAGAAGAAGTGAGCTATTGAACTGGGTGTCCACTCGAACGGGCATCTCCCGACCAAGGGGTTGGAAATTGCTTTGTTGCAAGGAGGTCCTAAAGTTTGCGCAAGACAATGCAACACATAATGTAATAATTTAGAAATTCAATGCAATTCAGAGATAATCCACGCTGCCTCTTCACAGCTCTGCAGATTGTTGAAGATAGAAAGAAAGCCCAAGCAGGCAAAAAGTTTGCCAAGAAGGCTGGTTTCTTTTCATCTTGTCAGGATTTTGGAAAGGGATGGACGAATGCCAGCACCATCAGCCGGTTTTGGATGGATTCTGAGGCAAAGACAAAAAAGTTGGAGGAACGTGCGAAGGCCCTGGCTATTTTGCGTGCGGTGTCTGCAAGCAAGAAACCAAGGAACATCCCTTTCCATTGACTCAGAGCAGGAGAAGCGAGACTCCTTAGAGCAAATTGCACAGTGGCGCAACCGAAAGAAAACTGAGGGCAAGAACACAGATGAGCAGGACTGATTGGGCTAGCAGTGGCTTTCTTCGCACACTGCCTCCCTGGGCATGTTTGGATTCCTAGGATTTGGAAGACATACTTTCACGTCAGCAGAGAAGAAAGGAACCTGAAGGGAGCCTTGGGCCGACGAGAGTCTGGCTTTTTCGTCTGCATTTCGCTCTTGTCAATGCATTTACGACAGCTCTAACCAAGGAAAGGAAAAGGAAAGGGCAAGGCCACCACTGCTAGATTCTGCATCCAGCTCTTCTAAAACATGCCTCAAGTTGCTAAAACCTGCTGAGAGTCAGGCCAAGAAGTCGGCCAAGAGGAAAAATCTGGACGAGAAGTATGGCTTTGGTGGCAAAAAGTACCATTCTCAGATTTTTGCCAAAGTGATAGATGGAGCCAAAAACATTTGGGTCAACCCCACCTCTTGTTGGTACGACAATCAACATGGGCTATGTTGGAACAATACAGTGAACGGATGAGTTTCCCTGGATTCCAAAGAGTCTGTTTCGAATCTCTCAAAGGATTATTGTGCCAGGAAGCGCAGTAAGCAGAATGACAAGTCCTCCATGGATGACATGTCGATGTCTCCATGGGTTCAGAGCTCAATGTGGCATCGATGTATGACAAGGCAACAGCCAAACTGATTTATGACCAAGGGAAAGAAGGGAAAAGGCGGAGGAAAAGGTGGAGGAAAAGGTGGAGGAAAAGGGAAAGGAAAGGGAAAGGGGAAAAAGAGGACCCTGTCGACTACGTGCATCACCATGTCACGTTCCACGCTTTGCGCAACTTTTTTGCCCAACTTTGTGACGTTTTGACAGCCCCAAATCACGATCTGTCTGTGTTGCCGTATTCTGTTATGAAAGTGGCCTCCGGCACCTGCAGGAAGCGATGACAAATAAGACTCGGCGCTGAGACAGTAAGGCCTTGTCATCACTTAAAGTGAAGGACACAAAGTGGTCACAGCCATCACGGCCCTTTGGGCATCATCAGATTTGCCCGGTCTGCTTCTGCAGCCCTTCGTGAGCCGAGCATGTTTCGCTGAAAAACTTTTTTTTTTTGCGGGATGTCTCTTGTTGCGCTAGTCCTACTAGCTTGATATCTCTGCTTCAACCAGCTGCTACAGTAGCAGTCCACCTTTACCAACTTGTAGCTTTCAGGCTCGGTGAAGAGAAAGTACTGCGTAAGCCTATGGATCCTATGAGCTAGATTTGTTCAATGTGTAGATCCGCAAACATCGCAAACAAAGCAACAGCTGTAGCCAACTAAACGGCAAAATGCAACATTATGGCTGGCTACATAGCTCGTTTCATCCACATTACGGGATTGCAACAATAGCGAGTCGGGTGTGACTGTGAGGGCAGCCACGCTACAGGCAGGGCATGGCAGGGCTATGAATTGTCTCCATCTTTGCTGTTTGTGATGTGCTGTGCTGTTCTACCTCCACATGGCCACATCTAAACACTCGAAGCCTTGACAGAGGGCCTGATGAGCTTTGCAAGAGCCTTCCTTTGGTGCATAATATGTATATAATTGTATATATATGTATATATATATATACATCAGGCTCGACTGGCTCAACTGGATTGCTGTCATGGCCGAAAACTTCGATGATGTTTGCTCCTGGGGATGGACAGCGTGTTTCCTAAGCTGTTGAATAATGTTGAACAACAGGCTTTACAAAGCCAATGCTGAGGCCGAAACATTGATTCTGGGGGCCGAAGCCGCAGCTGGCAGCACACTCAAGTTCTTCGTTCCTCAGTTCTTTTGCAAGATCAGCGCTTTCCATATTTTTTTCATGACAGATGGCAACAGCGATTAAGCGCAATTACCATCGACGGAAATGAATAGGAACAATTTTGCAACCCGTGCAGGAAGGGTTTCGCTTTCTGCCCGTTTTGAGGTATTTTTACGTTCGTAGGAACTGCACGCAACGACCTCCATGCTTTGTTTTGCCAAGGACCTACCGAGGCTGCTGATGGACTACTGGATTTGCTCGAAGAGAAGCCTGAGTCGTGACCTGCATCTGAAACTGTTGGCTCTGCTAGAACTGGAGAAAGGGTTGAAATTTGGAACTTGGAAACCCATCCTGTGGATCTTGGTTGCCCATTTTTGACCATACCAGTGTGTATGCCATGATTGCCAACTGAGAAGGATCCAGCAGATTTGCGACGGGGATTGCTCAGGTCAACTGCAACTATCCCAGGTGTAATATCTGGTGATATCAGCGATGTATCATCCTCAGTTAATCTTCAGTTTAGAGTCTGTATCTTAATATTATTCAATATTCCAACACACATCAACACACTAACATTAACAAAAAGCAGATGCCCCAAGAAACTTAGCAGGCCCGCAGCCTTGTTTTGGAAATGGGTCTGGATCAAGGCTGCAAGCAAAGAAGCTGCAACTGAGCCCGAGAAAGTGCCGGAGAAATTGGAAGAGCCAAAAGTAGACCTTCCCGATCCTGTGGAAGCAGGGAAAGGTGCATCAGCTGCATCTGGGTGTTTTAAGCTTTTTTAAAGCCTGAACACCATGATTGAAAACCAGGAGGCGTGTGCTTCAATCACCATGAACTTGCTGTAATGTAGGTGTGAAGAGAGCAGCCACTTTGACCCTTGACATGCAAGAGGATCCACTTCCAGACACAGGCCGTCTGTAGCGTTCTGTACCATGGAACCTCCACGCTACATTCGGTTTGTGAGCTGAATGTAACCTTCCGGTTTTAGGTGCAGGACTCGGAATTGATGATGAAAACACAGCGGTCCCAGCCTCAAGAAGAGGGCAACCAGTTGCTACAGCTGGATTCTTTTCTCGATTAATTGGGCAAGGTCCTTTCATCCACAAACCCAAGCACTGCGAAGGACATTTGGTGTCTTGTCTGCAGCGCATTTATTCATACAGATAAGTTATATACATGCCTCATGCTGGCACTGCTTGGTGTAGACTTGATGTGAGACTGTTCGCGCTGTGTATTTTTTCACCCTCAGAGGCTGGGAGCAGCTGTTACCAGCGTAGGCCAACGGAGCCACCGGAACAGTTACACTGTGGTATGAACACATGACAACATAAGGTATGAAACTGCAGTCGGTGCAGGCAGAGATGAGTCGAATGGCATTATTTTGGGTGACCCGCCACTTGGCGCATCTTGGATCTTGACTCACCCATCATTCCAACCTGGCAAGGTCTGTGCCATGTTAGATTACCAAGGCGAGTTTCCGGAGAGCAATTCCGTATTCATCGGAAAGTTGATTCGGATGGCATTCCGGAGTACGAGCTCGAGGTCTCTTCATGGTCTCTTCATGGTTTCTTTTGAGTCCTGGAGTCCTATCTTTGTTGTTTCTGAACCTGTTTGTGGAGAATCTGGAGAACATCTTCAAAAGATACTCTGCCTCTCTGTACTTGCAGGATTGCTCCAGGAATGGGACTTTGCTGAACAAGAAGCTTTTGCACAAGGTCAGCTGGAGAGCAATCACGACTAGTCACAAGTCACAGTCCAAATTCTCCAGCCAAGTTCATGTGACATATTGTGACATCATGTGACCAGGATGGCACGCAGAGAGCATGCCTCAAGGATCAGGCGGGATGGCTCAGCAAAACTTGTTCTTTGTCCTCACGAGTTGGAGCTTCATACTACCTTGGGGAGATTTTCCATCTCCTTTTGAAGCAAGCCAGCAGGATTTGCTTGAAGTGCTACCTTCTTCAAAGGTGTTTTCCTTAGATCTGATGACTGGACTTTCTCAACATGTGAAAATAACGGTTCCATTCAAACTCGGTCTGCAAAAGGAGTTGTCCCTTGCGGTGAAGGGTTTGGATCTATTTATTTGTCCTGCAGCGATCAGCGGAACACTTCCTACTGTTCAGCCTTACCATGTCACCTGGCCATGGGCACGGACTCATGCTGAAGAGTTTCCTCTCAGGTGGGGCAAGCTGCAGCAATTGCATTTCTGTTTCATGCCCCTGCTGCGGCTGCTTCTTGGCCTAACACAACGCTGCTGATGGTTTGCGCCTTCCAAGATCAAAATCTCTATATAAACCTTCCGCCGTCGGATGATGTCTTCCAAGATTTCAAGGCTTCACTGCGCAAGAAGCGGAGATTGACAGAAGGCGCGCAATACTTCAGCTTCTTCCTCAAGAATGCTTCCCGTGCCGTTTGCACGGGCGGTAATTTGTTGCTTGCATGATTTAGGATGCCTTCTGGTGGATAAAGAGTTTAACGGATGCTGATCACAGCAGGTGCAGGCAGCAAATCAGACCTTGACGTGCGGGGCTCAAGACGTTGCTGTATTTGGCGACAATCATGAGTCCATGAGCATTGTCGAAAAACATTTCTTCGTGATTTGTTCTTTTCCGGTGGCAGCACCCCCGGCACAGCTTGGCCGGTGCTCTCACTTGAGGCGGAGCAGATCTTCAGCGAGGCGACTTGTGCCATCTGTCAGGAGGTGATGCACCGTGCTACAAGCGTCAGTGCCCTGGACTGCCTTGGACATCCTTGGACCCAAGCGGACCAATCGGTAGATTTGAACTTACTATTCCCTTGGCTAAGGTTCAACCATGCGTGCACAGTGACGCCAGCAAGTTTGGGAAGTGTGCATGCTGTGCGAAGGTTTGAATTTCAGGGTCATTTGTCATGATCTTTTATGCCACAAGTAATATACATCAAACGAGATTTGGCTGAATTGTTACGAGCCTGTTTTGCTGCTATTGAAACTCATGCGTGCCAATTTTACAGGCTTTTGCAGCTCCTGTTTGGGTGGCTGGCTGAAGCGGCCTGGGGACAAGCTCCCAAGGCAGGCTGCGACAGTGCTGGCCATACAGAAAAGACCCAAGCTGTCAAGATTGGGAATGAGAAGATAGGAATTCCATCTTTTCTCTCCCTAGTTGCATCAATTTTTGTTTCTGGTTTTTGACAGCGGTCTCTTGGATCTTGTAGGTGCCCTATTTGCCGACAATCTGTTGCAGCGGTGGGCAAGAATCATGCTCTGCAAGGCTTGATCGAAGGTCTTCTGAAGGCTGGCAGATTCAGTTGTCGGTGGAAAACAGGTGGAAATGGTTGGAGATGACATTTTGCCACATGTGGATGCCAAAGATGTCGCCAAAAAAGGGCTGTGATGGGATCTGAGGGATTTGACTCGATTTGGCATGGAACCTGCCAATATCTTGGAACCCACGGGTTTCTTTGCAAAGGCGCACCCGGAGAAGCAGCGATCACTGGCGGCTTTGGCAGATCTCGATAGTCGTGATCCACTACATGTTTCGGCCACAGAGCTCTTTGTTTTTTGTTCAAAAGCAAAACGATTCGCAGCTGGTTCTTTGATCTCTGAGCCCAGGACAACGGTTATGATTTGGGCAAGCTTCGGGGTGCAGGCGATGCGGCAGCAGGCACACCGCGAATGAGTTTATGTGTGGAAGCGGCCTTGACAAAGTGATGCCGGACAAGTTCCAGCAGAGAGAAATCGGACGGGATGTACAAGTCAAGATCACAACTAATGTTTCACTTTTTTTTGACAGATCCCTTTGCAAATGATGACAGTCTGCTTCAGGTCTTGTGAGATTCACAGTTGCTGCAGCTGCTGCGGCGGAAGCAATGGATGCTGAAAGTGAGACCCACACTCAGCCGATTGGAACTCCGCAGACTGTAACGAAAGGTCTTGCGAGTTGCTTCATTATGCTTCGTTGGTTTCTGTCAATAATCAACCAAACATATCAAACATGGTTTTGACCCCATAATCTCTGAACCAAGGAGCGAGCACAGCGACATGGATTCCGATGATTCGGACTTTGAAGTGCGGTACTTGTGTCAAGAACTTGTCACGAGATTGAAACATGATGACCATTTAATCAGTACTTAATCATTCAATACTATTTAATGCCCTAAACTTGAAACCTTTTCACCCCTCGATCTGGGTCAGAGAACACGTATTTTTCGGTTGGCAGATCTTTGTTGCTGAGGCTGAACCAGCGTGTGTGCCTGAGATGTTGGTTTTTTCTGTCGTCCATAAATAGCAGACTGTATAGAACTGCATGTATCTTGGAGAAAAACAGTAATATGGTAAACCGAATGTATAATCAATGAATCATACCGAACCATACTGAACCATACCGAACCAGAATCATACCCCGTTCAGCCAATTTCACCATTTGGGGGGTGGGAGGCATGCCTGGGCAGAGCCTGGCGTTGCAATCTGAGCTGTGGCCTCCTGTGGCATGCTGTGGCATGCTGTGGCTACATGGTCCATGGCGATTTGGGCATTGGCTGACCACCTCCTGAGGCTGTGAGGCCTCCGTGTGCAAAATGCGGTGTTCCCGCATGGAGACCCTTGCGTCGCTTGGAGACGCCATTGGGCTATGGGACAATATGGGACCAGATGGGACAATATGCGAGACAATACGGGGGCTATGGTATTCTGATGTATTCTGTATAGGCTGTGTCCATCCTGGCTTTGGTACACTTATATAATATATCAGGTTCTGCTGCTGAAGCTGCAGTATCGAATCCCATGGCTGCAACTGCCCTGACAAAAACGGCCCTTGTCTGATCCTTGGTAAAACAGCAACATTGAAGCCACGAGAGTATACAAGAGTGGTCCTGTCGGAGAAGAGCTGGATGCAAAGCTTTTTACAGGCTCGCAATACCTTTGAAGAGGAGATATTACAGGCTGGTTCGACACACCCACGAGCAATTTCCATTCCAAAATTGACCACGTGACAGATGTGACAGGAATGGCTTGCTGCCAAAGGTCTGAGCTTGCTGCAGGCGAGCAATAAAGAATAAGTGTGCTAGTTACTACCAGCAAGCAATACATTCCTAGCAATTTGTCTAAAGTGGGACATGTAACAGATGCTTGCGGCAAGGCAATTCTTGACTTGCTAGCAGCCCCCAACCCTGCCGTGTGCCAAGCGAGCCTTCAAATATCATCAAATATCAAGACACCGAAGATTATGAAACCAGGTTTGTACTGAATCAGGATAAATCAGATACGCGCAGATCAGGTCAATGCTCCTGCTGTTCGTTGGCATGCTGCAGGTGGCAAATTGGACATTTCACAAATGCAAATTGTGAAATGTGCATGAAAGCGATTGAAAGCCCCCCAAACAACATGCTATATTGATTGGCAGAGCGGCAGAAGCTGCCACTTGTGAGCCGCTGACTTTGTAGGTGCTCCTCCAGACTTTCTTGCTTCAAGAGATGTAGCATCCTCAGGGATGCAACGGCAGTGGGAGGGTGACAGTGATTCCTTCTACCTCAGTTTTGGGCGACAGCTTAGTAAAAACTCTTGTCAATCCACTCACAAAAGTTCCCAGGGAGCATGCTGAGGCGTTGACAGATCTCCCATCCTGCAATACGTGCAGCCAAAACATTCTACGAGGAGTTGTCCAGCCCTGAGATTTTGCATGAATTTGCTTAGAGTTGGATCAAATAATCTGAGATTTGCATTGTCTGCTGATCTGGTGAGGTGTACTCCATTCGTGAGCGCATTAGCGCAGAGGAGATCTTCAGCCAACCTTCACAGTTTTGTTCTCTGTTTCTTGTTGTTTCTTGTTGGCCTGTGTCAGTGCAGCCCTTACAACATGTTTGCAGCACCACTGATCAGCAGAGACCTCCAGGAGCTGCCAGAACGGGCTCGAGGCAAAACTTTGACACCTGGGCATGTCAGCAGTTGGAAGAAACAATAAGGAATTTTAAAGAAATTTCAAGGAATTTTAATGAATTTTAAGGGATTTAAAGACACTTTAAGGAATTTTAAGGAATTTTAAGCAATTTTAACGAATTTAAAGGCATTTTCAGGAATTTTAAGGAACTTTAAGGAACTTTAAGCCCTTTAAGCAAACTTTAAGGAATTTTAAGGAACTTTTATGGAATTGTAAGGCATTTTAAGGAATTTAAAGGAATTTAAGGCATTTTAAGGAACTTAAAGGAACTTTAAGGAATTGTAAGGAATTTTACGGAATTTTAAGGAATTTTATGGTTTAAGGAATTTTAAGAAATTTCAGGAATTTTAAGGAACTTTAAGGAACTTTAAGCCCTTTAAGCAAACTTTAAGGAACTTTAAGGAACTTTAAGGAATTTTAAGGAATTTTAAGGGACTTAAAGCAATTTAAGGAATTTTAAGGAACTTCAAGGAACTTTAAGGAATTTTACGGAATTTTAAGGAATTTTATGGTTTAAGGAATTTTAAGGAATTTTAAGGAACTTTAAGGAATTTTAAGGAACTTTAAGCCCTTTAAGCAAACTTTAAGGAACTTTAAGGAACTTTAAGGAATTTAAAGGAATTTTAAGGACTTTTATGGTTTAAGGAATTTTAAGGAATTTTAAGGAACTTTAAGGAATTTTATGGTTTAAGGAATTTTACGGAATTTTATGGTTTAAGGAATTTTAAGGAATTTTCAGGAATTTTAAGGAACTTTAAGGAACTTTAAGCCCTTTAAGCAAACTTTAAGGAATTTTAAGGAATTTAAAGGAATTTTACGGAATTTTAAGGAATTTTATGGTTTAAGGAATTTTAAGGAATTTTCAGGAATTTTATGTAGTTTGTTTCACCAGCCATATTTCAAGAAAACGTGTTTCAAAGGTGGCAGTGGGTAGAACAACTTTTTTGAACCTTGCTAGGACCCAA
>Ga0126342_10012183_pt1 | contig 15351 bp, 31 predicted proteins | sample Cyp1metagenome_FD_92528 | JGI IMG/M metagenome (GOLD analysis project Ga0126342, IMG submission 92528) | Coral microbial communities from Lord Howe Island, Old Settlement Bay, Australia - Cyphastrea 1 metagenome | ecosystem: Host-associated > Invertebrates > Cnidaria > Coral ...
CGACAAGGATGCCGCACGAGTTGATGCGTTGGACTTGCCAGCCAAGGACAGGTTCCCGCTTAGTCATATCCAAAGTGGAATAGAGCTTCCATGTTAATATCATGATAATTGGACATCCGACTGGACAGTCGTGAGAGTTATTTGTAGTTGAGTTGAAACCAAGCATGTGTAAAGCAACATGGAAGCCACAGTGACCGTAACCAAAAGAATTTTAAATCTTCATGTGTTTATTCCCACGAAGCCTTACGTGGATCGTGCCCTCAAGGATGTGCTGGAGAAAGACCCGTTGCTGCTGCTATCAGCCCAAGGAGAAGCAAAGGACCGGGTTCAAAGCTTATGCATATACTGTACAGCATACACTGACATCATAACATTGGATCGTTGGACCCAACCCATGAACATGGAAGTCAAAGAAATCGTTTCTGAAAGGTATTTTCATTCTGCATGATCTGCATGATGCTTGCCGCCGTCAAGGATGCCGCACGAGTTGATGAGTTGGACTTGCCAGCCAAGGACAGGTTCCCGCTTAGTCATATCCAAAGTGCATTATAGCTTCCATGATAATATCATGGGACATCATCCCGAACAGTTATGAGAGTTATATCTTTGTAGTTGAGTTGAAACCAAGCATGTGTAAAGTAACAAGAAAATGAAAATCCTACTGAATGTGATTCGTCTTTATCGGGCGACTCTTGGTTTCAAAATTTTGGGTTTCAATTGAAATTCAACTCTTGTGTCGAACCACCGTTCTCGAAGGAAAGCCTTTCATCCTTGGGGAGAAGTGCAATGGACGACCTTGTTCAATCCATGGTCGAATCTGGGAAACCGTTTCCATCTCCAGAGCCGGAATTGGTCGACCAGATGCAAGCCAATGAAGAAGCAATTCTTCAAGACTACCAGGCAGGCATTGCCAAGTTAAGGGAAACAATTTCAGAAAAAAAACAATTCTCCACGCCGGCATTTGTTACATAGCTGCTCTCTACTTGACGTTTTTTTTGAAGACACATTAACATGGAAGTGGGCCCATTGGTTTGTAACAGGGTTTCAACACATTTCAAATGGGCGTTCTTTCCCTGTACACAGCGCCCTCGAGGAACGGCCGGTGGACAAACTGGTGGAGAAATTGGAGCAGCCTGTTCTTGGCATCACGGACGCTTACCTGATATATGATAGATTATACAGATTTATATATATATATGTATGAAGGTAAGTATTTACGATATACAGTAAATAAAATATAAGTGGAAGCAATACAGGGTACCAGTGTTATCTTATATGGCCAGCCAGTGGCATCTATGCAATTGTGGCGCCCCCCATGATATCACCACCATTCTATGTAGACTGGAGTTCATAACCAACAGTGGCATTTTGCAAAAAATCGATTGGGATTTGAGTGTTTCTTGAATGTGTGCGTGTGCTTCCATGTCAACGCTTTCTGCATTCCCGAGGAAAAGGAACCATCGACCCGGCACATTGGGAAGTCACCTCCAAAGCTAGCAAGGATCCCCAAGAGTTCTGGAATCCAGTATTTGGAAAACGGGACGCCCTACATATACCTGTGGCCTAGCAGCCGGCCCCCGCCAAACATGGCAAACACGCCCCGGCAATCAGTAGAAGATGCAGCACGATGGATTGAAAAGGCTGGGAATAAATAACTTTTCAACAATGGTTTGTAGAGCATGTAAGCCAATATCAAATTATACCGGTTTAAATCAATTCAGTGTCATTAACATGGAAGTAACTGTTGGGACCAAATTCCGTCCTTTTTGGAACACCCCAAAATCCAAAGCGTTCATTGAGCTGCGCCCTGGAGGCTCCAAAGATTGCCATGGAGTATGCGAAAACACTGCCAGGGTCTCCGGTTCTCCTCTCTGAGAGAACGATCCGTACGTCGTCCAGTTTCAGCGGGTTCCCCGGTTTAATCATGGAAGTGTAAAGTTGTTTAACAACAAATCTTGTGTCCAACCCAAACGTGCTTGTTTGTTAGTTTTTTTGATTTGCCGCGTGCCCTCAAAGGCTTGATGCCAGTGGGAGGGCGCTCAAGATTTTGGAAGCTTCCGGCGCCATTCCTTTGAAGTTCAATGTGGACCTGTGGCCTGAAGTGAAAACACCAAGTTGGGGAGAGTTGGGGAAGTGAAGTAAAACAAGCGAAACAATATGTCACAACATACTTAGCCCTCCTGTATACGTATACATGGCAGTAGGATCTCAGTTCCGCCCAGGAATCGGTCTGTGACGTGGACAGGGACGTGCAACAGGGAATGCTGTTGGACCGCCACTTCTTGGGCTCATGCGTTTTTACCAATGCCCCTTGGCTTTTGAGTTGTCTGTATACAGGTTTGCTGCAGGTTCACTGAAATTGTGTCAGGGCAGTTGCCATTTACATGGAAGTAGGGGATTCAGTCAGAGATCAGAACACATGTTTCTGAACAAGTCGTGTTCTTGCACTACCATCCAACCCCTATACAGATTCGACCACTTCAATTCCGGTCAGGCATTGAACCTGATAGACCCGGTGACGCGGGAAAAACTCGTTGAAGCGCCAGATTCTGACAGAATCATGGAGATTTTGCGGGGGGGCTCCGTGATTTGGAATGAAAGGTCTCCATGTCTTCGGCACCCCGAGAACACAGCAGGATGTCGGCATCCGGTCGCCGTGGACCTGGATACTTGCCCAAAAAGAAAAATCATAATATTGTTGGTGAATGCTATGTTAATAAACTTGTGTGACGAAGACCCCACCATGAAAAGCATAAATGAAAATTGCAATCCCAATTATTCACCACTGAGGAACTTGCAGGGGTGATCTGCAAGGATGACAGCCTAATGGGCTCCAATTTACGAGAGCATGGTCGGGGCAGGGCTCCAGCTCTTACCCATTGGAGGCGCGGTTCCCGGTGTGTTGGGCGCAGTACCGACTGCCACGTTAAACATGTGGGAGTTGAGAGCGGAACATATAATAAGTAACATGCCTACCTGTACCATAGTATATATGGAACCTACGTATCGCATACATGTATATTTCAATGCGCTGGATTCTTGGGACACACCTGGCTATTGTTAATCTGGCATACGGTGTACATCAACATAGAAGTCACAAAGCGTTTCCGTACCCGGCTCCAGGTATCATCAAGAGCATGGAAGTCGTTTAGCCGTTGCCGAGAACGTTACGACGGGCTCGATTCACAAATTGTGTTCTACCAGCTTCTCCCAGGAGCAATACGATGTCCGCTGCGTTCACACAGCAACTGAGGATAGCGGCCACGGCGCTATCAAGCGATACCGTGGGTGGAAACATGGATGAATTCATTTACGTAGAAGACCAAACGTGTTTCAGTTGTCGTGAAAGCAAATAATAGACAGGATACAACCCTCTTGCACCATACCATGAACGGAAATATGAAATATGTGTCAATGCATGTACGTAGAAGTGCAAACCTGTAATATATTATATAGGTTGTGTGCTGTAACTGCCTTTTGGGATTCTCAAGTATTTGAGTCATTGCCTGGGCTTCTCTGCTCAGGACGCTGGCTTTGAGAAAGGAGGCTGGACGGTGGGTAGGTGACCCGCAGGAAGCCTACTTGCAAATGGCCAATGTTCTCATGCACAAACAAATCCACATCGAAGATCTCTGGTTTCTTGAGGACGAGCAGTTGCTGCTTGATTGAACAGGAATTCACATAATATAGTTTCATCCAGAGTCACCCATGTCTATGTTAACGGCGCTACCCAAACTGGCAAATGAACAGATGGTCAGGCACAAACAAGGCTTGAAACAAAGAATCCAGGATCTGGCAGGAACAAGTCATTTTTTGAAGGATTTACATAAAGGGTTTTAATAAGGGACAAACAAGGCTTGAAACCAAGAATCCCGGCTTTACATGTTCCTGAATTTCAGGCTGAAAGAGGAAAGGCTACGCTTTGTCACCAAGACGAGCGCGTACAGCAACAGCTTTGAGCCCCTTGACAGCAAGTGCTAATTTCTGCTTCACTGTTCTCTCCTAACTACAGTAGCTATTGGCAACCATTTGTCCTTACCGTGACTTCTTTGTTAACCAAACACCTGGGCACGGTATGGCCAAATGCCAGGGATATGCTTACTCCTTTCGAGCGCGCCAACCTCACTGCAGCTTGGAAGAAGCTGGATGAGGCTTTGGGAAGGGGGCCATGCAGTCCACACAAAGCTTTTCACTAGCACACTGTCATTAACATAGAAGTAGCTGATGGTTTGCTCATATATCGTCATCCTAGTCTGTATAGATCAGACAGTAGCGGTTCAGAATGGGGCAGCCTACGGAATGACAAGCATTGCAGGATCATCGTCTCAAAGACCATCGGGAGATCCACGTAGCCGTGCCACAGCAGTCGGGGAAATACACAAAGACGGTGAGCGCAAACAGGAGACTCTGAAAAGCCCTCTCCATGTTTATCGTTCTGAGGAATCCGGCTTGGTTTTTAAGTGTTGCCTAGTGGGTACGGAAGACGTAGAAATTACTGTTCTTGTTCTAGATGTTGAAGAATTGAATTATATGTTTACTTGTGAGTATGCGATCCCCGCTGGAGGACACTGCCAACGATGACCACCGTAGACCAGCTGTATTCCAGGCATCGCAAAAGATGGCTTACTGCCATCGAAAAGCTGGCAGCACTTGGATTTCCCACGACTGATGGCATAGCAGCCATTCTGAAGCAAGAACCTCGAAGTCAATTGCTTGTGTTTTTTTTTGCTTTGTTTTGGATCCATGGCTGCTTCCAAGTTAACCAATTGTATTTCCTATTTCTATTGAACATGGATACTGTGTCCTTTTTCATTATCTTTTGACAATGCCTAGAGGACAAGATGCCAGTGTCAGCCTGGCGAAACATCACCAAGAGAATTGGCGACACCCAACATTTGCCGAATGCTGTTTCCTGGCTTGAGTGGTATGCTGGATGTAGTAGAAAAGCAGGAAATATAATAGACCAACCACAGGTGTTTGGCTTATATGAACTTAGTTCCAATATGTCTTAGTTACTGCTATGTTAGCCAGTTTTTCGGATGAGTGGCTACAACTAAATCATCCCTACATGGGTCGGCACAGACGAGCTGTTCTTTACCAGGAAGTAGAAATTGAAAATAATTCAAGCCCTTTGCCTTTGAGGCGATGGTGATTCTAGCTGCCCTGGCGTGCGCTGAGTTCTACCCCGACGAGAAGATTCCACCCAGGCTCACAACTCGGTTCACCACGGTGCCCACGCCGGCGGACGGGAGATGCTTCTGGTCAGCACTGTGGCTGGCCAATGTTGCCACAAAACGGCAGCTCTTCTCATGGTACCACAGGCGCAGGTTGGCAACACATGTTGCTGCTGAGAAGGACGCCGCGCAGTTTGAGAAAGAGCAAGTCTTGGACTGGGGTCTACGATTGACAGACATGCCAAAAGAGACCCACAACCGGCTCATGTGTGGACAGTGTGCAGAACACCCAGACATGGAAGCTTAGACAGCATCTCACTTAATCCATCCCACACTTCCATGTTAACGATGTTTGATTTTTTATATTCACGGGGCACAATCCAAAACATACAGATTCACGGCATCTTATCCATTGCTTTCCCATGACCTGTTAACAGTGGAAAGTAGAAGATGTCTTGGTTTGGACGCTTTATCATGGAAGTGGACAAGCAACATTTTCCAATCAGAACATATCGCTAACCCTCTCAGGAATGGGTCGCCGCCAAGCTGAACATTTGCCTTGTGATTGTCTCTGGTATGTTGAGACCGGGTCTGCTTGCCCAGATGGCGTACAACACCAGCGCTCCTGAAACTGTGTGGCTTCACCACTGCTTTTCTACAGATGGTTCTGGGAAGAGATCGTCCCATTTTACTTTCCTCAGCCAGGCGCAAGAGTTTCAAATAAACTTGCATTGACACACCGACCAAGTAAACATGTTAAACACCTTGTGTTTCCGTCTTGCCTTCATTTCATTCCGCCCCTGAGGACATTGAGATGCTCAACGAAGATGAACCGCCGCCGCAAACACCAGAGCCACAGCCGAAAACCCCACCACCGGAGACCGCAGAGGCTCCAGAAACAATTTTTGTTCTGCATTCCATGCTAACCACATACCAAGAGCATAGCTTTGAACCCCTGCTTTTCATTAATGCCATCGTATGTGGTATGACAGGGCTTATCAAGCCATGGACAATGTCATTTATGCAATTTTATGCATAATCCTGCGTTCGAGAGATTTCGAAAGATTTGATAGACTCTCAGGTTAATGCCATGTTCCAACTCTTTCGCCCTGTTCAACTTCCATGACAATGTAAATGTCAACATATCCAGCTGTGACAAGCATACAGTCTTGTCTGAGAAATAGTTAAATCATGTTCAAACGATTGAGACCACGTAAACATGGAAGTGGAAAGCCAAACCGGCCCCTCACAACCGCAGGAAGTTGTTGGTGAAGAGGAGTTCCAGCAGTTCCAAGTTCACTTGGATGAGGACACTTGGGCAGCTTACTCTGCCCTCAAGCATGTGAAGAGGATTGCTGCCGCTGAAGGTGTCCACTACCTTGTGTCCTTTGCAGGCCATCCGGACATCAAAATCCGAGAATCAGCTCCTTTGTCCATTACATAGCTGCACTTAGAAACTATGTTTCTCATTTTTGTTGTCCCATGGTCTGTAGGGCCGTAGTTCTGTAAAGCTACAGCAGGTCTGTTCTGTCATATTCCATATCCACTTCCATGATAAGCGGTGGCGCGTAACATGTGAGATTTAGTAAAACACATGCCCCTGATTAGAATCAAAGTACTTCAGATATCTTTAGACATCTTTGTCACTATGTTCCCGACGCATGGCGTCCTGTCGAATCAAGGACTTCCACGGCAACGTGAAAACTACTGCGGAGGTGGTCACTTCCTTGGCCCAGCTGCGAGACACGGAGGCTGCCGAGCTCGGAAAGATGAGGGCGCCTGAACTCAAGGCTTTGGGAAAAAGCCGGGGTGTGGCTTTCAAGGGCAACATGAGGAAGGCTTTGCTTACCGACCTGATGGTTTACCACAAATGCTGCTTCTGCTTTGCTTAACATAGAAGCTTGAGGGGTTGCTTTGGTGAAGTCAAACTAGAGTGTGAAATAGAGTAATCATTGAAAACATGTTTGTCTTTACTTGTTGCACCAACTTCCAATTTGGCAAGACCAGGTCTTCGTACCTTCCAAAGTGACTTGGAGCAGTTTGGGGTCTCTACGGCTACTTCCGAGAAAGTTTCCGACGGTGAGAAGGGTTCTCAGGTTTTTGGCCCCCCCGAAGTCAAGAAGGAACTTCCATGTCCAAAACCACCGGGTGCTGTCGATCCCACCAAAGTCAAGAAGGAACTTCCATGTGCAAAACCGCCGGGTGCTTTCGAGCCCACCAAAGTCAAGAAGGAACTTCCATCTCAAAGAAAACCGGGTGCTTTGTGTACCTACAAGAAAACAAAATCTACGGATTCACTACCAATTGAGAAAGTTATGGAAACATTCATGGATGAAATGGGCATGACTGAACCACAAGATGCTTGTGGCCAGCAAAGCTCCGGTGCCCAGTCTTCATCAGCCGGTGGCAGTGCTGGCACATTGGCCGAGCTAGGCCCTGGTGCGCCTAACGTGGAACCTGGTGGAGCGGACATTACTCAGGAGGCCTTCCCGGCAACTCAGGATGTGCCTGATGATCGTGATCCATCCAACAGAGAAAGATTCCTCAATGCTACACTGATTTGTCCTGGAATTGCCCTGAAGAAGATGAAAATGGCCATTGCTGATCATTCTGACAAACTCATTGGTGTCTTGGGGGTCTCCGTGCTCAAGAAGTACAGGCGCGAAAGGGCGAATCTTCAGAACATGGTCATTGGAAACCCTTTTGATGATTCTGGCGATTCTAGCTTTTGGACGAAAGTGGCAGAGCACCTCAAAGAGAAACCTGTTGGAGCACTGGTTTTGCCTTCTACGTCTCCATATGAACTTGCCGATGTTCTCTGTCATTCTGGTCAGCTTTGTATTTTTTTCCTGTGCCGTTGGATTCCACATTAACCATTCTTGATGGCTTTCCCGTAAAAATACGGTGCAAGAACATATGGCATATTTTTTTGGTTGGCTTATCTACTGCAGGTTTTGGACATGCTGCCGGTCTCCGTCAAGCATTGTGACGACATCTATGTCTTCACAGTTCCCACTCTCGGGCCACTTGGTTCTGATGAAAAGGACTTCAGTTTCGTGAACGTGGAAGTCCATGCCAAGATGGAGTCTGCGGACGACCATCCATGCCCTGAAATCTTTGCAACTGGGGCTCTTGGCCGATTGGTAGGTGGTCTTCTCTATCTTCCAGACGACCGTGCTCGCATGAGTAAAGCTGACATCAAAGTGGCAGCAGAGCACTCTACTGCAGAACGTCTTGAACTCAAGAGGACACGGGGACTAACATAGAAGCGGGGGCGGGACCATTGATTGCAACGCAGCATTTTGGGTCTTTAAGGCTGCCATCTTCGAGGCATATATTAAGCCTATACACCTGTTCAAGACTGCATTTTGGGGCCTGTGTCCATCTCATTCCCCGCATTAGTTGTGGTTAACATGGCAATGGAAGCAAGTCAGAGACATGGAATTAAAAGAGAACATTGGTTTTGAAAGATTTCTCATCTTCACGCTAATTTGGATGGGGGGAGAATGCTAAACATAGAATCTGTATGCTAGTTTTGTAAAGACCATTTCCTGTCGTGCAGGAGACTTGCAGAGGAGAAGGACGCCACTATGAAAGCGAAGAAGGCGAGGCACGAGGAGTCTTTGAAAGCTATGGAGTCCCATGTGCAAGAACTCCAAAAAGACCAGGACGATTTGAAGGGCAGACTCCAAAAATGGCAAATTGTTCTGAGTCGCATTTGTTCCGGGAATGAACTCAACGGCAACAACAAGTCCCCCGAACAGTCTTGGAAAGAATGGTTTGAAGCTGCACTTGGCGAGCCTATCATGGATTGCCCAGCTCCCTTCCTAGAAAGCACATTGTCTTTTGATGATGCAGTGGTCCACCTGTCCACTAACATAGCATTGCAACGCAAAGAACATGAGAAAATGGCTGAAAGACACCAGAACTTGTCAACCCGACTTGGAAAAAGGCAGGATACGTTTCAGAGGAAAAGGCGGAAAGCGACTGCCAAACTTGAGGAAATGATTGAAAGGAAAGAAAACGGTACTGAGGAAGATTTCTTGGAGGAAGCAAAGATCCTCGATCATGGATTCAACTTCTATGTTTATATGTCTGGAACCCCTCTTTCTTTCTGCCTTCGCCAGCCTTCCGTACTCTTTGCCTCAGCTTTATGATTGATAAACTTATAATATATTGTATTTGCCTTTGGCACTTCCATGTTAATCAGATAAATTCAGATCATGCGCATTTCCCAAGGAAAAGACGGCGTCAGCTCTACCATGCCAAGAAAGATGCCCTGAAGTTCAAAAAGCCCATGAGCGCAAAGACCAAGTTGATCAAGAAGAGGTCAACAAAGGATGCTGGAGTCTACACGAAACAGATCAATGCAACCCGGAGAGTGGTCACTATCAAGGACAAGCTGGCTGTCGTTGACTTCTACGAAAAGCTTCAGGCTGAGAAGATGGCTGCCCAGGCAATTCTCCGAGAACCGCGATTGGTGAATGTGACACGCAAAAAGGCCCAAGAACAAAGGAGCAAACGATTGGAAGCGAAGGAGAAGGCAAAAGTCAATGCCGGGATCGATTCCCACATGTGGTGGGGAAAACCCAAGTCTGCAAATGGGTTGCCAGTGCAAAGCGAGAGCATTGGAAGGAGCTGCCGGAGCCCCTGAGAGCTCGGCTGTCAACTACCCCCAATTCTTGGAGAGAGAAGTGGGGAATGACCAAGCGAGGCAAAAAGATTGGTGGTGGAATCCCATTGCAACTGCAGCGTGAACTCGACGACTTGATGGTTGAGGTCAGCGGAGGCTTTTCCAGGGTGACCGATCGCAGAGAGGTTGTGACAACTGAAAGCGTGGTGGCTTGGGCTACGCTTAGTGTGCTGATTCCATGTTAATCTGTTTTTGTGATTTGTTTGTGGTTTTCTTGTTAGCTGGTTCACGCTTTGGTTCACACTGCTTGACGTGGAATCTGGAATGATTTTTGTTTTGACATTTGCGCGATATGGCTTCCATGTTAGACACCTTTGACTCAAACTAAGTTGAAAACCATCAATGGCATGGTGCGCGACTGGAACGAGAACCTGCAAGATGCCATTGACAATGTGGAGAAGTGGAATCAGGAGTTGCTTTCGAAATACCAGGCTGGTGAGATTTCTGCAGAAGGGGTCATGGATGGACTTGACCACAAGCCTCAGCCTTTGCAGACCTGCAGTACCACCTGGGCCCATCACTGGAAGACCAGGTTCGGATGGTCCATGTTAACGAGAGGACAAGACGACTCTCAATGGCTTGCATATGACCACCCTGACATGGTTTCATCAAGAGAGTCCTTGGCTGCCCTGGTGAAGGACGAATCCATCAACACTGGTTTGATCTTAAATTACGACCAACTCTGGAGAACATGTTGGGCTACCACACGCTACAAGCTGGCATACAAGGACCGCCGAAGCGTTGGCAAGATCGGCAGAAAAACCCGGATGGGACCCAGGGAGGACAAAAAGATCACGTCAGTCAAAAATGCCAGAAGAAGCCTGACGGATTCTTGCATGAAATAGTTTTGGTTTACATGGAACCCATCCATTTCACTCAAAAGGTTTCATATCGAAATCCAGTAAGTCTAAAAATAATTGCTTGCATCCTCAATGCATTTGGTATCCGGAACCGTTAAGGTCTTCATTTGAGCTTTTCCAGTTAACATGGAAACTGTCCATCTCCCAGGTATTGACGACAAGCTGGAGCACTGGAACCAGAGGACCATTAGCTTTTTGTTTACCCGAAGGCAGTATGGCGCCGGAGACCATGGCAGAGTTCAACAGAGAGTTTGCCGGGGTCGCAATGGTGACCTCCAGCGGTTCCTCTTCACATTTCATGACGGGGGACACGTTGATTCAGATGATGGAGCAGTTGCTGGGAGCTGCATTCGCCAAACAGAGAGATTTGTTTCCTAGCTTCAATCCAGCATTTGTTGAGGTGAATCTATTTAGACGTGGTTTTGTATACGTGGAAACCAAGTCATATGTCAAACCAAGTGCCCTTTTGTCAGTGCTTTGTTTCTATGTGTGTGTATGGACTGTACTGTACTATCGACCATAGATTCAAAATTGCCACGAGGCGGCATTAACATGGAAGCAGGGATAGCGTTCATCCCATTGCAGGCTTGGACTTTCCTTGAAAGACAGGGGAGCACTTCTATGCGACGCCTGGTCCGGAAGTTTCAAAAAAACTGAAGGACAAGCGTTGAGACGGTGCCTAGGCCCAGGCTTATTTGTTTATATATTGTTTCCCCACATGAAATTCTTGACATAGGATTGGTGATTCTTAGGGAATTAACATGGAAGCGGACGTCAACATACCCATTTAGGATTTGGTCAAAGGTTCCGGTTCTGAGTCATTGGCTCTTTACAACCGGGCATCGCTGACTAACTTTGTGAGATAGATTTACATGTCTCGTTTTAGATCTTTTGGCATATCTGCATGTAACATGATGGATATGACCTGGATATGTCTATGTCTATATTAGTTTTCACTTGTTTCTATCAGACAAACCTTGTACCATGCAGCGTATGCATGGTTCTGGTGACAGTTTGTTTGCAATCCGAGGCATACGTGGTTCCAATCCATGAACGTTGCTCCACCGCGGCTCCAACCAGGAGGGTGGAGTACGCATGGGCAACCTGTGGATCAAATCCACAGCGTCCTGCGTTCCATCATTGCTCGCAAAGACTTATCCTCCACCGGTCAAGTGCTTGACTTTCGAGACCGAAAACGAAACTCATCCAAATAAAGCCAAGTCTTGTGTATGCTTCCCCCTGTTCATTCCAAGGACGAAGAATTGTTTACTTAGAAGCGGGTGGGCAAAAAGTATACACCACGCAATTTGTACTTGAGATGTCCTTTTCTTCCAGTAGTTGCTTACGCCGTTCCGGGTGACCTGTGTGTTTTAGCTCAATTTTGCGTTTTGTGTATATATGGGGTGGGGGTGGGGTGGGGTGGGGTGTATCAACGTCCTGACGCCCCCGTCCTTGGTACTACGTTGACACGACATGATGAAGTCATGTGCAAGACGCTGTGGATGCTACGTTAATAACATCTTGAAGTAACATATGGGATGTGGTGGGGTGGGGTAAGGGCGTATTCATGTTTCACATGGATACTGTAATTTATAAAAGAGCAAATGTTGAAAGACTTTGGAAAGTTGTTCAAGTGCAAGTGGTGTGCCTGAATGAAAAAGTGTCGCCGCCACCCACAGGCCACCGGGGACGGCGTGACCTAGTTTTCAACAATATCTCTGCTATGGAGAGTGTTTACGTAGAAGTACCAACAATCACTGTTGGGTCCCTTCTCAGGATTCTCTGAACTCGACGTCAAAGCCAGTGGTCAGGCACCTTCCCAAACATATTCATTTTGTTTTTTTTGCAAACCTCTGGTTTTCTTCGGTAGTACATATAATCTGTATATATATATATATATAGATAATTTATAAAAATGATTGGGTTTGCACTCCCTTTTTTTCCTGTATGTGTTTCGCCTTCCATGTTAAATGGTGGGAAATCTCGTCACAAACCAAGGTTGCCATGGAGGCCAAACCTTTTGCTGACATTTTGCGCTTGACGTTGGATGCATGGAATGAAATGCCCACGAAGGTGTTTGAGAGTGCTTGGGTGATCACTGGGTACTTTGAAGCCACTCACTTTGAAACGTACCGGCATCTCACTCCAGCAGAAGGACATCAGGAGGCATACAAGGTGATGGAGCCAGCCCAGGTTCTGACAGGTTGCACTTTCAGACCTACGCCCCAGATGTGCCCTGTGTACCAATGGCAGATCAAGGCCTGGCTTCCATGTTAAGGGTTTTGGATAAAGGATGCCCAATCCTTTGGCTGTGATTTGTCTTGGAGAAAGTCTTCACATTGCAGCTCCATTTTTGGGTTCCATGTTAAGAAGAATCTATCAGACGCATTCCAGGACAAGTCTGGCCAGTTTCAAGCTCTTCCCTACGAACTAGCCCATGGGATTGCAAAGACCGCCGCCAAGCATTGCTACGACTATCAGGTTGCACGCAGGGACTACTACGAGAAATTGGAGCAAGACCCAACCTGTTCCAAGGCAAAGACAGTGAAGGCCAAGGAGGACCTTGAAAAACTAAAGGCCGTGGACCTTTACATGGTCTTCAACCGAAGAACCGGCCAAATGGCCACTCGTGAGTGGATGAAAACCTACCTCATTACTGATGAACATGGAATTCCCAAACCCAAAAAGGAGAACTCAACTGCCAAGCCGTGGATTGCTTGTCTTCGTTTTGAGCTTGGTTTGGACCTGCACAAGGTCAGCTTGGCTTTCAAAATCACTGAGGGAGGCGAATTTAGAGAAGTTCGTCTCTTTCACTTCGAGGACGGCATGACCACCACCAAAATCAATGTTTTCACCGATGGGTACAAGCACCTGCTCCATCAAGATGAGCTGGAGGAGGACAGGAACTGTTTCTTAAAACTGAATTGTGTACTGTATGGGAATCACATGCTTTGGACATCTTAACGTGGAATCGAAATCAAACCAAGGGTCGGTAAATACCAGGTATAAAATGAAAGATGCTTTGTGCTCAGGATGATTCCGCCGGCTCCATCGACTTCGAAACGGATGATGACGACAGCATTCCGGGCGATGCCCAGGGTTTGGAAGGCTTGGGGTTGGTCAGTGCTAGACAACACGAATGGGAAAATTAAGAGACTGGTTACTTCTACGTTTAGTGCTCGGATACTGTACAATCCTTATCATTGTGTGGATCGACATGGCCTTGATAGTTTAACGTAGTACACCTTTTGCTTTCAGGTCAGATCAGCCGCTTCGAGAACATGAAGGATCCAGCGCCTGCCCCTGCAGCAGGAAGTGACAAGCCAGTGAAGCCTATTTTACGTGGAAGTGCGGCTGTAGAGTTTGATTCCGATGATGAGATGTTGGCACCTCCCAGCATGTCAGAGTGTGTTTTCCGGGTGTTTCATTCTGACAAGAATGCGCACAGTGAACCGCCGTCAGAGTTCAGGGAACGGGAGGCATATAAGATTCTGGAGGCCGAAGGCTTAACAGATACTCCCCCCTCCGCTGGATGCGGGCTGTTTTACCACAAAAGCACACAGCAGTGGCATGCCCGGTTTGGTTTGCATGGAGAAATTAATTGCGCCCCCTCTTGGAATGCTACGTTAAGATCGGAAAGAAAAGCAGTCCTTTTGGCCCTCCACGCAATGTGGAAGTGGTGGAGCGCGTTGTCGAAGAACAAACCCGATGGAAAGTATGTGGCAGTCTTGGAGAAAGCGCTTCGAGACACTGCCTTCTAGAGTGGGTGTGAAGTCAACTTGAGTTGTCTAGTGGATTAAGCGAATCGCAACTTCCATGTAAAAAATCAATGGTTGGGTGTTCAAAGAAATCTGCTTTCAGGATTTTTACCCCACTTCACTTCAGTTTTGGATCGGTACAGCCTTCCGAAGAAAAGGCACTTCGTAAGAAGTTTGCTGACTTCTACGTTTTCAACTGGTGGGTTTTTTGTTGCCATAGATGGGTGCAAACATGTTCGATATGGAAAAGATTCAGTCTTGTTTTAGAGGCGTCAGCAAACCAACTCGTGCAGCTCTGGCTTGATGGCTTCCATGTTAACTATGTTTACGAATTGAATACTGAACTTTACAAGAGTAACTATTCGAATTGTTTTCCTCCAAACATACTTCTGGTTGTTTAAGAGCTCGGCAAGCCTGTCTCTTTCTCTGTTCTACTTTCATACAGGGATCCTTTTGACGAGGGAATGCAACCTTACAACGTAACACATTGGTTCAGTCTTAGTGTTTCACTGGCTTCCATGTTAACCATCTGCTGGTGCCATTCCCAGGTGCATTCCCAATCGTTACACACGTGGGCAGAAGTTTCACCTCTAGATTGGTGGATGCAACCAAAAAAGAAACAGTGTTGTATTTTGACACTTCCATGATAAGCACCAATTTGGCATCATTGATTTCGAAAGGTTGCATCCTCAATTGCTCGGACATGACAGGGGTGAGAAGATAGATGCAAAGAAGAAAAAAACATGATGTGGCGGTCAGTCTGGGGGTTTTAGGGATCGCCCTAGAAGGATGTATTCAACATGAGGGGAGAACATGTTAACATAGAAGTTGCCAACCTGATGTCTGGACCCTCAAGTTACTTCCAC
>Ga0126342_10012184_pt1 | contig 15351 bp, 20 predicted proteins | sample Cyp1metagenome_FD_92528 | JGI IMG/M metagenome (GOLD analysis project Ga0126342, IMG submission 92528) | Coral microbial communities from Lord Howe Island, Old Settlement Bay, Australia - Cyphastrea 1 metagenome | ecosystem: Host-associated > Invertebrates > Cnidaria > Coral ...
AATGGAGATGTTCTAAGTATCTGTTTTTCTGATGTTCTAAGTGCGTACTTAGAAACATTTCTGATGTTCTAAGTATGGTAATTTTGATGTTCTAAGAGGAGGTTTCGAAATTTTGGAAAAAATCAAGTTCTAAGTACATGTCCGTCACTATATAAATGCCATGGTGGGGATCATTCGAAGTGAAGTATTTTTTTCAATTGTCCTTTTTGTTCCGCGTTCCTTTTTCTTTTCCTTTCTTGATAATCAAGGTGTTCTAATTTAGCGATAACCTTAGCGATAACCTAGCGATACCCTTTTGCTGAAAAAGGAACCCCGGACGAGAGATAGACTCATTTGATCCCAACAAGAAGAACTCAACAAAAAAGTGAACAGGTTCTCAACCCTAGGCCATCAAGTTGTTTTGAGACTTGGGAAGCCTTAAGCACTTCTTCATAGCTACGAACGCTTCTTTATTGGAACTATGAGGTCCCATCTTCAATTTCTAGAGCTTTTGAGCGGGGAAGTGTGGCGTTTTCTGACGCCATGGCTTATATCAAAGAGGGACAATTGCGATTGCGAGATGACCCTTTTTCGTTTTCATAGATTAGTGATCTTATAACCGTTGGGAACCATTGAAAGAGTCTAGGAATGTGCTTAGGTAACTCCCCAACATGGTTGCAAACGCAAAGACAACGAGCGCCCCTTAACCCATTCCCAGCAGTTTAGAGATCTGAATCCGCTGAACAATTGATTTTGACGGCGGCTTATGATAACAATTATTTGTTTTATCCGATATAATGTTTAAACCCACCAACAAAAGACAAAGTAAATCCATCTAAGTCACCGTGTTCCCTTTCAAAACTCTTGAGCTAGCAATAAATTAAGTTAAGGGTTGATCCCCACATATGCAATGGTTGAAACCATTGATTTGGGATAATGACACTCTTCTTTTGGCACGTTTTCGCACCTTTGACTCTCAGGCCATGCTTCATCAGCGCTTTGCCTCTGCCGCGGCGGCAGTCGCTGGCAAACTCTACGTTTGTGGCGGGGCTGATGCAGCTTGATGGCATTTTGTGGTGCAAAGATGGGCTTGGATGAACCGACGCAAAGGGATGTAAAACCAAGCAGAATGGGCAAACATTGGGATATCAGGCTACAGAATGGACATAATTAGTGGAATACAGCACCAACCATAATGAGCATATTTAATAAGATGGCAAATACGCAAATACTTTGAATGATAGAATGATTGTAATGGGATGTAATAGGATATAAAAGATATGCAGTCAAAAATATGACATTTTCTATAACATGATATATAGTAATATATATATATATACTGTATATAATTATTTAATGTATAATAGTGGTTCTATAAGACATGATGATATCAAGCACAATAGGCATATAAGGGGAGATACAACCAACAGTATGACATGTGTCTATGTGGGATGTCCAAGAATCGGGCTGAACCCAGCACATATGGCTGTGCTACTAGGGAAACGTCTAAATTCTAAACATTTGTTTTTGGGGTACTGTATAGTTGACAAATCCATATATGTGCTATAGCCATCATGAAAGGTAAATCACAAAGAGTTATCGCATCGCTCGAGGACCGTGGGCAACTTGACTCGGTGGAAACTTGGCGGATGGAATTGGCAGGTTCCTCCTGTCTGATGATGTCTGTTCTCAGATGTTTTTGTTTCCGCGTTTTCAGGAAAAATGAGGGGAACCCCCAAGTCTTGAATGGCTAAAATTTGGCTAAAACATGCTAAAACCATCTAAGATTTTCGTTTCCCCAGTGGTGATTTCTGGCAGCGCCTCCAAGGAGTGCTTTGATCCTGTAATGAATTCCTGGAAGGAGGTGTCTCCTATGCATGCTCCAAGAATGCGAGCCGCAGCTGCAGCTGTTTCAGATTAGTGGATGGAAAAGGTGCTGATACGTGCTGATGTGCCGGGCTGATTCCATGAAGACTCAAATTTGGATGGTTTCGGAACACAAAGTTGATCAAATTTGCATAACAGTTACATGCATTTACCAAACCTTAAATGGTTGGACCCTATTGAGATCCCACTTGGACAGCCGTTTGCCCAGCCCAAAGTGCGGAGAGACCCGATATCGGCCAGGCAGAAGTGGAGCGATATCGGCAGCAACTGGAGAAAGCTCGCGAGCAGCCTGAGGCGATTTTGGTCCTGGAAGTAACCTGGGTTTGTCACTGAAGAAATAGGGGAAAGCCACCAGATTTCATCAGATTTCATGGTTGGCTGTATCATTTTCCATCATTTTCCCAATGGTTCTGGCCTTTGTTTTTGGGAGATACACCCAATTTTCAGACCAACCCACCGAATGGATCGGTGGTTGTCCCCATCCCAGGAGCGAGGACAGAATTTGGGGGTCATTTTATATCATGCCATAGGGCAGACCGAATGTTAAAATTAAGACTGTATGGGGATGGCCTATTGGTGTGTTGTTGTTGTTGTTGTTGTTGTTGTTGTTGTTGTTGTTTTTTGTTGTTGTTGATTTATTTGGCATCCGATTTGATAATAGTTATTGCTTGGATAAAGGTCCTTGGATAACATGTTTACGTTGCATGCTCGGTTTACCCTGCTGGTTTGATGAGTTATCATGAGCTACTGTAACAATCATCTCATCCCCCCAATGAATTTTCCAAGCCACCATCCCATAATCCCAAATAATTAGACAACTTAGATAAGTGTAAATGATTTATGTTGGGTTAATATTAGGGGATGGGATAATATGGATAATATCAAATCCACCATGTTTTCAAGGACAATGTTCTTGTTAACAAGGATTACTTTTTTTTTTCCATTGCGGTGTTTCTTTGTCACATGTTCTTTTCGAGGACAGGGTTTCGCATCTATCAGAAGTTATACAACCATATTTTTCGGGTATAGTACCATTATAGTACAAATGATTAGACATGGTAAATTATTTGAAGAGACTTGGTTGTCAGTTCATAATTGCATACTTGGCTGCCAGTTGACATATACAGTTACATTGGATATGCGTTTTTATTCAGATACTAGAGGTAGTAAATCATATATATCAGATAAATTTAGATAAGATATTTGTTTATATTTGCTTCATCATTGCATTGTCCAAGTAGATATGGATAGCCAATAATTCACTTGCCAGATGAGATAACCATCACACCATGCCTAAGTAACGAGACATAACTTGACAACATTTGACAATATCTTACATTATATATATAGGATTACAAGATAATATCTAGATTTCGGTAGATAATACCAATTAATATTCGAATCAAATCTAGCGCAAGACAATGTACATGAATCTTCATTGTTAGATTAGTTACAATATGCAGAATATCCAATATTATAGTTAATATAAAACATATCCATATGTTCAGTAGTTTTTCATATCCATATACCAGTAGTACCGCACAAGGCGGTGGCGGAAGTTTCAAAGATAGGATACTATAGGAGAGGTGAGTTGTTGTGATGCATGGATGGCAGAGCGAATCCGCTGATGGACCGAAAGGTGGTTGGAGTTGTATTTTTTTGGGGGGGAGTGGTTGCAATGGTTGCAGTGGTCTGCTGGATGTAGTGTATATAATGTAGTGTAGTTGCAGTTGTAGTTGTAGTTGTAGCGCAAAGTAATGTAATTAGTGTAGCGTTGTGTTTTGTAATGTAGTGTAGCTGTAATTGTAGTTGTGGAGTAGTGTAATGCAGTGTAATGTAGTGTAGTTGCAGCTGTAGTGGTAGTAGTAGTTATTGCTGCAGTTGTAGTGTAATTAGTGTAGTCTACTGCAATTATTGTAGTGTAGTCTAATTAGCGTAGCGAAGTGTAATTACTAGTGTAGTGTAATGTAGCAGGGTACATTTGCCTTTGTAGTTGTAGTGTAGTTAGTTGTAGTTGCACCTGTTTATCTATCCATCTGTCTATCTGCAAGCTTGAAAACGAAGCTCTGCTGAGAGACGTCCTCAATTTTTCGAACTAACAACATCAAAAACGAAGCAGTTCTGCGAGACTTCCTTCAAAAATAGAAAGTTGAGTGCAGAGCTGACGGCCTCGTACCAATGCGTTTTGCGATTTTTCCACTCCATCTGTCTAAAGTACTGCGCCTGCAACGAAAAAGTGATGCCAGGTCATACGAAGTGCTGCACCTGCCACGCAAAATCATCTTCCCAAAACTGAAGATCTGATGCTGCAAAATGCAACCCTTCTGAGGAAATCAGCGCCCTGACCTCCTAACATCTCTGATAAAAGTCTCTTGTATTGCGCCTGCCACGCGAAATGTATTTTTGCAGATCCTCTTCAAATGCCCCACGCCTGCCATCGTTTTTGGAAATGCTGCAAAACCTTCAAGTTTTGCTCACGTTTGGCAAGGTGCAGAATCCCTTGCGCCTGCCACGCAAAACCACATCTGAACCTTCAATCGTGGTCCGAGCATGTGGTGTTTTTAACATTTTGACTTGGAAATGTGCTTCGCGCCACAACGGCGTGCAACTTTTCATCTCTCATCTGACCACATGGCTCCGCACCCGCCGCTTTAGCGAGCCTACTTTTCGGATCGACCCTCCGGAGCCACGAACCATTTGAAAAACGCAGTGTTTCGCGACTTTGCTACCTTTTCGTGCGCCTGCATCTTCTGTTTTCTGACTCTTTCTCTTCTCCGATCTTCTTTCTTTTTTTCTTCTCTTCTCTGACTCTTCCCACCTCTGCTTTTCATCTGTCCATATTGTCAGAAGTTTGACTTCTAAACTTCCTTCGATCAGATATTTATCCATATACATCTAATATTAGAATATTATCCATATATCATATATCCATTAGATGAGTTCCATCTCCTCAACCCACCAGGTCCTGCAGATGAAGTGTGACCGCAAGCGGATGGAACTTCTGGAGGCTGCGGCCCACCAGGACAATCAACAATCCCTGACATAAGGAATATATCCCCACTTATGGGATGAAATGTTGGTTTTATATGGTTATATACATATATCTATTTATTTAATTATACATATACATTATATATGTTATAAAGTTATATATACACACATGTATTATATAAAGATTAAAAAATATATCTTATTTAATTATATATATATACATGTGGATTTTAAGCCACGGATCCAAGTCGTGGGGCCCGCACATCCTGCTGAGTCCCCAATTTATGGTGACGTTTTAGAGCAAAAGGTATGAGTTAGATGGAATTAGTTGGTGATGGTTGATTGCTTATTGATTAAAGATTGGGATTTTATGGGATACACGTTGGGATTTCATGGGGTATATAACCAACTAAAACCAATGGTTGGATTAGATTAACGATGATTAACCCATTTTATGATCGTGGGCTCATCGTCGATCCATTAATAGGGGTGAATATGCCCATCATGCTTGGAATTCCCCAAAATGATGCGATGACCATAAGTACCCATAAACCATATACCAGGTAACTTGGCTAGGGCACATATGAAAGACCCCTTAATCAAATGCCTAGGTGGATGTTGCTCCTAGGTGGATGTTGCTCGACCAAAATGCAACAAGGACCCCCGAACATGCGATTCCAAAACCTAGCATTGCAATTTTGTTATTTTTCACCACTTATAATGCATAAATTTTGATTATTTAAGATTTATAGAGTTTCCATGTGTTTTCATGACCTGTGCCAAACATCTGGGATCTGGGACCAGGAGTCCTTCAGCGAGCAGCGTCTGAAGCAAGCCGCCGAGAGCGAATTTGGAGGCGTGGAAAACTGGACGTTGACCTTGGTGAAGTCCCTCAGAATACACCTTCCTGTGGTGCCCCAGTTCGTTCGCGAAGTTGGTGCAAAAAATGTACAATAACCTGGGTTTATTTCTAGTAGATAATTATGAAAGTTTCCAAAAAGGGGGGTTCCCCAATAGCTGCCTGGTATTGGATGGTTCATAATGGAAAATCCTATTAAAATGGATGATTTCGGGGTACTTCCATTTAGGGAAACCTCCATATATCTATACCATTCTGGGGGTAATAAACCAACGAATATAACTTGGGGGGTGCGCCACCCTGTAGGGATTTACCCTCAGCAAACGCGGCTGGAAAATCAATCGTCAGTGGTGGTTTATGCTGCAGAAAACACAAACATTGTGGATTTTCCACCAAACCATGTGTCAGTTACCGGAGGGTAACCAACAAAAATGGGGGGGTAAAACATTGGTAAATATGGTAAATCAACAAACACATGATAGAATGGGGATTTATGATAATGGGGAGATTATCGTGGAGAATCTAAAGTACCCCTTACCCTGATCCAATTGAAGTCACCCCCAAGCGAAACTCTGATGGAATGTATTACGTATTGGATTTATTTAATTTGGGCCCATATATACAGGTGGTATTTAACATTTTTGGCAGGATTATATATATATATATACATACACATATAATATATGTGTATATATATATGTGTGTATGCATTATGTATACATTTTAGTATATATATATATATATTTTTTTGGGGGGCGGTCAATGGGATAAAGAGACAAATTACTTTTTTTTTTTTGCAGGGTACATGGTAGCTCAAATCATTGCCATGGCTGGTAACTTAAGTTTGCTACGGAAGCCATGGTTCGTTTCGATAATTTATGATAGGTCCTAAATTATATTATTATATATTACACGTGTGACTTTCCATTGCCAACTGTTAGTCATTACCGGAGGTTACTAGGGGGTTGCTATGGAAAAACACCACTTTGAGGTAAATCATCCACAATTAAATGTGCCATGGATTCCATAGCTCAGCTTGTTGTCGGTTCTGTGGCAGGAGAGCGACAAGAGGCAGGGATGTGCTTCAAAAGATTGATGCAAAAAGCAGCACAAGAGGTGATGAAAATTGATTACAATGCAGATTATGGAGAAGATTGTTTTGAGGTGATCCTTTTTGAAACTGCTGTTTTGTTTCATGTACAGCAGTGACTGCGAGAAAATTGTCGTCACTCTGCGAGGCAAAGAAAGTGATTTCCGAGAAATCAGAGGCCGGGCAGTGGGTCATGGATGGTGATGGCGTCAGTCGTGATTTAAGATGGTTTAAGGGGATCTTTATAGTCAGTGTTTATTGGTTTATCCTTTTTTTTGATGGTAGAAACATGTAAAAACCATCCCAAGCAAACCAATCCATTGGTAACCGCCTTGCTGATGTGGACTCCGCCGAGGTAGCGGCCAAAGTGGCCAGTGAGGAGGGCCGAGCGACTTCAAAGACACCGCAGGCGGGGGATCGCTGGCAAAGGGGGGATTCAACACCCATAGTGGAGTTTACTAACCACCAAAATTACTGTAACAAATATATAAGAGCTTATTAACAAGACAGAACAAGAAATGGGACTGACTTTTGGGGATGTTGATTCAGCTTGGATTGCCAATTCCCTGTCGGCGGAGTAGGCCTTGACTCATTGCTATATTATTTGTTTGTCACTCTCTCTCTCTCTCTATGCAACTTTCAGGAAATCATTTTGAGTCGACCCACTCATTGCTAACATTCCAGCAGCTGGTAATTGGAGAACCAAGCAAGGGAGTCAGGGAGTCTCTTTATTAGTTTCTTTTTTTGATGTGGGCCTGTCTATATAGCGTCAATAGCTTCTCTAACTAATGGTTCCCGCTGTTCCAACCCGCAGCTCCTTTTGCAGTCTTCAGCTTCGCTCAATGCAAAGGATGGCAAGTCAGGGAAAGAGAAGGAGAAAACAGACAAGGAGGCAAAGACTTCCAAAGATGCGAAAGACGGCAAGGCTCTTGTGCTTCCGATCGCTGCAAGACGCACAGGCGTTTGTACCAGAAAGGCAAACATGTTTGTAGTTTTGCCAGATGGAAGTTGGTAATTAGGTTCCTGCAAGAACCACGCTCCCCGGTGCAACCGATGCCATTTTTCTGAAATGTGCGTTCAGGTGGGTTGGGACTTGTTCAGCACTACTTCCACGTGCCAGGTGAAGTCCAAAACCCTAGAGAAGGAGGCTGAGAAAGAGAAGGAAAAGGAGAAGGACAAAGAGAGGGACAAGGAGAAAGACAAGGAGAGAGACAAGGAGAAGGCAAAGGAGAAGGACAAAGAGAAAGAGAAAGGTAAGGAGAAGGAGAAGGAGAGGGAGAAAGAGAAAGAGAAAGAAAAGGAAAAAGAGAAAGAGAAGGAAAAGGAGAAGGAGAAAGAGAAGGAAAAGGAGAAGGAGAAGGACAAGGAAAAAGAAAAAGAGAAAGAGAAGGAGAAAGAAAAGGAGAGAGACAAGGAGAGGACAAAAGAGAAGGAGAGAGACAAGGGAAAAGAAAAAGCAAAGGAGAAGGAAAAGGAAAAGGACCGGGAGAAGGAGAAAGCGAAAGCCAAGGAAGTAGAAAAGGAGCTGCTGACAAGCCATGTCAGCCTGGTAGATTTTGGACAGACATGTATTTGGTCGTGTTGAAGTACGCTGTGGCGCAGGTGATCTTTCACAATTCCATATATAGATAGATTGATTGCTTCTCCTTTTTTCTGGTAAAATCTCCATATTCGTCGCTTATAGTCTTATAGTTGTCTCAATTGCACTCGTGAGTTCTGGCAGTTTTGTCTGAAGGAGCGCAGGAAGAGGAGCCACAAAGGGACCGGGTTGTTGTGTGGGTGTCCCTTCCCCTCAAACCACCTGATTCTGAGGGCTTTCAAGAGGTTTTTTTCTGCCATAAAATCGTGCGGAAAAAACACTGGGCAGGACAGATGGTTGATGCTAGCATTTACTTGAAGATCTTGAAGACCACTATGGAATACTTGATATATTATAGTTATTACAGTATGGGTGGTTTGATCAATACCTACTTATCACTTTGATGGCAGAAATTGGATGAAGAAGCATCACCCCACATGAATAACGCATAGAATAAGATCACACACCCAAGTGGTGTAATTAGTTGTATCTTATGCCAATTATGTTTCTATAATGTCAACCTGTTATTCATGAACTGCTTGATTAATTCAGGGGGACACCCAATTAGTGATAATTTGCTACTAGAATGGTGTCCATCAAACAACCCAGGGTTTATTCATCCAGAGTTGACATTAGATGACATTAGATCATACTTGCGATAATTGGACAGATATGTATATATATTTTTATTTTTTTATAATACATATATAAATATGTGATTAATTATATGTGTACAGTATGTATATATATATATAAATGTGTGTGTGCATATGTTTATGTACACATTTTATGTGAATCATCTTGCAGCCCGGACGCCCAGGAGCCGCGAGCGTGATGGAAGCTCGTCGGGGCGCAGGCGATTCCTGAACTGGTGAAACTCATCCGATTTATGAATGATACCCTCTGGTAAGCTAACATAGCTATGGAAAATGGCCCATTTATAGATGGTTTACCATGGTTTACCTATAAAAATTGGTGATTTTGTATAGCTATGTTAAATTGCCAGAGGGTATATTAAAGTATGACGGCAATATGTTCACTAATATGTTCACTAATATGTTCACTAATATGTTCACCATTAAAATTTGGATTTTCCAGATGAGTTGTGAATTGCTGGTAACATTGCGAACAAGCATGCAAAGAGGGGTCAAACATTGATCAAACTATCAGGATATTATCATTACCGGTTGGTGGTTTCAATCATAATGCGCTGCAGGAAACGGAAAGCTAGCCCTGGTCGCACGCAGAAGAAGCGCTGACGTGTATCGGTAGGTCGTTTCATGCGTTTCAGTGGTCTCTCCGACAATGTTCGCAGATGTTCACAGCATCCTGAGAGCACACTGCCGGCCACAGATGGCTGCGCATGGCCGGGGAGTGATGGTTGCGTTTCACCAAAAGAGCACCGGGTACAGTTTGGAGGGTCGCAGAAGAACAACTTAAAGAATCTTAAACCCACAATAGGTATTGCAGTGCAGATGATTCAGGTATACTGGCTTAGATCATCTCAGATCATCGGTGGATAGTATGGTAGTTACGGGTAATTACTGATTGCCGTACATTTTTCCAAGGAGTTTTGGGCGACACCAGCCTTAAAGATGCCCTGCCAAGGACCATCTCTGTGCTTTAGATGATGTACCTGGCCTCAGGATGAAGCTTTGATTTCTCAGTGCGATGTGCATTGTCTTGGAGTAAAATGATGGTCATCCTTTGGGACTTGGAAATAATGGCAGGTGGCAACCATCACCAGCAGCTACAGCAATGCAACTGTTTGGTGTTTTCTTCGATGTTTTGAAGTTCCAGCCCATCCGTCCCCTTATTGCACAGTAAAACCCTATTGGCTCAAAACTTCCCCTATGGACATGATTCTCATTCCTAATCTCCCCAAAAAACCAATCCCCACTGTTGAACATGGGATGAGTTGTTTGCAAACAACTATAAGTTGCCTTTCTGAACGGCCCTCAGATGCTCAGATCACAAATCTAATGGGATTTAAGTCAAAAAATAGACCCCTAAATTTGATGATTGATGATCATTTTCATGATTTTCCCTATGAAAGTGTCATAGTTTATGGGTATCCGGGTATCCCCTATCTTCAGAGACACCCGAAATATCCCGAAATCAAGGGCCACCCGGTGCCATGCCACTTCCGCCGGACGCACCACCTGGCCATCTCGCGCATCAGCGCGTGAGGTGGCGGATGGGGACACATCCTTTTTTTTTTTTTTTCCGGACGACTTTGGGGAAAAATTGGACATTATATAATGAATAATGATATATAATGGATATATATATATATATATATCGATATTATTGGAACATAATGTAACCAAAAAATGGATTATAGAATGCAATCCGGTAGCCATTCCTAACCAACACCTATAGTAAAGCATGATGCTACCAAGGCAAGGCCGAGGTTCATTCAGTTCGCTCATGTATTTGTGTAGAATTGTTGTTTGAGGGCACAAAGTGGGCGAACGACTCTAAGGTGTTCTGTCTAATTGTAAATGCATAATAGAAATTATCTACATACATATATACGTATGTATATACACATGTGTTATATACATAATTTTACTATACAGTAATATATATATATAATATGGTGTACTACCGTAGATTACTGTAGTGTGCCTTATATACATGTCTCCAATTTATATCATGTTATTATATTATATCATATTACATCATGTTTTTATATTATTGTATTTATTCCATTGAAAAGAGCGGAGTCGCCATGCTCTGCTTTTCGGGCATCACTGTCAGTCATTGCAGGTTTGACAGATCCACGGAACGGGCGGCATTCTCTTACCATGGCATTCACTTTCAGACGACAACACATAAATCTGGTTCCCAGGAGGCAGCCGAAGTCCCTAGGTGGCAGGGATGTGGCGCGTGGGGCCAGACTTGAAGCCGAAACTGAAGATTCCGCAGGTGGATGGATGGGGTCATTTCTAGTACCCGGTATATTGTGAACCATCCAGAACCATCCCAATATATCAAATGTTGGAATAGTTGGGATAAATTTTGACCCCTTCTGCGTATGTTGAAAGGGGGATGTGACACTTTGGTGGCGGAGTGCAGATGGAGACATATAAATGCGTAGAACAATTTTGTTCTTTTTAGCCAAGACAAAACCTAGATGGTCTTTGAATGTACGTTGGAGTGTAATTTCAAAGCTGTTTCCATTCCCTTCCAAATATGCATGAATCGCATCAATGCCCAGATTCACTGCATGCGTCCAGCCTTCGAGTCATATCATTGTGCAAATCCTTTCAACCATGTGAGTTTGAGAGCCAGGAATTTCCTGATTACTATGATCCTGTAGCATGGTTTTGTTTTGTTGTCCTATGTTGTACTGTTTCTTTCGCCTGCATTTGGTCATGCCATGAGAGGAATCAATCCTTCCAAAATGCAAAATAAAGACAACCTGCAAGTGACGCAAAGACTCTCTCGAAAACCCTGACGATGGTCGGGCAGACATTTGATCACAATGATCATCCTATTCTGGGATGGATGACAAGAAACCCATCATGAAATCTCATGAATCGATTCACATAGTTGGTTTTATTGATACCCACCAGATCCCCTATCCCCCTGATGTTGGCTGGATCCCATAAAATTCTTGCCTTACCATTCCCCATTCATTTCACCATGGCATGCGCTGGGTGATCTGGGTTGGGGTCAGGTTCTGGCGAGAGCCTGCTGGATGGAATTTGAAAAGGGCAAGGTGAAGGCCGACGTACTGCTGTTCCGCGATGAGTGGTATGAAAGACTTGGATCCGAAGGGTCATCAGTGTCACCTTCATTTGCGGCAGATGAGGTATCATGTTCATTCATTTTCCTCTTGCTTGACCCAGTTAAACCGCCATTTTTTTGGGGGGAAACTGGTGGGAACATTGATGAATTGTCCATTGGTTAACCCAAAACTTCAGGGGAATCCACTGGGAAACCATCCAATCAGCCAAGGTCAAGCGGGTCCAGCAACAAAAAAAACCCAAGATCCAAAGAGCCATCGGAGCCTTCAGCGAAAAGGTCCAGGCCAGCGAAAAGCTGTTGAAGCTCTTGAGGTGATGTATGGTGGCTGGTCAGAATGTGTCATTCTCAAGGTATAGCATGTGTATATATATATATACGTGTGTGTGTGTGCGTGTGTGCGCGCGTGTATCTATATATATATATATATATATGTATATTGAATATCATATCTCTCTCTCTCTCTTTCTCTCTCTCTCCCCCCACAACCCTCGCGGGGTTGCCTGAAAATTCATCCCCGGAGGAGGGAGGAATCCTGCTCAGACAGGCCTTCTGCACGGCCCTTCGATAACGACAACCGAGAGCTCTCGCAGATCGAAGAGATGAAGATCAATTTAGGCAGTGAAGAGGGGGAGAGACGATGATGCTTGATGATGTTTGATCATGATTGATGCTTGATGATGTTTGACCATGATTTATGATTGATGATTGATATTGATGATTGATATTGATGATGATGATGATGATGATGACGATGACGATGACGATGACGATGACGATGATGATGATGCTGCTGATGATGATGATTGATGATTGATGATTGATGAATGATGATGATGATGATGATGTTTGATGATGATGATGATGATGATTGATGATTGATGATGTTTGATGTGTTTGGTGATTTTTGATGTTTTTTTGATGATTGTCGATGATTGTCGATGATTGTCGATGATTGTCGATGATTGTCGATGATGTTTCATGATTGTTGATGGTGATTGATGATTTTTGATGATTGTTGATGATTGTTTCATGATTGCTTGATGATTTTTGATATTTTTGATCATGCTTGATGATTTTTGATGATTGTTGATGGTGATTGATGATGTTTGATGATGTTTGATGATGAATTATCCGGACAACTTGTGATGCTTTTACGGAAATTCGAAGGGAAGGAGAGGCTTGCAGTTTGCTGGATTGCCAGCTGAATAGAGGGGGGGCCGTGTGAATTTTTCCCTGCATTTGTTGAACCTGTGCTGGAAATGGACCAGACCTGATGTCTCCTACTGCTCGGCGCAGCGGCGCAGCTTTGCTTCTGAGGCGGTTCGTCCAGCACTCGAAGGTACCCTGCGTACCCTGGGCGCGATCCGCTGCAAGATCTGGCAGATGATGATATGCACCAACGAATGCTGAGCGCATGTGCACGGAGACCCTGGTGAAACAACTCACCCGGGGTGAACATCCCAAGATATCTAGGATGGGAGCATTCCGATTGTGGTTTTTCATGAATAATTAGGGATGTTCACAATAGCATTTGGGGTTTCGGACCCTTACTCAAATGCTCCAGGTAGCTCGATGGAAATCAAAGAATATCCATGTCCAACTGCGAAGCAGTACTGCCTCACTCGTTTCGACCCAACCTGAGCGGGTGCGAAAAGAGACGAAAACGTACCAGGTTCATGTAGGTTGCATCAGTTGTTTTGAAAGTTGCGGCACTCAGTCACCAGTTTGGACCCATCAGCGGTTCGATTACCCCACAAAATTTAACCCAAGTAGTGCAGGACTCAGCAGGGTAGACTAAGCGCGTATCTTCATTGCACATCAATGTGGTAAACCCAATGCCATAAACCATCACCAGAATCAACATTTTCATGGGTGGTACAATAAATTGACAATAAACCATCCCCAGTCATGGTTGTTTATGGCAGTTTCCCACATCATATCACCCAAGGTGTGGCGAGCTGCTGCCCGCATTCAGCAAAACCCGTTGTTTTGTGTTTGTTCAACAAACTGTGGTCATATATACACAAAATACACGCAAAATACAAACAACTGCTTGCACCCATACCTGTGGATGTACACTTGCTAATTAATCTTGATATTGTATATCCATACCTAGAGATACACACATCATTTTTTATACAAGATACAATTACACACGTAAATTTAGACGCATATGTATGTTATATTAAATACATATACATTATGATATATAAATATATATCTATCTATGTAGGTGCGTGTTGAACTTATCTCCTAGGTGACGCTGGCCGAGCTCGCCAAGAAGAGTCCAGAAGAGCAACGGCACTGGCCGTTGCAGGTGGTCAGGGCTGGGATGGTGAAATATGGTGAGAGCATCGCCAGTATGTCCCAGATACGGTTGATGATTGTTACTTGCATATGTACATATATATATATATATTTATATATGTATACATATATTAGATAGATAGATAGATAGATAGAAAGATAGATAGAAAGAAAGCTAGATAGATAGACAGACAGATAGATAGATAGATAGACAGATAGGTAGATAGGTAGATAGGTAGATAGGTAGATAGGTAGATAGGTAGATAGAAAGAAAGATAGATAGATAGACAGATAGATAGATAGATAGATAAGTTAGGTTAGGTTAGGTTAGGTTATAGATTAGATTAGATTAGATTAGATTAGATAGATAGACAGATAGAGAGATAGAGAGAGAGAGAGAGATATAGAGAGAGATCGATAGAGAGATAGATAGAGAGAGGGAGAGATAGATAGATAGATAGATAGACAGACAGATAGACAGAAAAATAGATAGACTAGATGGATTAGATAGATTAGATAGATTAAATAGAGTAGATAGATTAGATACATTAGGTAGATCAGATAGATCAGATAGATCAGATAGATCAGATAGATAGGATAGATAGGATAGACAGGGCAGATAGGACAGATAGGATAGATAGGATAGATAAGTTTGATAAGATTGATAAGATTGATAGAAATAGAATAGATTATATAGATCAGATAGGTAGATAGGACAGATAGAATATATAGGATAGATAAATAGGTACGATAGATTGAAACAAATTAGATTATATAGATTAGATTATATTAGATCTAGATAATAGACAGACAGACAGGCAGATAGACAGACTTACAGACAGAGAGACAGATAGATAGATAGATAGATAGATCGATCGATAGATAGATAGATAGATAGATAGA
>Ga0126342_10012185_pt1 | contig 15350 bp, 10 predicted proteins | sample Cyp1metagenome_FD_92528 | JGI IMG/M metagenome (GOLD analysis project Ga0126342, IMG submission 92528) | Coral microbial communities from Lord Howe Island, Old Settlement Bay, Australia - Cyphastrea 1 metagenome | ecosystem: Host-associated > Invertebrates > Cnidaria > Coral ...
GCGAAACACTGTGTTTTTCCAATGATCTGGGGCTCCGGAGGGTCGAAAAGTAGGCTCGCTAAAGCGGCGGGTGCGGAGCCAGCTGGCCAGATGAGAGATGAAAAATTGCACGCCGTTGTGGCGTGAAGCACATTTGCAAGTCAAAATGTACAAAACACAGCAGGTTCGGACCACTTTTGGCAGTTGAGATGTTGAAAAAGTGCACGCCGTTGTGGCGGGAAGCACATTTCGAAGTCAAAATGTACAAAACACACCATTCTCGGACCACTTTTGGAAGTTGAGATGTCGAAAAAGTGCACGCCGTTGTGGCGCGAAGCACATATCGAAGTCAAAATGTACGAAACACATCAAAACACCTCAGTGTCGGACGACTTTTGGAAGTTGAGATGTGGAAAAGGTGCACGCTGTTGTGGCGCGAAGCACATTTGGAAGTCAAAATGTTAAAAACAATAGGGGTTCGGACCACTTTTGGAAGTTCAGATCTCGAGAAAGTGCACGCTGTTGTGGCGCGAAGCACATTTTGAAGCCAAAATGTTAAAAACACTAGGGGTTCGGACCACTTTTGGAGGCTCAGATGTCGCTTCGCTTCGCTTCACTACATTACACTACACTACACTGCACTACCTTCCACTACACTTCACAACATTACACTACACTCCACGACACTACAACTACAACTACAACTGCACAACTACATTCCACTACACTCCACTACGCTCCACTACACTGAATTACACTACACTACACTCCACTACACTACATTACACTACACTACACTCCACAACACTACAACCACAACTACACAACTACACTCCACTACACTCCACGACACTAAAGTTCACTACACTACACTACATTACACTACACTACACTCCACTACACTACATTACACTACACTACACTACGCTACACTACTTTCCACTACACTTCACTACCTTACACTACACTACACTCCATTACACTACAACTACAACTACACAACTACACTCCAGTACCCTCCACTACACTCCACTACACTAAATTACACTACACTACACTACATTACACTACACTACACTACATTCCGCCACACTCCACTACACCACACTGCATTACACTACACTACATTACACTGAATGACACTGCACCACAGATAGACAGGTAGACAGATAGATAGATAGATAGATAGACAGATAGACAGGTAGACAGCTAGACAGATAGACAGATGAAAGGGAGAGATAGATAGATAGATAGATAGATAGATCGATAGATAGATAGATAGATAGGTCAAACGGTGTCAGACGCAGCAAGGTATTTCTGTTTAAGTTTCATTGCAACGTCACCTGCAAATCAAAAGGTGATGTGCCCAGTACCAGATTTCTTTCCTTCATATTCCGTCATCCAACATGTCAAGCACGGAATGCCAAAAAGGGTTGTCAAAATTATTTCAGACATGGAATCCGCCTTGATTTTTACATCACGGTGAGGCCCCCCAGTTATAAGTTGGTTTACAAACCCCAGTTGGCTCTGGTCATACCCCCACAAACCATACTTAGGCCCTAGTTAGTGTAACCAAATGTCACCAAGCTATAAGTCAACTTAGCTATCGTTGGGGGCCTCAGCTTGGGCCACCGGGCCACTTATCGGTTCAGGAAAACATCTCCCACATCACGGCCTCTGAAAACGTGCCGCGGCAACCAGGTCAATCTTGAATTGACAGTTCATATAGTAAATATAGTACTTGATTGACTGTATTTTTTTTTGCCAACAAAAATTACGTCTATACTAACAACAAGCTAATCAAGCTAATGCACAGAATATCAGATTGGCAATATCAATTCAGTATTTCGACATTTTTTCCAGGCAGCTATGGGATGCCGTGGGCCCCCAAGTTAAATCCATACCCTCTGGATCCCTCTGGTAAACTAACATAAACTCTGGAAAATCACAATTTTTAATGGGAAAATCAACTCATTATTTTTATGGCAATTTTCAATAGTTTTTGCTACGTATGTTTACCAGAGGGTACCCAATTTTCAGTCCTATCATGTTGGAACCAGAAAGCCTCGTCCCCAGGTTTTTCTGGCCATGCGGGATGATGGTCGGATCATCACGTGGGGCGGGGAGGATACCACGTTCCTTGGAAAACATGGAACCCCGGATGGTTGATTAGGTTAGTTGGTTAGAATTTTGTTGCCATACATATCTGGTTGGTGGTTTGGAACATGTTTTTTTCCATATATTGGGAATAATACTCCCAACTGACTTTCATATTTTTCAGAGGGGGTTGAAACCACCGACCAGATATTGGATGCTTGATGATTTTTTGGGGGATTAAGTTTTTTGTTGGGGCGTTCCCAGGCCCAAAAATTGGATTTGTAGTTTATTGCAACGTTGTTTTTGTTGCCGCAGGCCACGGTCACCTTGAATCAACATCATCCCAAGGAGATGTGGAACCGTGGGGATTTCACATAATATTATGGATGGTTTTGCCCCCGCTTCTAGGTATTTCTCAAGACTGGGCATTCCCTCAAAACTGTGGGTGTCAATACTCCAATGGTCCAACTTTGGAATGATTATAGTTATAGTACGATGGAGGGAATGCACCCATTTCCGGAAAGCCCCATTTTCAGAAGCCCCGATCTAGCTTATAGCAAGACCCAAAAAGATGGAACTGGAGAATTCCAACCCAAACTGTTGTTTTTTTTTTCGTCCCTTTCAGGGTTTGCTGTCTTATTTGCATAGACTGTTTTAGCTGCGATTCCTATGTTAAAACACCGGGGAGCAGAGCAGGCCTCATGTTCCCATAAGCTGGATAGTCTCGTATCATCTCCATGTTTAGTTCTGAAATCCCTTAAGTTACATGTTTTAAAAGAATATGTTTTATTGTTGGCTATATCCATTTCTACTACTGTTGTATCTGGGTGATACGGTACCATGATGTTACTATGGGATATATATATATATGCACCCCCCCCTCCAAGACCTACCTTTTGTGTGCAGATATGTTCCTGAATGCTTTGTCTTCCTTCTTATCTTATCACCTATTGTAGCTGGACACATCCTGCCCACATATGTAGCTGCAGCATAGTGCTGTAACATCTATGTTTGACATATTTGTTTCATTATATTTAATGTGTTCTTTTTTATATGTTTTCAGCCATTCTTAATATATCAACACAAATTTTATATCTATGATCTGATTCTTGCAAGTCTGCTTGTTCAATATCTTCTACAACATTTGGTATTTTTACAAAACCTTTAGGATTTGCAGCGATATGATTAGGGGAATCGATGGATTGAAACTATGTTATCTGAGTATTTGTTTTTACAGCAAAGTATAGCATATTTTTTTGATGAATACAACTTTTTTGTAAGCTAGTTGTTTATAATGACTACTGGTGGAATTCATGCTTACTAAACATTCTGTAGCAATTTGAAACCTTTTAGCTTCTGCCAAAGCTGAGCTTTGTGCAAGATTAGGTGATAGTTCTCTTTTTTGTTCTTGTGAACCTACATTATTTCCATTAGCTTTTTCTTCAGCATCTACCATCTTTTTTTTGTAGAATAATTGCTTTTTTTTGCTGTAATGATACATTTTTAAAATCTGTATAATGTTGATGATCTTGTAATTTCATTGTTTTAAATCCAGGAGTGTTTGAGTTAGATATATTTTATCTTTCAAACATAACTGATTTTGATGATAATCAATGAGAAAGTCAAAAAATATAGATCAGTTTTTAGTATATGTGTCATATTATAAATTGTCTTACTTTTTTATAGTCCTTAATTTTGTGATATTTTCGCAGGTATTATAGGAATTTCTAGCATTGGGTGAATATGTATTTTACTTTGAAAGATCCTATATTTTTATTGGTTCTTGTAGCTCTATATTCTGAGGATCTAGTTTTAAATCAATCATTTTGTTTTTTTTTTTTAACTTGGATTTTTTCAGATTGATTTGTTTGCATTTTTAATGACAATATTCTACCATTTTAAGATGTGAACTTTGATAGCATTTTAGGGTTTTTACAGTCTTTTACCTTTTTTTCTAAACATAGATTGCGACCATGTTTTTTTAAAGAACGTTTTCTTTGCCGATCTACCTGCAATCCTTTCCAATACATTTTGTTGGTGTAGATAAAGAGGTATTGCTATCGGATGAGTTCATGTATTTTACTCATCATGGTTTAATTTGTCCTTCTTAATTGTTCAAGAAATTACTGTTTAAGATGACAGAAGGTTCTTGTCCAATTTATTTTACAGAATACTCTTCCCAATCCCTATCAAAATTCTTTTGGAATCCAAGATTTTGATCAGGAGTCTTGTTGGAATCTTGGATCTTGGATTTTGCAAAGAATGCATTCAGAATGCATTCTTCCCCAAATCTAAGGGGGTAGGATTCAAGATTCAAGATTTCCAGAAAGAATTCTTGAATCCAAGGAGGTAGGATTCAAGATTCAAGATTCAAGATTCAAGGCTTAGAAAAAACTTCTTGAATCCCAGGATTCAAAAGGGGTTCCCGGCTCACCTCAACTAAAGTACCAAGTTTATGGCTTCAGCAAAATTTGCAATCGTTTGCAAATTTTTGGGATTCAAGATTCAAGATAAATTCTGGGGGTTCAATGTGTGTGTGTGCACGTGAGTGTTTACATGGTTATTGGAATTCTTTTACATTTATATATATATATGGCACCCCCCACAAGTCAACCAAAACATGACCCAAAACTGCAACCAAACATATAAGCTCAAAATGTGCATAATTTACTGCAAATACCAGTAAAAACCACAAACAGGTAGGTCTTGGGGGGGTACCATATACATACATATATATATATATATAAGATGTTTTGACATTATCAAATATCTAATCATCTATTATATTTTGTATGCTGTATCAGCTGTACCATATTCGTTGTTCAATCACGATGCCGAGGTCTTCCGTGCGTCGCGACGACGACGGCCTCCTGGGCAGTTCTACTGAGGAGTTTTACGAAAAGGACGCGCTGCGGTGCCAGGAGGATCATTTCAGGTCTTGTTTTGAAAAACCATAGAAAAACAATAAGAAAATGGTAACTTCGCCAACAATCATGGTGTTTTGAACTTGGGATTTAAGTGGATTTAACTAGTGAGTTGTTTAAACATTCTATGTCAGAACATAATGTTCCAAAGAGATTTTAAGAGAAAAACCCGGAAATCAATATCCGGTTTCATCAGGTTTCCAGGGCCGACCTTCCACACATTTCAGAAAATGATTGGCTTTAATATTTATCTAAAGTGGGTGGCATCAAACATATTCACCCATTTGGGAGGATCATGAAAATCATTTGGGCCTTCCATGGCCTTCCTGTCGGTTTTCAGCTGGGGGTTGGCAGTCGCAGCCGCTTCAGGAGTCTTCAAGTTCCAGCTGGAGCGATGGCTCCTGATCCGCTGATCCTCTGGGGGGCGACACATGTGTGCTTCTTCCAGTTGCAAAAATGGCAACTTGGAGATTACATGTCAGGTCAAACTTTAGGACCACCTCTATGACATTGAAGTATAGATTTATATATATATATATACAAGCGCGACAACATGAGAGAGAGAGAGAGAGAGATATATATATATATATCTATATAGACACACCCTTCGCTAGTCAAACAAAGCAAGGCAACCCGCCCCATGCTCGATGATTTTCCAATTGAAAAAACCTCCCAGCTTACCGCAGCTTACTATACTCTTTAAGCACCATCTCGGACTGTAGGGCCGTGCTTCCGCAGAAGCGGGAAAAAAAGGGCGGTGAAAGCTGAGTACCTTCTGAACATCATGGCAGAATATAAAATGTCACTAACTTTCAATTTTCTATAACTACTGGATTATGGATTATCCATGATGAAAGGCCAGTGATTATCTAAAGTCGTCTTTTTCAGTAGAACATCCGTCTATAAAAATGTAACATCCAGCGCTGGTTTCTCGGATTTTAGTTTGGGGAAAATTAAATGACAAAAACAAACGATGGTCTGGATCCCTGCACGTTAGTAAAATCTCATTCCAAACGCAAACCCTGTCCAGTCTATAGCAAAACCCCAAAAAAGGGAAATATATCCTATACTAAAATTACCAGAAAGAGTCTATATAATAGTTAGTGGTAAAACGTGGTTTAAAAAAAAACAGTGTGCTACTCTCTGGTAATTCAACGTATAGCTATGGGATTTTTTTTTTTGGGGGGGGGTCGATAAATTATCATAAATCATCGAACTAAATGGCCGATCTGGCTCGAAGGACTGCCTGTATCTGGCAAAATTTTGCAACCCTGTTTGTTATTCACAATTATTCACATTTGCAATGCGAGATGTCGGTCACCGCGCCTAAAAGGGCATGGGGCCGGGCAGGGCCGTTCTTCAAGGGGCGCTGCTTTCCTTTCTAGCGGTGGCCATCAGAGATGGATTGAAGTCTGAAAGCCTCACCGTGGACACCGAAGGCGCCTGAGAGCTTCATCGGAGTTGTGTTGATCGATGCTATATGTAACCATGAAAATCAAGAGGACTTGATCTGCAATCTGGACTTGTGCAAGTTGTGGTTGGCTTGATTTTTGGGGAGCCTTCAATATCATAGACTTGAGTTGATGGGTGATGAACTACTTCCTATATGGTATCATGTTGCATCGAATCTTTAACAATGGCTATTTGAGCTGTGAATCAAGAGTTGGTTCTATGCATTATTTGTTCTCATAAAGTGTTCTGTCATGTTCCATCCCTGTCTCAAGTGGGAGGGAGTTCCAGGTGACGACTGCAAACAGGAAGCTCAAGATATGTGGAAGTTGATGCAGCAACTGGGCTACCAAGGCGGGTTCGAAGAGCCGAAACCATGGCTTCTCGAAACAAATTTCTTTCAAACTTCACACACCTTCATTTTGCTGCGCAGTTGTGTGGAATTCTACTTGCTGCTGAATGAATTGTTTCAACTTCAGTGCGGCGGCCGTGGGACTTAAGTGACTATAAGCCATCACATCGAAGTTCGATTCAATGCCTTCAGTACTCGTCCAGAATGTTCTTGTTTGTTACACACCCGATGATCCATGGTGCTCATTGCCTCCAGTCTTCTCCCGTCACTTTGTTTCGTCGAGTGGTCCAGGTCGTTTGGATGGACACCATTGCGAGTGGCCAGGCGTCACGTGTGAGAACAGGTGCGTAAAGCAGTTGCGATGCGAGACATGCGGTGGCCGGCTGCCAGAGCGCATCAACTTGAACCACCTTTTTTTCGCATCTTCGAGCTTTTGAGGTTCGTTCAAAGATGTTGACATCTGAAACGTCACGAAAGTGAAAAGAACAATTTTCCAAAGGCCACGTCTTTTAATTTAATTAAGTTGAATCAAAGCAAGGTGACCAGATATCACTATAGACTACATTCAAACATATTTATCTACATCTACCAAAAACTGGCGCTGAGATGCGCTGAGGTAAAGTTGACCTCGCCTAACCTGACGGGGGACATCAAGGCTTTCCAGGAGACGCCACATCTCCGACTTTTGTCTCTCCACGGCACCCGGATCCATGGGAACCTCAGCGCCTTGGCGAATCTGTCGCTCCGGTACCTGGACCTCAGCGGCACCGCAGTGACTGGCAGCCTGAAGGACTTCGTGGGTGAAACTGTTGCTTTTTCCTTCCTTGTGCAAACCCTTGATGGTTTGCGCCATCTTCTCCTTAGCCGCACCAAAGTGACGGGGGATTTCAACGCGCTTACAGTGCTCCGCAAACTCATAGCAGTGGATTTGTCGCACACTGCGGTGGCCGGTCGGATCACAAGCAAATGGAGGGGGAAGTTGAGACATCTCGAGATATTGAAGCTGCAAAACACCTCTGTGCAATTCGCTCCACAGGGAGAGGAACTCCAGAAGCTGAAGGTGCATAGTAGATATACTCTCAAGGATGAACGTGTCCTACGATGGTTGAAGGAGTTGGACCTCAGCAACTGCACTTTCGCTAAAAACAAGATGCGCGCAAGCAACGTTTTGGTTTTGTATCCAATCTTTTGGAGGTTGTTTGTTCAATTTCTCTTCACGTTTTCTCTGGCCAGATTTTGCCACTCAGGTCCCATTAACAGCCCGGTGGAGGACTTGCTGCTGCCGCTGGCCATGTCCGGACAACTCACTTCCATCCAAGCCGGTGGTACTGGCATCTACGGTGAAATTCCAAAGCTGACAGACACGGAAGCCAGGATAGATGGCGAGAACGTTTCGAACTTCACCTTCCCTTTGGCAAAAAGTTTGGTAACGTTAGACCTCTCCGCAAACAACGTGACTGGAGTGCATGGACTGCCAGTGCAGGGTCGCATGTTGCTGCGGGAGAATCATCAGCTGAATGTCGACGTGAAGGTGCTTACGGAGGCCTTGGGCAAACAAGTCTTCCTGGACCTGTCAGGCACCGCACTGAGCAACCAAGACGAAGCAGCAGAGCTCTTGAAAGAAGGAGTGATGAAGACAACGCACATGCATGCCTTCAGAGACGAGACTGCGGGCCATGCTTGCAAAGATGTGATAGGCACCCTGAAGGTGACACCAAGCAAGTTCTTGCCACAGGAGCTTTGCAAGTGCTTACCTGGGTGGTTTGGTAGCGGAGCAACATGCGAGATGTGTCCATCCAACAAATTCAGTGACGATCTAGGCTTTGACACTTGCAAAAGTTGCCCTGCAAACAGCACAGCACCTGCAGGATCCACAAAGATGTCAGACTGCAAATGCAAATTTGGAGATCTCCATGAAGGTATTTGTGCTTGTGACACGCACCACGCCTTGCAAAAGGGCGATTGCGCTCTTTGCACCAAACTTCACCAGCAGTGCGAGACGCCTGGAAGTCTGGCATCGACCGCCGTGCCAGACATGGACTACACTCGCTTGGAACCGAGCGCTGATGAGGCACATAAGTGTCTCCCACCGGCTGCATCAGATCGGTGTCCTGGCAGCCACCAGTGCGGCCCGGGCTACAATGGAACTCTTTGCTCGAGCTGTGCAGATGGGTTTTGGGCCACAAGAGGCAAGTGTGAGCAACTTGGAGTTGAGGTATTCTCTTTTCAATATGTTTGCTTCAGGATGCTTCAGGGGACATTTGATTTTGGAATCGATGGCAAGCTCCTAAACTTGGTGAGGTTTCTTTTTTAATGAGTATATTTAAATATATTCAACATCGGTTTTTTAGCTGTTTCAAGGTAGGAACATGCCTTGAGGCCCTGTGCCGAAGCAAGTTCGACCTCAATTGCATCCCTTGTGCTGTTGGGAGTTGCAGCCCTGCTGGCAGCAGCCTTCCTGGTCTACCGCCAAATCTATGGTCAACAAGTGCCAGAAGCAGCCAGTGCCACTTGTCCATGTCATACTAAATGCACTTCCAGCACATTTGGTGTATAGTATTTACATTCCCAAGACATTCCGAAGAGTCACCTTTTTTGACCTCTATCTATCGAGTGGCATTTAAGGGAGCGGCGTAGCGACACTCCTTAGCCGAACCAAGAAATCACAACAGTATGGTGATAACGATGTTGACAGTTGACAGCGCCATTTTTGGGAGAGATTGTTGGAGGCGAGCTGGACAAAAAAAACATTGATTTTAAATTTTCCGACGCGCAAATCACACGCGACTCCCTGGTAGTGACGCCGGTGCCAAAACGACACCCCCTGCATACCCCCCCGGCACGCAAATGACACGTTTGACATGCGCCATTTTTGGGGTTTCAAAAAAAAGCAACTCAAAGTCATCGCTTCGGTGGCTTCAGATAACAAAGATGAGATGTATATCCCAGATGGCCCAAAACAGGTTGAAAACACCTTAGAAATTAAGGATTTAAGGGGCGTCATAGCGACACCGCTTCCCTAAGGGGTGCCAAAACGGCATGCCTTGGCATGTCCTGGTATTTACCAGCGCATCAAAAACCCACAAATGTGTAGGATTTTTTTTGCTAAAAATCATGCTTTTTAGTTATAAAAAAAAGTGTTTTTTTCCTCCTCTAGTAAGGGGAACAAAACAACCTACTTTTTCTCAGGCTTGGTATCATGACATCTCATGATCCGCTCCCTTAGACGATTCAAACATATTCAAACCCCTTTATTGATCGAAGGAAGTTTAGAAGTTAAACTTCCGACAAAATGGAAAGATGGAAAAAGCAGAGGTGGGAAGAGTCAGAGAGGAGAAGAGCCGAAGAGAGAAGATCAGAGAAGGGAAAGAATGAGAAGAAAAAAGATGCAGGTGCGCAAAAAGCTAAGAAAGTCGCAAAAAACTTTTTTGTTTTTTCCGATGATTTGTGCCTCCTGAGGCTCGAAAAGTAGGATCGCTAAAGCGGCGGGTGCGGAGTCATCTGGCCAGACGAGAGATGAAAAATTTCACGCCGTTTTGGCGCGAAGCACATTGCGAAGTCAAAAGTGTTAAGAACTGACAGGTTCGGAGCATTTTTGGAAGGCAAGATGTTGAAAAAGTGCAGGCCGTTGACGGGTTCGGAGCGAAGAGCACGCTTCGAAGTCAAACATGTAAAAAAACTGACGGGTTCGGAGCATTTTTGGAAGTTAAGATGTTCAAAAAGTGCAGGCCGTTGTTGCGCGAAGATGCACCACGCACATTTGGAAGTCAAAAGTGTCAAAAACTGACGGGTTCGGAGCGAAGACCACGCTTCGAAGTCAAACATGTAAAAAAACTGAAGGGTTCGGATCATTTTTGGAAGTTGAGATGTTGAAAAGGTGCACGCCGTTGTGGCGCGAAGCACGTTTCCAAGTCAAAATGTGCAAAGCACACCAGCTCCGGACCACTTTTGGAAGTTGAGATGTTGAACAAGTGCACGCTGTCGTGGCGCGAGGCACGTTTCAAAGTCAACATGTTACAAACACCACACCCCCCCCACCACTTTTGAAGGTTCAGATGTGGTTTTGCGTGGCAGGCGCAAGGGTTTGTGCACCTTGTCAAAAGTGAGCAAAACGTGAGGGCTTTGGTAGCATGTCCAAAAACGATGGCAGACGTGGGACATTTCAAGAGGATGTGCAAAGATGTATTTCGCGCGGCAGGCGCAGTACAAGAGACATGTTCATCAGAGACGTTAGGACCGTTAGGAAGTCAGGGCGCTGATTTCCTGAGAGGGGTTGCACTTTGGAGCATCAGATATTCAGGTTTGCTAAAATGATTTTGCATGACAGGTGCAGCATTTCGTATGAACTGGCATCACTTTTTTGTGGCAGGCGCATCACTTTAAACAGATGGGGTGGAACACCGCAAAACGCATTGGTACGAGGCCGTCAGCTCTGCACTCAACATTCCATTTTTGAAGGAAGTCTGCTTCGTTTTTGATGTGGTAAAGTTGAAAATTGAGGAAGTCTCGCAGAATAGCTTCGTTTTTCACATTGTCGAGTTCAAACATTGAGGAAGTCTCGCAGAATTGCTGCGCTTCTGATGATGTCAAGTTCAAGATTGAGGAAGTCTTGCAGACTTGCTTCGTTTTCAAACTTAATTACAGATAGGCAGATAGATAGATAGATGGATAGATAGATGGATAGATAGATAGATAGATTTGACGACAACAAATACAACTGCAACTACAACTACAACCACTCTACCACTACAACTACGACTGCTAATGCAAATATATCATAGTATATTACGCTACAGTACGCTAATTACACTACACTACACTACACTACACTAATCACATTACACGCTAATTGCAGTACACCACACTGATTACACTACAAGTCTAGCTACAAATTATACTGTAACTACTAGTACTACTACGGCTACAACGACAACTACAGTACACTACATTACACTACACTACACTAATTACACGGCACCACGCGACACTACGCCACACCACATTAACTACAACTACAGCTGCAACTACAATTACATTACTCCACGATACGCTACACTACACTAGGCTACACTACACTAGGCTACACTACACTAGGCTACACTACAGCAAACAACACTAGACTACACTACAGCACACAACACTACCGCACACTACACTACATTACTTTACACTACACTCATTACACCACAACTACAACTGCAACTACACTACGCTAATTACACGACACTACAAGTCAACTACAGCACCACCACACTACAACCACAACTACCGCTGCACTACACCATACTACATCCAGCAATTGCTTGTAAGGTGACCACTGCAACCATCGCAACCACTCCAAAAACACAACTCCAGACACCTTTCGGTCCATCAGTGGATTTGCTCTGTCATCCGTGATTCATGACAACCAACCTCTCGCCACCGCGTTGCGCGGTACTACTGGTACTAGCCTTGGATCTTTCCTTCTCAGCACCGTTCATGTTGATCATACTTCCACCCCGCTGGCTTTGGCTGGCAGTTCTCATAAGAAAGGGCCCGATGCTCCTGGAACATGTCGGACAACATTGCTTGTGATCACACAAAATATGGAGTCGTTGGAGGTGTTTTTCCTACAAGAACCACCCCTATAGAAGCATAAATTTGAACCAGCTAAGTTTTTTCATTGTAAAAAAACTGGGTTCGCAAAATCGAACAAAGTCAATCAAACTTATCGAAAAAATGAACAAAATCATCCAGAATCAATCGCAAATTGGATTTGTTTTTTGTTATTTTGGATTGCAATTTTAGGTCCGTACCCGCAAAATGCCAAATACCCATATTTTGGCCGTATTAAGCCGTACTAAACCCATATTTATCCAGTACTAAACCGTCTTAAACCAATAATATCCAATAATTAAATTAACCCATACTAACCCGGACTCAAATATTGTTTTTTGGCCTCTGCGGCGTCGAGTTTTGAAGCTCCGCTTGTCGTTTTGCAAGATCCAACCGGCAATTGCCCGATCCAGACCAAAAAAAACAACACAGATTATCGGAAGTATTGCCAATTTGCTGGGTTAAAAGCTGACTTTTAACATGCCATATTCATAGTGACTTTTTGACTAATTACCTCCAGTCCCGCTGAGGGGGAAGGTCGCACTTTAGAAGGTAACTGCAGCCGGTGGAGAGTGCGCGCATCGTGTGTGATAACGTTTGCTTTGGTTTCGATGGCGTGTTCCGTGTGACAGATTTCGGAAGTTGTCAATATGAAGTTGCTACATGTGGTGAAGCAGAAATTTGATTCAGGTCCACCCGATTTGGACAAACTTGTGCAAATCCAACCAAAACCAAAATGGGTTCTTTACAAAACCCGGTTGTTCTCGAAAAAACGAAGTGTTTTTGAACGTACCTACAATTTTTACGGTCTTTGAAGCCCATGGTATTTTATTGTATTATATTTTGCTATATTATAGTCCAGTATACTTCCATTATACTATATATATATATATATTTGTTTGTTTATTGATGCGTGTGTCTATCTATCTCTCCCCTCTGTGTCTTTTTGACGTGTCTTCTTAACGCTAAGGTAAAGACTTTGCTCCAAAAGCTGCTGGCTCGGCAAGGCCCGGTGGTGCTTCAACTGGTGCAGCTGTGGAGTGTTCTCAGCCGGTTAGGGCAACAAAACTCATCCAGCGCCAAGGGCCTTCCGGAGATTCCATATTTGGAAACTCAGTGATTCCAGTAGTTTATGTCCGATTTGTGTTTGCTGCTGATGTTTTCGCGTTTCTCCGACATTTTAAGGTTTGCATGTTTCACAAGATGAGGCTGCAAGGGTTAGATTTTTCAGCTCTGGTTGTTCAGTTCAGGTCTGGTTGGGGTGTTTCTTTCGATTTTTTTCGATACAGCCGAGGAATTTCTGCAGCTGACCACCACCGAACTGCAGAGCTCCCTGAATGTGGAGTGTTCTTTTCATGCAGAGACGGTTCGCACAGTGGCTGCTATCAGTTCTCCGCTGGCGCCATTGCTTTTGCCACTCAGTGCTTGAAGAGAAGATTTGTCATGATTTGTCGGTTGCGGCATTTTGCATGCATGTTCTTGTTGTATCTTGTTGCATGTTTCTGCTCTGTTTTGATTCAGAGGCTGCCTAAACAGGGTTTGCTGACCCATCGTTGGATGGTCACAATGGTTTACTTACTGCAAGCAGCAACATCAGAAAAAAAATATTAACAAGAAAGCTGGCCAGTCCAAACATGGTTGACATTTTCTGAACATGGCACACATATAAGGGGTGTCATCTCAGAATGTGGGTGTTACTTGAACACTGCAACATTTGCATTACGTTGCATGCTTTGGGACTAATACCCTCCTATTCCCTGTTTTATCCATGAGGCTTGGGTGCTGTGCTGCCTTGGAGCTTTACCGAGCTGGCTCCGGCGTCATCTTGATTGGAAATGGCAGGTGTTTGATGTGTTTTGTCACGTTAGTTGTTTCCATTAACTGCTCTATAAATTTCATGATCGAAGGTGGGCTGAACAAGTAAGATGTTTTCCAAGCAAAGATCAGGTCAACATGGCATTGAAGACGCTCACGTTCCTATACATTGGTGGTGCTTCGAGCACAGCACAGCTGTTCAGTTGTCAGTCAGAGGATGGAGGTGCGGGGAGGAACAGGAATAGGATTGTTGATGTGCAGGATGATTGCATTACTGAAGGTGGGACTTTATTGCTCAATTTTTTCTCCACTAGCTCTTCCCACTCGCAGTTTTTTTTGGGACATCCACTCGCCAAGTTGCGCAGTGCTTTTGACAGTTGATATCTCGCTTTGAATGACTTGATGCTGCATTCCTCATGTGGCCGCAGATGGCGCAAGCCTCGGAAAATTCGCTTTTCGCAAAGCTGTTCGGCACTTGAGCTGCTTTCAAAGAGATGGCGTGGCTTTCTGGGTTGACGTGGTTGCCTACAGCACTGCTGTGGCATATGTTGTTGTCATTCCGCTCTTCCTCGTCCCTGGGATGCAGCCTGATGCAGCTTTGACTTTTGAGCGTTTGTTTCATCCAGTTTCTCTTTGGTCCATCACGTTTTCCAGGTCCATCATGATTGCAAGATATCCCGAGACTGGAGAGCCCCAAGACTGCTGATTTAAGTCATCCTATTTTGATCTATTTTGTTTTTTTTGGTTTCCGTGAGTTGCGTCGCCTCCTTCGAGGTTGGCCTCATGCTGCGACAGCATCTTGGCGTTGAATGATCAGAGGGTTTTTGAGGGCTCAATGAGGTGGTCGGTCGCAGCATGTGAGGTAATGAACGCCCTAGGCACCTCAGGACATGTCACAATTGTACAGGCATTAAAGGGCCCCAAAGGATCATATTTTTAACTCGGGGGTTAATATGTTTTCATGATTGATTCAATGTGCAGCGTGTCCTGGACATTATAATATTATATATATATAAGACATTGCAGTTTCAGATTTCTTGTTTTGCTGTCAAAATTGTCAGGCACTTCGCCCTTCAGGATGCTCGACTCTTTACTGCCTGTGCTGAGAGGAAACCCCCACATACCACTCTGCACCTGGA
>Ga0126342_10012186_pt1 | contig 15349 bp, 9 predicted proteins | sample Cyp1metagenome_FD_92528 | JGI IMG/M metagenome (GOLD analysis project Ga0126342, IMG submission 92528) | Coral microbial communities from Lord Howe Island, Old Settlement Bay, Australia - Cyphastrea 1 metagenome | ecosystem: Host-associated > Invertebrates > Cnidaria > Coral ...
TCGTGGTTGAGGTCCGGCAGAGAACACTGTGGATCGCGGGTCGCAGTTGGACGAGGACGACGAGGACGACGAGGACGACAAGGACGACAAGGATGACAAGGAGGACGAGGAGGACGAGGAGGATAGGAGGAGGAGGAGGAGGACGAGGCAGGAGGAGGCAACTGACATAAAATCTAACAACCCTCACCTGGCAGGTGGGGAAAAAACTATGGAAAATCACCATCTTTAATAGGTAAACCAACTCTAAAGGTACAATTTTCAAAAACAATGTTAAATTACCAGAGGGTAAGCCCGCACGATGTACACGACGAGCTGATCCTTCGCGACCTTCTTCCTAATATTTTCATCATGATCATCATGCTCGATGGCAAACCACACCTGTGCTTCATCACCATGCTGCTGAATTTGAATCGCTTAATTATTGCCAAACCAAACTTGTTCGAGAATCTGATGGTTATGTTCAACGAAGAAACAAAGGTTGTGATTAATTAGTTATGATGGTTATTAGTTGGGGTTTATGGAGATGTATCATGGTAATTGTCATCTGGTAATCAAACGTGACAATTGAAAAAGCAACGATACTATATACATGGAAGTTTTGACGGCAAAATCATTTAAATGGGGACTCTTCCATTGCCATGTGTTTTTTGTTTATACTGGGGATAGACATAAAAGGGACTACACAACATTACACAACCATGTGCTAGCCAGAAAGCCGTGACCAATCCATTCTGTCCAAGTTGATGCACTTGGGTCTATCAGCCAGACAGGCAAACGCTAAAACATCCACCAAAGCATCAGTGACTATTTGTACAGGTTCCAGGTATATATTAGGGGGGAGAAAAAGAGAGAGAGAGAGAGAGAGTTAGAGAGGGCAGTCAGCATAGGTTTAACATCGGTTTTAAAACAAATCCCCACATCGATCATCTTCAAAGCCAGACCAGATATCAATCGTCCGAGAAAAAAATACTAATTGTTGGGTTCACACCCTCAAACAGGACAAACCAATGCATTTGGATGCATTTAGATATCATTTAGCTTAATTGCCTCAGACACACTTTCCCAAACATGGGCCAAGGTGCTGGCGGAATTCTACTGTACATATCCCACGGTGGTCTCAACCAAAAAAGGTTATATAGTCACTTTCAAAACGTTATCCCAAGTAGCATCAAGCTGCTATTGAACTGCCAAACAAATCCAACCAGTCTGCTGTATCATCCTTCAGACTTAGAATAGAAAACCGGAGGAAGGTACAGCTCGGATATCACCTTCTCTTTGCGAATTCAGGAGAGCTAAATGTGAGCAAGGTACAACGAGGAATAAGCTCGTTTCGTATTGGGTCTACTCATTTTGGGGTTCCTCATTTGGGAATATTTTACATGTTCTTTTTTCTAATAGGGGAAGGAATCACATATGTTGAGTTACTTCTTGTGCGTTGATGAGATTACCGCAAATCCATTTCCGAAATCAGTTCAGATGCTGGATCTTCCCAAGTTCAGTTCTCCTGTCTTCTTCCGCGAATTTGATCTTCTTGGTTTTCGGCTCCGAACTCTGCGTCACTGCCGTCGTACCTCGAGGTGCCAAACCACCCCCCGGCTGCGACTTGGTAGTGTTCCCGGCATCTTCCCAGCAGGGCTGAGACAATTCGAGATCCCCAAAGTCGACAAGGAATCGGAATACAAACCATGAAATCGCTAAGGAATGTGTCCCTTCAGTCATGAAGACCATCCAACACTGTCCACCTATCCATCTCTATGTATCGTTCCACCCATCCTTCTATCATCTTCTATCATTTTCTATCTATTCTTCTCTTTCTCTATCTACATTCAAGTATTTTTCTATACACTCTGCATCTATACCTGCATCCATATCCACGAAAAAAATGCAACATGTCTTAACAAAATCTTGAACTCATACCCCATCAACAAAACTTGGCCAAAACAATCTCCTCGGGCCCCAACTAACCGCACTTTCTTTCGAGCCCCCGCTACCTCCTCAGCTGAAAGAGCTGGCGCTGGCAGGAGATTCCTCTAGGATGTGTGATTCTTGCACTATATGTTGCACATGTTCTCCAACTCAACAGGGTGTTTAACCTAAAAACAACACAACAAACAAATAAAACATAAGCACGCAATATTGAAAAAACGCATAAAAAGCAATCGACTGCAAATTGCTGAGATGGTCAGATTCAAATGGGTCTCACATGTTCTCTTTCTCTTCGCCCTTCGAAGAATCGTCGCGTTTCGTCTCTTTTTCCGGGCGCGGAAAGGTGGGTGTGCGGATCTTCGAGGTTTGGCCCCCTGCTGTAGCCAAGTTGATGCAAATAACTTGACTAACTATGGGGTGTATATGATAGGGACTAAAACTATAGTATTCATGGGGATTAGCAACTTATGATTGGGTGGGGGGGCGCCTTGTAGGAATAGTGCCTGGGGTACTTCTATGGTTGATGGTATCACCTAAGAAAACTCAGAACATCTAAATTCAAATTGTCTGGCTGAAAAGTACGCCAACAAGAAAGATTACAGCACATCCCTATTCCGAATTTCTAACTTTTGCGACTCGTAGGTTCAGGCGCTTTCCAAATGTGGGCCTCTCTTGGTAAGTAGCTATGAGTAGTACCATACGTTGTCTTACCATCTGGTTATTTAACATAGCAATGGAAAATCACCATTTTTAATAGGTAAACCTCTATAAATGTGCCATTTCCCATGGCTATGTTAATAACCAGAGGGTAGGAGTGGGTTTCATGGTCAACTTTTGATATCCTGCCTGTTCTGCGCTGGTTAGTCTAGTGGCGAATCTTAGATGCCATGCCGAAGCCGTGAAGCGATCCCCGGTCCCCTGCAGCAAATATCTGTGGAATTCTTCAGGCCAAGGCCAATGTTTATCATTTACTGGTTGGCGGTTCGAACCCATCTGAAAAATATTAGTCAGTTTGGATGATTATTCCTCATATATGGAAAAATAAAAAATATTCCAAACCACCAACCAGTTTAAAGATATTTAAAGCCCCATGTGCGGTGGTTTTGGCATTTCTACCTGGATCATATTTCCATTTGTGGGAGTCGATCACAGCTGTTGTCATGACAAAGTCCCCCCTTCTTGCCAGTGATCTCCACTTTTATGGCAACGCTCATGTTTCTTCGGGTGCGGAAAAAATCATATACGAATTTGACAGGTTCAACATTTTGCGCGACGGATGTGAAAACAATTTGTTTCCTACAACTTTTCACATGTTTCTTGGTTCAATCCCCGTGTTTGTGGCTTACCCTCTGGTAAACTAATATAGCTATTGAAAATGGTCATTTATAGTGAGTTGTCCCATTAAACATGGTGATTTTCCATAGTTCTGTAAACATTGTAAACGTTTACCAGAGGGTAACCACCATTAACTAACCATCAGCCATTCCCAATATATATCTGGCTAAATTGCAATATTTCACTAACCTGAATTAAGGCCATTTGGGGATGATTTCCCTTATTAGCCATGATTCCAGTGAGGTTGCAGTGAGGTCGTTATAATTTACCTAGATATATGGAAAGTCATAAAAGCCATGTTCCAAACCACCAACCAGCCATGTTTGTGGCTTAGATCTCCATTTTCTCACCATTTCTCGCAGCTTTTGGTGCGCCAAGTGACGAGTGAGTTTCCGGTTCTGCGAGGTGAGCTTGGTCACAGTCTGCCGCAGCTCCTGAGCGTCATGGTGGTTGATAGTAAATGATGGTTACCCTCTGGGAAACGTTTACATAACTATGGAAAATACCACCATTTTTAATGGGTAAACTCAACGATTTCGACTGGGCCATTTTCAATAGCTATGTTAAATGACCAGAGGGTAGTTAATGGTGGTATAGCGATGGTTCATGATGGTTAGTCATGCTTAATGACTAATTCCTGATTGGTTTGAAGTAATATTCCATCATTTGGCATATACAATAACATGAGGTCTTCCAGGCAATACAATATGATTTGGCAAATCATCCCATAATCGTAAAAGTAAACCTGTGGAATATTATTATGGAAAACTATGGAATATTATAGAATACGGTGCCGGACTGTTTTTGAATATTACAGAAGATCCATTCCCAAATGTTCCATGGTGCTGGAATATGATGGAAGATTTACCAACATTTTACCCCAACAATGATCCAGTTCTGCAGGTAAATATGCCAGCACCATGTGCCATGGAGCATCTCAATATCTTCAATGGATTGGTCTAACTAGAAAAATCTTAACCGGAAACCACTGGATATTTATTTTCGAAATATGGGTCTTTAAACTTACGAGCCATTCGAGTTAGGGGAACTTCGGATTTCACGAAAAGAACATGGGTTAACATGGCTTGAATGGTTTTGCACGTCAGTAATTTGCCCAGATATATTTGATGTTGGGCTAGCCAACATATGGGGATTTCCATCGGGCGATGCACTCCCGTAATCTAGCCTGACAATGGAAATTGGCGTGAATATAATATATCTGAAAAAAAAACATATTGTCCATTGCCATGTATGGTTATCAAATGCGTCAACCAAAGGAAAACATGGTGGGTTTAAGAAATGATTGCCATTTTGGGAAGTCATCCTATCATTTGCAAAACAACTAATGAAAAACCACCGTCAAGTCGTTGGGTTTCCTTGACGAAGAGATGTGCGGTTTCCAATTCAAGAGGGCTGCTGATGGATGCTGTTGCCATTGAGATGCGTTTGCGTACGAAAGGAATCTGAACATCATGAGAAAGAAACAGGGTCTGAACTGAACAGATTATGGTTCTAAGAGCGGAAATAGAAATCAACTTCACCAAACCACATTGCGTCAACAAAATGAATATGTTTTGGTGGTGTATCTTAGTAGATCTAAGATCACCAGGCCCTTTTACCCCCCACTCTGGTCGGGAAGTGAAAGTTGCTAGACACCGAGTCCGGTCCTGTAGCTCCTGCTCGTACTTCTCGCTCAAATCCTGAGAAGTGAGCCCTTCAGAGAGGGAGCACAGGGAACATTTAATGGCATAATGGAGTGAAGGTTAGTTTGCAAAGAAGGTAGAAGTATGTAGGACTGAAGTGGTCGGAATGAAGCATGGAAGTGAACATGTATGCAGCAAATGGTCTAAACTTACTCAGACTGTCCTTCCAACCATGTCCTTATTTCTGAGGCGACGGTTACTTGGATGCTGAACTTCTACAGTGGTGCGCAAGTGATTCACAACCAGCTACAGGTGGGATGGGATAATCTTCGATAAGCTGGCCAACAAATAAGAATGGTAATCATGATATGTCATAATGATCTTCTATAACCCCACTCACATACTTACATAGAACTTTGAACTGCCAAACTACCAAACCAAGGTTTTCCAAGGGATAGAGGATGATGGCAAGTACCAACCATTATTCAATTTGTTCCATCATTTTTTGGTTAAAAACAGAAAACACCGATCCAGCCGTTCAGAGTTTGTAACATTTTGTTTGCATCGACAAGTCAACATGTGTATATATATATATGTGTATATACATGTGTGTGTGCGCATGTGTTCATGATATCTTCACATGTACAGTGAACTGGTACCAAGGTGTCCTTTTCTCAAAAAATATGGTATTCATTCATCTCCCATAGGATCCATGGTGCTGGTATATATGCTAACATTTGGGGTATATTGATGGTAAAATATGGTAAATATTACCATATATAGCAGCACCATGGATCCTATGGGTTATATATCCCTGTAATATTTATTATCTATCCATTTATCTATCATTATCTATCCATGAATGATGCGTCCGATGGTTGAGACAGATGGAGATCTGGACCAAACATGGATGTGGGTCAAAATGGAAGACCTAGGGGACCACAGATGTTAGTCTAGTTTAGTATTAACCATCCAATTATTGGGGTACCTAATTTTGACCCATAGCCACATGGTACCATTTCCCAAAAACAAACGGTACCGTCGTTTCAGCCAAGGCACCTGCAAAACGACCACCACATCTTCGAGGCTGTGCATGCTCGTGGACTGACGATGGCGATGATGGCGATGCGGGAAGGTGTCTGCTTACCTAGTGATATGGATTTAATGGGATTTATAGTGTTTTAATGGGAATTATACTGATTTAATGGGATTTATGGTGATTTAATGGGATTTATAGTGATTTAATGTGATTTTATAGTGATTTAATGGGATTTTATAGTGCTTCAATGGGATATTCATGGGATATACCCTCTGGTTATATTTAACATAGCGAACTGGAAGCCATGGCCCATAGAAATAGATGATTTTCCCAGCTAGAAACCTCCATTTATTTTGGGGATTTTCCATGGCTATGTTAAAGAACCAGATGGTATACCTGGCGAATCGTTTTTGGGAACTTCTGCCGAAATTCCATTTCAGCACTTTTCGCAAAAACTTCCATACATTTTGACTTCTCAGTTATCTTGTGAAACTTCTAGTAGCTCCATGGCTCCGCGTTGAATAGATATTTTGTAGGGAATGTGGATATCCATAGCCCCGAACCGCTCCATCCTAACCCCTGGATAGCCTATCTAGAAATCTATTGCGTTGCAGAAAAACGCTTGCCGACCTGAAACCACTTCCACTGAAGTCGCACTGAGGTCATTGTTGAGTCAGTATAATGTGTCCAGATTACCCTCTGGTATAATCAAACATGGCAATGAACACTTCTCATTTATAGATGATTTGCCCGTAGAAGCATCCATTTACATGAGATTTCCCAACTTGCCATGTGTTTGCTTGCCGGGAGGGTATTGTATCCTGTTTATGGGTCATTCGAAAACAAAATCAAGCCGCCCACGGACCAAGGGAAAAACCTTCCAAGTATTTGAATTTGCTTAAGGAAATCCACCCTAAGGAAATCCACCAAAGTGAATAATATTCATATCAATATTCGTCAATATTCCCTAATATAGATTGCTACTCTCCAAGTAGTGGATTTTCATGGATTTTCTATAGATTACTAGATGTGCCGTATAGATTCTCAGCAGACCCGGCCGTCCGGCCATTTCCGGCCTGCCGCATTCCCGGCGACTTCAGCCGACCGGGACGCGACGCGTCAGACTCCATCGCGCGGCCTGGCAGGATGGACAGTAACAGTGGGATGGAATGATGTATGGCTTTCGAAGACTAATTCGTGGAATGATGAATATCTGCATATATATATTCATACGTGTGTGTATATATGTATATATATAATATATATATATATATATATTCATATATGCAAATACATGTGATATATGACTTTTGGAGTACATGCATCTAAAATTAATTAGTGAATAATGCGCACAGAAGAAAATCAATAGAAATCATATGGCTCAACAGAGAACGGAGCAGGATTGTCCCTGGCCTTTCGAAAACAGCGCGGCGCGACTCCCGTGGCGGACTTTTCATCGTGTTGGAGTTCGAATCTTTGAGCCCCGAAGGTCATCATGACTGTGGTTGCTGCTTCCAAAATCTGACATCCCAACATGAAAAATCCATTAAAAAAAATCAATCTGAAAGTCTGAAGTGGGACTCCCAAGTGTTGTTCTTCCCTTCTGCTGAATTTGGGTTGTGTATTTTCTCTGTTCATTTTGGGATGATCCAGCCAACAAAAAATCAGAGAAACCACCCATCCCCAATCTGTCCGGTGTACATCACCATTTCAATCCTCATGAATTTACTGGTACATTAAAAAAAAAAAACATCATTTTAATCAGAGAAATCCATAGAAATCCACCATTTCAATCATTCAATCCCCATCGTTGCTGGCGATATCGGCAATGGGATGATCAAATCGGCAAATCATCGAACTCATCCGGACCTTTCCCATGGCCATGGCTATGTTTGTTGGATGGGACCTTTCCCAATACTGTGGCGATTAATATCTATGAATTATTATTCCATATTCCAAGATATAGATAATATCTCCTAAGATAATTGATAGCTATATATCCCAAGATTATCTCCACTATCAATTATTATTCCCACTATATTCCAATGATCTTTGCATTAGTGGAAATATGATTTTCCATCTATGAGGGGGTTATCAACCACAAAAAAATCAGCAAACCTGCAATCATCCACTTTTTCACCCCCATTATTGCTGGTTCCACTAAAAACTGCCCATGTTATATATCACCATTGTAAACTACCCGAGGGCAAACTGATTGCCAAAGGGTATCCCTTAATATCCACTAACATACCCCAAAAATAGATGGCTAATTATCAGGCTATAAGTGATAAATAATCCATAGTTTGCCCCATTTTGCTTGGTAGGTGCCTCCAGCAAATTAACGTAGACCCTGCCAAACACGGGGTTGGAAAGCCAGTGATGTGGGTAAAAGAATAATACACCATCCCCCGGTCATCACAATTTTTATAGGTGGTATGTGTACCATTCCCAGTCATGGGCGGTTTATGGCATTGTTCTACCCACATTAGATCACATTAGTGGATATCAAAACCAAGTCTTAATCATAGATCAAAAAATCTTATAGATGCATAATTTACCAAAAGGATATATCCCATTAATATCCCATTAGATCACCACAATCTCCTGCCGCCATTTTGACGGTCGCTGCGCTTCCCGCAGGGCTCGCGTCGTCTCCTCCCGCAGCTCTCGCAGCTCTGGCAGCAGCGCCGCCAGCTGCAGCTTCGGTTCCGGGTCCGTCGCCGTGGAACGGGGCGGGTCCTACGAAGCCAGGTGAGAAAAGGAGATTGAAAGCTTGGACTTAATGTGATTTGAATGGTGGTTTATGTGGTTTAATGGGATTTCGTGGTGATTTCGTGGTGATTTAATGAACCCTAGGGTAAACGTTTACAAAAAAAATGTGGAAAACTCATGGGGAAACCCGTTCAGATCAAATGATCTACAAATAGTGGATTTTTCAATTTTCGACATCTATGTAAACGTTGGCTGGAGGGGAACTGACATTTATGAATATATGTATATATTAATCAATATTATATATCCGTGGTGTTGCGTTTTGATTGAAATGTTCACATGAAACATGTCAACGCTCATATATACGGTATACGTATATTATATATAGAGATAAACCAGTATAACCTAATGACATTGACATATAATTATACATATCACATATAATTTCAGTAGATATTTTGAATATGTTCAAATACTAACTGATAAAAACACAAAATGATGACCAGTGGGGATAGTGAGTTTAAGATTTTGAAACACTAGATTGTTAAAATGTTGACTGGTTGGCAGCTGGGAATATCAAACTATGTAATTCCCAAATCAACAAGCAACCATCTTGATAATAGTTGGCCCAATTTCAATCCTTAATCAACTGGTTAAAATATTGTTTCATCACCGAACACGTGCAATATCGTGCAATATGATAATTCTCAGATATAATTCTCAGATTTGAAGATTCATACAGGTCTAATCATCCAATAACTGTCATGTGGTTGGGAAGCTCTTAGTAGCTCCTTGGCTCCCCATTTAGTAGGGAATATAGTATATTCCCCTAGCTAACCGCTGGATAGATAATTACATAGTCATCACACATTTCACAACACTTACAATCCTCCAGGGAATATTTAACTTTAATCACTGAATAATGTAAACCCTGGATTAGTAAACGCCTAGGGCCTAGGCTGTTTAATTGGGAGGGTACCATTTAAATATCAGATAATGACTATTGGAGGAGCACCCCCCCCTTAATTACAGAAAATAACATGGTTTATTATTCCGGGGTTGACATTATGTGGGTCAATATTCCATACTCCTGTATTTGGTTTATTTTGGCTTACCATCTGGTTATTTAACATAGCCATGGAAAATCCCCAAAATAAATGGAGGTTTCTAGCTGGGAAAATCATCTATTTCTATGGGCCATGGCTTCCAGCTCGCTATTTTAAATAACCAGAGGGTATATGTAGTGCTATCTGGCTGGTGGTATACCTACCCCTCTGAAAAATATGAGTTCGTCAGTTGGGAAGGATGACATCCCATATATGAAATGGAAAATAAAAGTCATGTTTGAAACCTCCCGCCAGATATTATATATATATATGTGTGTGTGTGTGATAACTATGTGGCTTATTTTGGCTTATATGTAGCGCTATATAATAATCACACATCTACACTCCTCCTCCTGTCCCCCCTCTCCTCCACGACCTCCACTTTCGCTGCCTCTTTCGCTGCCTCCGCTGGCCCAGTCTCCGAAGCAGGTGCTGAATCTCGGCCGGGATTCCCTTCGATTGATGGACACATGGACACGTGGAGCCAAATGGAGCCAACATATTAACGACATTGCTAAGATGCTAATTACAATGTATTTATATGTCTTTAATATATATATATATATTTTTATTATTAATATTATTACTATTATTATTACTATTATTATTATTACTATTATCATTACTTTTATTACTATTACTTCTATTATTATCATTACTATTATTATCATTATAATTATTATTACAATTATTATTACTATTATTATTATTATTATTACTATTTTTATTACTATTATTATTATTACTATTATTATTACTACTATTATTATTACTATTATTATTATTACTATTATTATTAGTATTGTTATTACTATTATTACTATTCTTATTACTAGTGTTATTATTACTATTATTATTACTAGTATTATTATTGCTACTATTATTATTATTACTATTATTAAATATTATTATTATATATAGTTATATATTAAAATCTTGTAAGTATCATGCGATATCATGCGATATCATGTGATCCATATACATTCCACCAGGATCTACGTATGGCTGAGTACTTGGATGTTGTTCTCTGAGTTCTACCTAGTGAGCGAGACATTTCCAGATGCCAATGTTCCTCAAAAGCCTGGAGCCCCAGCGCCAACCTGTTCCAACCAGTGAGTTCAGTGATGTTCAGTGTCCCTCCTGAAGAGTCCGCACATGCTTCAAATGGATGTTTTATTATGGTTCCAGGTGCTTAAGACCCAACAGCTTGACCCACCCCCCGTCCCACACAACGCGCCCAGTGACTCAAGGCCGCAATCAGCGCTGCACGTAGGTCGTCTGAACACCTGGGAGGTGCACTGGGGATTTCTCACATTTAGCAGTGGGATGATATTGTCCCATTCTTATCCCACAATTCTCCCATAATTATCCTAGGATTGTTTCATTATTCATGATAATCTCACAATAATCCCATAATCCCAGGATTATCCCATAACTATCCCAGGATGATTCCATAATCTCCCCCAACATTTGGAGAGATTATAGGATATCCCATAGCTTTCCTATAGGATTAACCCATGATAATCCCAACATTCCCTGGTTGGTGGTAGACCTAGCCCTCTGAAAAATATGAACTTCAGTTGGGATTATTATTCCCAATATATGGAAAATCATAAAATTCATGTTCCAAACATGTAACCAAACCACCAACCCAATTATTAATATCCACCATATAGTTGATTGATTGTTCCAAACCACCAATCAGTTCCAGCATTTGGAGATTCCTTTGGTATACCATCTATCATCATAGAAACCTCTTGTTTTTCAGGGTTTCTTATAGGATTATCCCATGATACCCTCTGGTAATTTAACATAGCTATGGAAAATCCACCCATTTTTTAAGGAAAAATCCACTATTTCTATGGCCATGGCTTCAATAGCTATTTTGACATAACCAGAGGGTAATCTCCCCCAAGATCCCCCACCATTTGGAGACTGGGATGACCCGCTTCCCCGCGGCGTCCGCGGCGTCGCTCTCTCCGAGCGCCGCCCGCAGCTCGGAGCGGAAGGTCTCCTCGCTGGACACGAGGCGCGATGCCATGGCGACTGTTTCGCCGCGATGACGGGGTTCCGTTCCGGTGGAAGAAACCCAAAACGGGTGGGAAAAAAAAACGGTACCCTCTGGTTATGTCAAAATAGCTATTGAAAATGACCATTGATAGTGGATTTTCCCATTAAACATGGTGATTTTCCATAGCTATGTTAGTTTACCAGAGGGTAATGTGGTCATGATTTGTCATGATGTTCTTGGGAAATGAGTAGAAATGCTGCAGAACAACATCAAACTTCATTGTGTACTGGCATGCAAGTATATTCAAGTTAGCACTGCTTGGGTCTCCCAAACGTCAAATCCACCCTGTGTTTTGTTTAGGTAAAGATATGTCAATGCTATATCCTCAAAACTTGTACAGCTTTGTCCGTAACAATCCCCTCAAATTTGTAGACTTCTGTCCGTAGCAGCAGTGCTGCTTCAAGTCTGCGTTTGAACGCTGGATTAGTTTAAAACCGCTTTGGGCCTGAGTGCACCGACGCTGGTTGTACCTCTACCTGGTGCAATCTGGTTGCTGGTTCAGACAGGACATCTTATCAAACAATTAGGGTGAGAAAACAAAATATACCTGAGATCTTGCCCAGGAAAGAAAAAATCGCCCTAGCTGAACCTGAAAGAATCAATGGATTGAATATATGCAGTAAATTGAGGAAACCATGGTCTTCACGACCTAAAATCGTGTTTGCTAGGCTTCCTGCTTACCTGTCAAAGGAATGACGAGGCTACTTGGGAAAAGGGACGCCTTAAAATAAGACTCTACAACAATTGCTATAGCAACCCCTAGTATCACTCTATCACTATCAAAAGTAAAGTTCTATCTTTTTGCGGGTCACCATACAGTTCTTTCATTAGAATTCCAAAAATTGAGGCTCTTGAGGCATCCTCATTTGCAGACAGACTGATATAAGACCTACGCATTGAATGTGTGCCCCCCAAAGTTGTATCCATTACGATTTCCCAAGAAAATCAGAGGAATCATCCCGCAACTGGCCTGCGGACCATGGCTTGGATTTGCTGAGTCCAGGCTGCAAATAAGTAAAAACATCTGTAAAAACAATATTTGAACATGTCCCCAATATTTTTAAACCTTGTCTTTACAATCTAAAATTAGGTTCCCCATTTCTCGTGGATATTTTTTATTGGAACAAATACGCCAAACATCGCCGACGAGACAAATCCCATGGGCCGCTGTCACCCCCACTGCGCTCATCCCAGCTCTCCGTTTTCGTCGACTAGGTCGATGCGGTGAAGCGCGACTGGGTGGTCCCTCAAAGTTTCTGTGTCGCGTTGTGGGGAAATGCACAAACCCGCTCCATGGTGCTGGAATATATGCACCCACATTGCACCCAGAATTGCCCAGTTCTGATCAATATATCATGGAGCATGTGGGAAACATCACTTGAGGCCCCGCATATTTAGCTATTGCGGATTTGATGATTCAGGATGAACTACTTGATGATTGATTCTACAAGCCAAAATGAAAACCTAGAAAAAACTCACAACATCTCACAACCGTTATCCGATCCAAACGTCACCGAAAAGCCAAAGATAGTTTGAGCCACCACCCATGCAAGGCAAAAACAGCCCAGCTGTAGCTAATGCATCGGTAGCATGCCACAGCGTTTTTTTTCCCTCAACCGCAGCCACCATTTTTTTTGGCCTGAACCAAGAGAATTATCAAACCTCTGTGCATTGCTCTCTTTGAAGCCAACCGTGGAAGTGGTTTTACGCTTCACCCGCTTTCATTTTTTAAACAAATGAAGATATTGGGAAATTTTTGGTTTGATCAAGATCATCCACTATTCCACTTATATAAACCAAATCTCAACACATACTAAACTAGGTTCCGCACTTTCCACTTCCACTTCGATTTTTCGTTCCAGGTCTATGGCCTAAAAAAATCACTGAAGATTCACCAAGTACGACACCACATCTTCCGCAGAAATGCTGTGGACGCACGAACTGCTGGGTGAAACCTCGAGTTTCTAAGGCAGTGGTCAGGGAAGATGAAGATGATGCCATGGAAAAATAACATCTATAGCAACCCCCCCCAAAAAAAAAAGTCAAATCCCAATAAGATAAATCACTGTTCTATCTTTTTTGCGGTTTGCTGTGCATGAACATTTTTTGTTGTAGATCAAAATTACCATCTGGTTATTTAACATAGCCATGGAAAATGGCTCATTTATAGATGGTTTACCTGGGTTTACCTATTAAAAAAATGTGATTTTCCATGGCTATGTTAAATGACCAGATGGTAGTTGAATGTCCTTAGTCCTGTAAATCTTCCATCTCAAGCTGGGAGTTTGGGAGTGAATTTCTCAAGTCCACGGTCCGAAACTAGTCCAACCGCTGAAAGCTCAGAGTTTGCTGGCTATGGAAATCACCTGTTTTAGCTAAATCATAGCAAAATAAGTATTTTTAGCTATGCTAGATTTGACTAAATCAGCTGTTTCTTATGGAGAATTTGCAAATTATTTTTGCATTTTTGCATGAGATTTTACAAAATGGGCGAATTCTCCATAACTATGAAGCAGTGGCCACCAGACCACCGGAAGCCCTACGGGATGTGCCATATGAAACATAATATCATTGGGTCATTTACATACCATTATATTACACTATATTTAACGAGTCTCAAAATTCATAGTACATTGCCATAGAATGCCATCTATGGGTGACAAATGATTGCCATCTACAATTTATGTTTACTTCCCATTGCCATAAACCAATTCTGCTATGATTTGTGTGTGTATATCACTGTATACCCCCTGGTAATTTCCATCATATCATATGACTTGCAAATTTACAAATAAATTTCACATTAGAACCATAAATTAGTTCGGCATTTCCCAGCCGTATGAAGACACCGGAGGGTATATCCCCATCACAATAGCACTAATAGGTAGATAAACATCCCGCCGGGTGCGGAATCGCGCGTGTAGGTGCATCACCATGGTCAAAAAATGACAACCTTTTCAGTGTTTCGTAGCCGTCTCAAAGTAAAATAAAAATAAAAAAATTGTCATTTTTCTTGCGTTTGGCAACCCTTCCACACGAAATCCGGACCTTTTTTGCATTGCCAGTTTCAGTGATCATTGTGCATGTAAACCTGTGCTGTTTTTTTCAACAGGTCAGGACACAACGCGTTTTCCCATCTCCATTGCCAGGATCGAATGTATTGATCGATCCTGGCATTGAAACTGTCAGCCGTTTTTGTACCGACTGAGGACGGGACTGCTGCCTTACACAACGTCCAAGCTGAGTCAATGCCACCAGTGTGCACACAACTTCCAAGCTCAGCGTCAGTGGCGTGTTCAACTTCAAACGAACGTTAACATCCCCACCCCACCCAACCCCACCCCATGCTCAGCGTAGCATCAATGGCGTGTTCAACTTCAAACGAAACGTTCACATCCCCACCCACCCCCATGCTCAGCGTAGCATCAGTGGCGTGTTCAACTTCAAACGAACGTTCACATCCCCACCCCACCCCATGCTCAGCGTAGCATCAATGGCGTGTTCAACTTCAAACGAA